>Ga0307515_10014533_pt1 | contig 14577 bp, 13 predicted proteins | sample 17_EM_MG_FD_194513 | JGI IMG/M metagenome (GOLD analysis project Ga0307515, IMG submission 194513) | Populus trichocarpa ectomycorrhiza microbial communities from riparian zone in the Pacific Northwest, United States - 17_EM | ecosystem: Host-associated > Plants > Roots > Unclassified | place... | reverse complement strand
TACCACAAGCCACAAGAAGACAACAGAAGACAAATGAAATGGAAGGCAAGACTGATGCTCAGTTCACAGCATACCTATCTCCAACACATAGACATGAATCTGCCCTTGGACAAAGGTTAACAGTTTCACTTGCGAAACCTTGGACAGATACTTGTATTATAGCCAAAACTTTTAATATTGTGGCCGATCAAGGCTGATCAGGTTGGCTTATTTCCAATCCTCATAATGCAAAATCATGCCATAAGGCTTTGCATTATGTATTATGCAAAAATGGTCGATTTAGATAGGAACCAACTCCGTCAACGGCAAAAGTTTTGCATTATGGGAATTTTTTTTTTTTTTTTCGGGGCAAGGCACCGGCTCTGCTACCCCAAGGGGTGCCCCAACATCATCCATGGGAACTCGGCGGCTCTCTAGAGCTCTCCCTCCGTTATGCTGATGGAATCTAGTTTAAGACCCCGTTACCTGTTGGAGGTACCAATACAGCCCCGCTCACATCAACACAAAAGGGTGAAATGGTCTCCCGGCACCCAAAAGTAGAAGACTGAGACTCCAAGGCTTCAGAGGCCGGGAGTGTGGGGGTCGCCACAGAGCTCACTTGCTCTGGGAATACCCACTAAACCACCAGGGAGCCTCCAGCCCGACATTGGCAAGGTGGCCTGCCCCTCGGATGGGGCCAGGCACCGTATCGGGCCGCTCCTAAAGGGTTTCACGTCCCTGGGAAACTAACACCACGCCAGCCAGAGCCACGAAGGGATGCCTATTGTGGTGCAGCCCACCGTCCTCTTGCAGTGGGGAGTACCCAGTGCGAGCAAGCTTCTGCACCGGGAGTTGACCCCACCTCTATGGGAGGCCGGCGCCGTTATGGGACGACGGGCAAGGTGCACAAAACGCGCTGTAAGCGCAGGAGACCAGCTACCGTCCCACCAAAGGAGGCAGCCGGAGGAGCACGCGGAGTTCATCATCACAGTCCGCCATACACATCGTGTACTTCGGGCTTGCAAAGAGCTCCTTCATCCTCTTCTTCCAAACAAACCACAAGAACATACCTATAGCCCATTCCTGCTGGCTACGAGAGTCAGCCAAAGCCCGGCTGGGCTTGGGGCACTCTTTAGTGGGGCGCGCCGCCCTATACTCCACTGCTTTGAGGGCGATGAGGGGGAACCAGGGGGACGGGAACCACTCGTCAGGGCGCAGGGAGCGCAAACCAAAAAGGGGGGGGGACACCACCCTCATTCGCTCAGCCAGTGACGCCGACAGCGGAGAGAGATCATAGGAACTACACCCGGTGAGGATGTGGCTCAAGGAAAGGCGGACCCCACAACTGCAGGTGAAAGAAGACTTGACACTTACCCAACCAGGACAGTAAAAAGGAAGGGAGCCGAGGGCGTCCTTCCACAGAACTTCTCTAAGGCCCGTCGGGATATTGACGGACCATATTTTGGAGATATACATGCCTGCATCCAGAACTTTCCCGAAGAGACCAAACATGGCCACCGTCCACTGATCAGCGAAACTAGAGGCTTTCCAAGTGCGCAACGGCGCAGGGACAGTGTACCTCACCAGAAGAGCACTGAGGTGGGATAAAGGTTGGTGGGCCAAGACTGGGTGCGAGTCCACCCACCTGGGGGGGGTGTAGAGGCTGGGGATGTGGAAATCCCTCCCTGATACTCTCCCCTCGTTAGCCAAAGAGTCAGCTAGATCGTTCATGACGTCACCGCTATGCACCTTCACTTTAGCAAAGGAAAGGCGGCCGCGGTGGGCCCTCAAACAGAAAAGCAGGTGCCGGAATAGCTCCACCGGGGGGGACTTCAGATTCCTGGGGATGTTGTCCCAGCCATCACGCTCCAAGGCCAGTAAGCCACCTCTCACCAGGCTGAGGACGTAAGACAAATCAGTGTGAACGACCAGATGGTAAGGCCTCCAGGCGGCAAGGGCCAGGACCAGCACCGACACCTCCGCCACATTGTTGGAGAGCAGGACACCCGATACAGAGACTTTATCCGAGAAGCCCAGGTCAGACACCCACCCGGCCCCAGCACTACAACCCTCCGCCCCATTATCCAGGGCAGAGCCATCCATCCATACATGGAACGTATCCTGAAGCCAAGGGGTTTGCACATCCCAGCACGGCACGAAGGCCTTGGTTGTGTACCGCTGTAAATCCACCTTCCTGGTACCCGCCAGGGAGCTTCTGATCTGTGAATCAGTAGCTATCAATGACAAGGGGAGGGTAAAAATTCTAATACTACCCATGGGACCATCCATCGCGGGCCAGGCACGGACGCTCTTATGGGGCGGATAAGGCCCGTATTCCATATCCGGCGCCCAGTGGGTATCACGTAGCGACGCCAATAACCTCCGCACCTTAGACAAGCACGGCTTACAGCCCCTAACCGAATCCAGATTGCTCACGACATGCCGCACGAGGGATACCCCGTGAGATTCCAAACAATCTTTCCCTCGGGCCGACCTAGAGCCGGGGAGCGCCGGATGCCACAGCAAAGGAGCATTATTGCGAGCTTCCCAAGAGGGCGCACAACTGTCCAAGTCCAGCCCGAACTGTCGCGCAGTTCTGAAAGCTTGGGCAACTCTGGGCTCCAGAAGACTGACCTTAGTAAAGGCCAGTTGTAAAAACGGGTTCAAGCCAGAGTTCTCCAGGTGGGTGTTAGAGAAAGTGGCCAACGAGAGATCCTTCCAAGTCCAGATCTGCCACGGCGCCTGCCTGGAGCCACTGACCAAATGGCTGAGGAAGCGAAGATCATATGCGCGCTTCCTAGTAACCAGGGAGGGGCAGTTCAGCCCCCCTTCGTTCAGGGGAGCCTCCAACGTATCGTAGGATTCTGCAGAGAAGCGCCCTCTCACAAAGCCCGAAATCTTTCTGCTGATCTTATTGAGGGTCCGAGTAGGGATACTGTTGCCGTCCAAGAGGTGGTAGCACCGGGACTGCATCAGGGCCTTAGCCAGGACGCACCTATTCTGCACGGAGGCACCAATAGCCGTCCATTGCCATATGAGCTTAGACACATGCCGCTCAACTTGTTTCCAGCGGGGGAGAGCCAAGGAGGTGTCACCGATCCACACCCCCAAAATTCGCAGGGGGTCTTCAGGTGGCAGTATGTACGCTCCGGGCAACGTAGAGGGGCCCATGCTTTGTTCCTCATGGCATCTCCGCACAAAGCCCTCCGTCCCGACTGGCTTCACGTCGGTTTTGTCCATATTGAATCGAGAGCCTATAGCCAGAGACGTCTCCTCCAGGCAAGAGGCCAGGCCCGGTATAGAGTCATCCTCCGACAGGAAGAGATTGATATCATCCGCGTACAGGGCCACCTTAGCCGGGGCGAGTCCATACACACTAAGCCCCTTAATCTGGCCATGGAGCCGCATCGCCAGCAGCTCAATGGAGAAGTTGAAGAGCAGACAAGAGAGCGGGTCCCCTTGTCTTACGCCCCGTCGGAGGGAGAACCTAGGGCTGTACCCCCCGTTGATATGGACTCGGGAACGACAACCAGGGAGAACGTTCTCCACCAGGTTACAGACGTCGGCAGAGACACCCATCTCAGACAGGACATCCAACAACCAGGCCTGGTCAACTCTGTCGTAAGCTTTGGCCTGGTCCAAACCCACTAAGAAACCTCTAACACCTGAGGAATCGCAGAGGTGCGCTACTTCAGCGGCCAGCCAGGTATGTTCGTACATCTGTCTCCCAGGGACAAAGCCTTTCTGGTCCTCATGCAGCTTCGCCACTGCCCAAGGGGCCAAGTGGCCGTTGATCAAGTTAGTGAACATCTTGCAATCCATGTTCATAGAAGAGATTGGTCGGTAATTCACAACCAATGTAGGGTCACCTTTTTTATAGAAAAGGCTGACGCTGGCATCCTTAAAACCAAGCCTCGAAGTGCCATTCTCCCGCAAATCGTCTGTTAGATCCCTGAAGACTGGCCAGAAAGGCTTCGGAGGATTCGGCTTATCCGCCAGACCGTCCAGGCGCGTCGACAGCCCCTTCCAGAAGGCGTAAGGTATACCGTCTGGCCCGGGGGCAGTATTGGGCATTTTCTGCCGTATAGCAAGCAACTCTTTCAAAGAAAATGGGCTGTCCGGCACACCTGCGGGGGCAGGTAAGTCCCGGTACATGGCGCGGACCTCCCCGAGCAACCGGACCTGCTCCGCCACCCTGGCGTTCGAGTGCGGCTCAGGCGTATGCAAGCTCTGAAAGTACTCCCTAGCTATTCTCGTCATTGTCCGTAGATCCGTAGAGGCGACTGGCTCCCTGGGGCGGCGCAGCCCCTCCACCGAAATGGAAGCCCGGCTCCCTCTTTCGTCCATTTCCTGATTGGAGGAAAGGTTGAACCATTCCGAGGTCCTCTTTTCCGCCATGCGCTTCATCTTAGCCACCGTGGCTTTCCACAGAGCCGCCAAGCGGGCATCCAGTTGGTCCGCTACTCGGGGAACTACCCGGTACCGAACAGGCTTCTCACCTCCGGGGGAGCTACCCAATACCGGGACCTGCCAGGGGGAAACACCGCTCGGTACAAAGGAGCGGCGTCTAGGCGCAGGGTTTGGGGCTTGACTCGGGACCGCCTCCTGCCATACCGGCTTCCAATTGGAGCGTCGTTGGCGCGAGGCAGGGCCGCACATATGTCGAAGAACAGTCTCCAATCTGTCAGGGGTCAGCATATCTTCCCTCAGCGCCTGCTTCCAATCAGCAGTCTTCTCAGCCTTCCTACGGGAGGAACTCTTCAAGCCCTGCTCCAGAACCAGCTTCTTGAACACGGTCCAAGCTTCCAAAGCGACTTCCGCTGCAGGGGACGTCATTGCCTCCCATGCTGCCAGCACAGCAGCCCAGAACTCCAGGCACTTATCCAGGGTTTCCAAGGAAGGTAAACGCCGGGCAGGGACAGCCAACTGAACCTTAGGAGCATCAATAACCAATGTGGCGATTGCCACTCAGTGATCTGACCAGTTCATCTCCAAACACCGGGAAGAATGACCATGCCACCCCACCAGGGGCGCATAAATCCGGTCCAGACGGGACAGGACTTCCCCATCCGCCCTGCCCTTCCAATACATCCACAGGCGGGGCTGCACACCATCGCCAGCGACGTCTTCCGCGTCACAAAGAACCTTCAAGTCTTTGTAGCACGACAAAGTGGACCTCCTGGCAGCGGAAGGTGACACCGAAGGGGATCTGTCATCCCGGAACTCCACCATATTCCAATCCCCCACAGCCAAGCATCCTGTCCAAGATCCCTCAGGCCGCGAGGCAATAAAGGCCGCCAGCTTGTCAGCGACTAGAGAGTAAAAGCGCCGGAGGGAGGGTTCCCCTTCCGAGTTGTCAGCGTACAAGCAAAGGATCCAGAAAGATTCCACGCTCTTCCTCTGCTTAACGCGCGAGAGGAAAGCATACCCTGGTACCAGCAATTCTGTACCCTCACAGGACCATCCGCCATCAGACGGGGCCACCAAAGCCACCCCGGCTTTAGCAGAGCTGATCCCAGTATGGAAAAGGACCGTAGAGGATCTCGCCACACCAAACTCTATCTCATGGGTTTCTGTTAGTACCAAAAGATCAATCTTCTCTACCTTCATCAACCCCTCCACAAAGGGGAACTTCCGCCAGGTAAGGCCCCCCACTCTCGTGGTTCGCCCAGCCATATTCCATGTCCCGATTTCAAAGGACCTTTCTTTCAGACCAAAACGAGAAGTAGGAGACCCAGCATTAGGCATGGTCCCCGAGCCATCTGGGGGCGCCCCCGCGCAACTGTCGGGCTCGGGGCTCGAGCCTGCCATCGAGAGAGAACACGGATTGCTGTTGGTTCCGCCGGCGCTCCGTTGTGACGCCGACAGGAGGGGGTTTTCGCATATCTGGCTGTTTGTGACACCGATGGCCCCCTTGCCCACCGGGGGGGTACCCGCTGTCCCCCCGCCGTCGCCGTCAGCCCCCTGGCCCTGAGCCGGGTAGCCAACAGCCTTTGCGGGACGCCGGGATGTTGTGAGCTTGAAGTCCATAGTTGCTAAAAGGGGGGCTGCCCCGAGAGTGACCTGTTAGAAGCAAAATTATATAGAAGGAGCGCGCGGGGGGGCAGCTGACCACACTCCCTCATCAGGTGAAACACCACAAGCTACAGCACGAGAAAAGGTACACGGGGGAGGGGCATATTAGCGCAAAGCACTGCTAGGTCCAACCATAAACGCGCAAAGAGCACAACATATATCAGGAAGCAACAATTGAGGACAAAACTCAACCTAAAAAACCAGAAACCATTACACAAAGCCCGGGGGTGAGAACCTGTCATCGCAAACCATAACCTCGAGAATCCGAGAATCTCACTCTTCACTCTCTCTCTCCTCATCCATGAGCGCGCGCTCGGCGTCGATCTGGGCGGAAATGTCTGCACCTCTCTTAGCCAACTGTGCCACTGAAATCTCCGCTTTCTTCTTCTTATCCTGCTCGCTCTTCTTCAAGGCTTGCGTCTTAGCCTTCCTGGGAGCACTCCCTCGGGCCCCTCGGGTGAAAACAGGGTACACCTCCTTGCCTTTTGTGGAAGGGATGACATTCGAGTATGCGCTCTTCACGTCCGCAGCACTGATTCTAGAACCAGTAGGGCTGTTGGTGCCAGCTCGGTGCTTCATATTGGTAACCGACCATGCCGCAAGATGGAGATTGCGGTCGTTCCACAACTTTCGGCGTACCTTGGGGAAGGCAAGGAAAAGAGGAGCCATGGCGGCGTACATCGAGGGGGACCCCGACACTCGGATCGCGAGCCAGGCTGCTGCGGGGGGGGAGATGTAACCATCCGATAACAAGACTTGCAGAACAGTAGTTGCCGCATCCCTAGGGACATCTGGGTCGCAAGGAGTGGCGGGGCCTGCAATAGCCTCTATGGCCTTAAAGTCCGGCTGCGCCCTTAGGGTCCTGACTGCCGAAGTGAAGCTGCTTTTGTCAGAGTCACGCTGTCCTAGCTTGTAGACGTAGTCCACAAACCTGGGGGTAATTTCTCATGTAGCGGTGGAAACACCTGCCAGTTGGTTCCACATGGCAACCACGACAGCATTGTCCGCCACACGATGAGCTCGGATAGAGATTGCAATTTGCCACCACTGCCATTCGTAAGCTTCTGTCGCAGGGTCGTCGTAGATAAAGTCCGGCGCCGGGGTGTCAATGTCCATCACACCTCCACTCCTGGCACGCTTGAGGTCATTCCACTCCTCAGTGTGTGCATAAGTCCTAGACAACCCGTAGAATGAAAGCAGAAAGTCCCCCTTGTAGTGACGGAGGGAGCTTTCCACTTCCTTTTCAGGCGCGGTCGGAAAAGCTTTCGAGAGGACTCCTTTGGCCTGGGTTACCTCAGAGACGGATTGCATCCAGGCAGAGGCCGCGGAGAGGTCTCCATTCACCTTGCCCAGGATTATCGTAAAGGTTTCGCTAGAGACGGAAGGGAAAAGCCCTGCCAGGTGGGCTAGACTTCCAGACAACGAGGGGTCATCGTAGGTATCTGAGGGAGGCTCCACTATGTAGGAAGGCCCTTGAGTGGGGGGGTCCGTATTGCTCTGGGACGGGTTGCTTGGCCCGGGCTGAGGAAGGAGGTCTTCAGGGAGGACACCCGCCACCCTAGCAAGGGCGGCACCTTGCAACGGCTTAATGTGGGAGAAGAGTAAAATGTCTTCCTCAGTGGCGTCAACCAGCAGGGGATTGCGCAGGACCAGCGCAGGTAGACTGGGCAGGGGCACACCAGCTTCCAGGTCCATGAGGTCTTCTGCTAAAGTGCGGCCTAAGGCCATGGAAGATAGCGCCCAGTTGGTGGCAGAGGTCAGAGGCAGGGGGGCAATACCGGCAGGAGGCAAGGGGCTGAAGAACAGAGGCTCAGCTGGGGCTTCCGCCACCGCAGCAGGGATTGGCTGTTGAGAGGGAGAAGTAGCGGGGGGCGCAGCAAGGGGTACAGGTTCCAGAACCACGTCAAGCAAGCTGTCAGGCCAAGTGTACGTGGAGGATTGGGACGGCTGGTCAGGCAGGGGCGGACAGGGCACGGGTGCGTAATACTTGGCCATTCCAGGGGAGTGGACCGCGACAGGGATTTCTATGGAGACTTGGGATGCATCAACGGGCGGCGCGACAGGGGCTGGCGCTGGGCCAGGGGCCATGGCAGGAGATCCAAGGGACACCTGAATCGTGCTAGTGGACGGCGCTGTGGCGGGAGTGGGCGTGGGCGTAGCGCTAACATGCGATTGAGAGCGCGCTACTGTATCCAGAATAGCAGGAGTCACGTATTGCGCGTCTCCGGTTCGGCCTTCAGGGTCATTCGTCAATGCTGCAAATGGGGTCAGCTCGAGAAACACTGCCATTCCTGGCAACCCCTCAAGGGGGCACCTTGGACATACAAGTAGTAGGCTCATCAGCCACAGTCGTGCCATGGCGCGCAGCACCATGGACCGGAGGAGGCTTGGCACTACTGGGGTCTAAACCAACTCGCGTTAGAGTGGTATGGCAATCATGGGGTAGTAGCTTACTGCCGGGGGGGCTAGTAGAGTAACCAGAGGGGGGACGAGTGAACTCGTCAACTAAGGTCTCGTTGGACACGTTCGGTGGCAAGTGTCCATCTCTGCGGAGGGAGAACAGGACAGGGTGAATCGAGCCACCGAAGAACTTGCACACCGAGAGGATCAAGTTCCTGGTCAGGCCCACTACCGGGTTGGCATTACCCAAGAGGCGTCCGCACAGGAAATTCGACAGGGCTGTGATGCGCCCCGGCTCCACTTGCTCTAGGATGCTCTCGTCGTCAGACTCCTCCATGTCCACATCCTTATCCAGCTCTTCCTCTTCTACTACCGACAAGGCGGGGGGCGCAGCTGTCTGCTCAGGAAGGCGGACATGGCGAGGCGCCGCAGCGCTCTTGACTGAGGGGGAGGGGGGCACTCGAATCGGGAGCTGCCACATAGCTTTCTCGAGGTCGAGTACCCTCTCGCCTGCTTTCTTATTCAGGACCAAGCTTCTAGCCGGCATGCTAATTATGGACAGCCCCCCAAGCTTCATGAAGGGCAGGGGGCACTCCGCCATAAAGTGATCTGAGGAGTAACAGCCTTGGCACGCGTAGGGGCGCCTGGCAGACCAGGACGGCTCAAAATTGAGGAGCGGGGAGGTGTCCGGTACCGAGCCGTGCTTGTGGCCGAAATCCATCGACCAGGGCCAATACACATCCTCTGACTCCAGAGTAAACGTCCCTCTAAACTTGGAGGTGGCACCACCTTTCCTGACACCCAGTACACGCCACCCCAGGCGGACGTCACTGGTTTCAAATTCTAAGAGCCGCTTCCACATTTGGAGGAATATCAAGGTCTTGTCCACTACGGACCCTTTGACGACCCACTCCAGATCTCTGGCCCTGCTCATGGGGGCGAATCACCTGATAACATACACTGCGTTGGTTTCGGCCAGCCTAATGAGGTCAAAGGCCTGAGCTTCCGCCTCGCCTTTGGAACCCGACGGTACCGTACAGAGCATCCAATCCTGCCTAGGACTCATCCGCTCAAAGTGAACCTCACACTGCCACCGTTGAGCGAGCTTACTGCAGAGCAACGATAGCTTGGGGTCCTTGAACATAGGCCCAAGCTGTGCAACCCTGGCAAACATGAAGTGGTACCCAGGTTTGTCGTAAACCGTTTCAAACTCTGACCAGGACCAGCTTTTGACGGGTTCCAGGGGGTCTTCGTAGCGGTTGTTCCACCGGGCCCCTCCCCTCAGGGCCAACTTGGCCAGCTCGTCACACGAGTACAACTCCAGAGACCGAGGAAGGTATAGCTTGGAGTCCACTTGGTCCCGCATGACCAGTTTCAGGCTGGCTACTGGCGCCTTCCCTACTATTACCGGGAAAAGAGGGGCGGTACGAGCGGCATGATCCTGGTAATTAGTCTCCAGCCACAATTCCGCATACGAGGGCTTAGGGGCAGCTGGGGGGGCGCTAGGGGCAGCAACTGAGGGGGCATCTGCGACCTCCGTCTCTGCTGGCTCCTCTGCACCGTCCATTTTGTCCACCAGCTTCTCCTGTTCTGCTATTCTCTCCCCTAAGTGGCGTCGCTGGGACTCTAGTGAAGGAATATCAGCACCCGGCAGGGGCTCCGCTATATTCCGGTCCAGCTCCCTGAGTTCTGCAACCATACCCGTAAGCGCATTAGAGGCCTCGGCCAGCGCAACTTCTCGCTGTTGCTCTTCCTCCTGCTGGGCCGAAGCAGCCGCCTGCACCTTCTCCAAAAGGGAGTCAAACTCCTCCTTCAGTGTAGGGACGAAACCCTTTCTATCAAAGTCCGCCTGCTTCTTAGCTTTGTTTAAGAAGGATACAAGATCAGACCAGGCAGGCTTGGTCAGGGCCGCCGGATACTCGTCCAGGATTGTGCGGAAGCCATTCATGGCGTCGTCCAACAGGTCCGATATGGCCGCTCTCCACTTCGCAACAGGGGAGGAGGGCCGTCGAACTTGGGGGTCTGTAGAGTAGGGCGTGAATGGCACAAATTTGTTTTTTCCTTTGCCTTTCCCTTTACCCTTCCTGTGCTGAAAACCCGGGGGGCCAGCGTCAAACCTAGTGGTACCTCTCAAAAGAGTCTCCTGAGGAGGCAGGGGCGCTCTCGGAGGTGGGGGGCCCCTCAAGTTACCAACCGGGGCTTGGGGAGCACGAAAAGCCGGATGAGGGCGGAGGAGATCAGGGGACAAAGGCCTCCCCCAGGACGCGTTAGCTCCAGACAGGCCCGCTCGCGGTGCTGAGGGGCCAGCTTGGGGTAACTGGGCCCCGACCAACCAGTGGCCAGGGACATCTAGGAGCGTGGCGGAGCCGGGTGAATGGGCGGTGACTAAGTGGAACAGACCATTGCGTTGAGGGATGACAAAAGCATAACGCTGCTTGACCAGAGGGGAGTTTCTGAGGGCGAACACCATAGGATAATACCCGAGGGTCCAAACGGCCTTGTGGACGTTACATTCTTGGACAGCTGCAAGGTAGCAGAGCCCAGGAAGGAACCCAGGATGCTTAAAGGGGCACCACGGAGCACTCTCCCGGGCTACATCAGCCGGCTCGAAAGGAGGGGCAGCAGCCCGCGTCTCTTCCAAAACCACTTTATCCAAAATATCGGCATGGGAGAGACCCGCCGGGGCAGGAGTGGGTTTGCGGCGCTTTGCCCCCTTACGAAGGGGGGCACGGGGTTGCTTCAGAACTTGAGTTTCGCCAAAAAGGCACACGTTGATGATTTCGACGGCCTCCACTGCAGTGACAAGTTGCGCGCGTTGAGCGGGAGTAGTCATGGTAAACGTAAGATCTGTAAAGTCTGAAAAAAAAAAAAGGGGAGAGCCCAGTAATCAGCAAAAATTCCACCTACTCGAGGAAGCAGATGAGAGAGAGGACCGAGCCTCGGCTCGCCGCCGTCTCGAAACTAAGATCATGGTGTATTTTAATGTGGGCACCTCCACAGTGCAGGGAGGATTGGTGATGCAGATACCATCTGCGGGCGCGTTTTTTACCGGCTGATCCAGAGGACCGATCACGGAGTTGGGAGCAGCCGTGCCATCTCACTGGGTATGGGCCCAGGTGGCTAGTAGCCCCCGGCCATTTGGGGAGGCAGCTGTTAATCATTCCCTGACAACTCAAAAGAGCTGGAAAGGGTGGGCTCGGCATCTCCATCCATGGGGGTCCCGAAGAACCGGTCCACTAAAGCTACCTACTAGACCACTGGCTAGGATTCAAGTGGAGCATGGCCACTAGCTTTTATTCTCGTGTTTAACCATCACGCAGGCGCAGGCATGTCGCACAATGCTTATAGCCCCGTCTCATCCCGGGGGGGAAGAGCGCACCGGGCCAGGAACATTGTCCCTGGATACCTTTTTCAAGTGGGGGTCCACCAGCTTTTTAGTGTTTAACCTGCATGTTTGACCATCACGCAGGAGGCCGAGTTTTCAAGTGGGGCATACCACCGACCAGTTAAGGGAAGGTGTCTCTCCCGCAGGCAAAAGGCCTACCAAGTGGACCACCGTGGTGGGGCACTATATGTCTGCAACGTCCGACAGACGTTCAGAGAACCAGAGACGGGGGGGAAGGGAAAGGACGTCGTCCGGATATGCCATCCGTCGTCCTAAGATGACGGTTTACTGCACTGCTGTCCCTACTCCTGAGCAGAGGGGTGGGGGCGCGCTGTTCCCAGACACCCCAGCTCTACTCATGAAGGGGATGCCATATGCCCTAACAGCACACCCGACAGGGAGAGGACTCCCCTGCATACGGCTGGTCTGGCTAGGCCGAGGCCCCAACGTTTGGGGACAGCTGGCTGTGCACACAGTGCTGTAAAATCCTCGGTCTAGGGGGCAGGACAGAGGGTCGCATGCACTCTAAGCTGCAGGGACTCGCGAAGCCCAACCGTCTGTCCATGCCTAGACCCGCAGGGGAATGCCCGAGGGCGATCAGCGGCGAGCCACATGCCGGCTGCATAGCGTGGAGGGACGGGGAAAAACTTACGAGCAGAGGCCCCCAAGGTATACGAGGGGAACCAGAAGTGAATGGCCGGCAACGCGTGGCCGCGGACAGTACAACATGCCGTCTCCGCGAGGCAACCAGCGAAAAAGCCAGAGAAAATGGGAGAAACTCCACAAAGAGAGAAACAACGTACCAGAGAGTCCAGGAAGCCGATCAGGCAGGAGGGGCCCTCGAAAAAGAAAGCCCAATTGCCAAGCGCTGCCCGAGGCAGCGCTGGCCAGGGCGCGTCGTGGACGGTGACGACCGAGAAACGGCGACGACGAGCAATGAGCGGCAGGGGGCCAGCGCCCAGGGTCAGCTGTAGCCCCCTAGCCAGGTACCCGTGACCACCATTCGCGCTTCAGAGAGAAACTTACCGCTTGGAACTGCGTGGAAGTTGTGGTCGGGTCCAAGCTGCATTATGGGAATTTTGCATTATGACCTTATGCATTATTAGCATTTCAACTGTAGGTGCATGAGTATGTAGGGCGGAGTTTGTTAGGGCAGGGTTACTGGAAGAGCAAAAAGGGGTCCTTTCCAGCAGCAAAGCTGCTGGCTGCAGTCTCAACTGAATTTTAGAAGGGGACAGGATGTTATGACCATGATCATTCAACTGGGTAACAAAGCAAAATCAATCAGTGAACATATATGGGCAGTCATTGCTTCATCTGGCCGTCCACCTTCGATATCAATCGGGAACTGGTGCAGAGACTGGTAGATTGGGGGATCGACCTTAACATCAAGGATATGAACGGATTCACCGCTTTACATACAGCCTACCTTTGTGGAGATCTCTCTATCACTGATACGCTAGAGCAGCGGGGTGCCATTCAGTTGTCACTCGATATACTCGGTAGACCTCCCATTGAGCTAGCAAGTGGGGCTACGAAGGCACCTGAAGAGCTTAATCCGATATCACCACTTCAATCATCAGCGGACTTATCCAGCGGAGTCTGGTAAGTGGAGGCCTCTCGGATGCTTCGTTAGTCTTAATCTGATCCCCCGCCAGCACCATTAACCGTCGTCAATGGTATGTCTCCTCTGGTGTGGTTTTCCCCGTTTCATCTGATCGCCCCCAGCGGGTCATTCAAATAGTCGCCACTGCACAGTGTTGAGGCAGTGGCGAAGGACGAGCCAAGCGCATGCAGACCCTGTATGGAAGCCGTTATCTAGCTGGAATACCAACAGTACCACCCGTCCGCAGTTATATAACACTTGATTCTGAATGTAGTTCACTTTTCTGCCCACTTCTCCTACACCTGCAAATGAGTGCGAGGAATATATCCCCTTGTGAAGCAGTCCTTATAGTGACCAATAAGGGGAACAGTGCCTAATATACAGCCTCAGAATAAGGACATAAAGAAATTCCGCTTCTAAACACTCGCCTTTGACCAACAAAGATAGAATCAACCTCCAGAACACTGGTTTCTATAAAGACTCCTCGAACAGGAGCTTGCAGGAGGAAGGGAGATCAGGAGATGGTGTGACAAGGCCTGGCCTGCGTAATGACGGAAATGAGCGAGTGAATCAATGCGCTGTGTCTCTAACGCACATGGACGTTCCACAATTTGCGGCTGGATTCCCGAGGATGATACTCTCGGAGACACCTGTAATATTGTCGTGCTTGCCAAACGCAGAGGCGTCGAATAAGTGGTCGGTCGTTTTCTCGAATGATGCCAGCATGAGCACGCTGTCTTTCATCTTTGAGACGCCGAACCGAGTGATTCCGAGTACTTGACCCTGTTGAGATAAGTCAGATGACCCTCAGTGCGCGGTGGAGCCCCTAAGGATATATGACGAACCTTGTAAGTCATCACGTCCCCGAGCAACATACAGTGACGAGGATCGACATAGATACCATGACCTGACATAGTGAACTGGATCTCGTTGATGATTGTTCTCCTTGCGGCTTCAATCCCCAGAACCTGCTCGACTTCGATAACATGGTTTGATATGGTTTGTTCGCCTACGACACCCATCGTGGTCATGACTTGTTTGAGTCCCGTCCCCTCAACGATGAGCTCCTTCTGGCCCTTCTTCCCTCTCTCGTCATCCTTCTCCTTGATGTTGATAACTGCGCGAGTTACGT
>Ga0307515_10014532_pt1 | contig 14579 bp, 13 predicted proteins | sample 17_EM_MG_FD_194513 | JGI IMG/M metagenome (GOLD analysis project Ga0307515, IMG submission 194513) | Populus trichocarpa ectomycorrhiza microbial communities from riparian zone in the Pacific Northwest, United States - 17_EM | ecosystem: Host-associated > Plants > Roots > Unclassified | place... | reverse complement strand
TAAGCCGTGGGCGCGGCGATGGTGGCGTAAGGCTCGCCTCCAACCACCCGTCATTGCGAGGAGCGAAGCGACGAAGCAATCCATCTCACCGCAAGCGGATAGATGGATTGCTTCGCTGCGCTCGCAATGACGGCCGAGAGAGCTATTTCCCCGTGGCCCCCTTCCGCTTACCCAAATGATAGGTCAGCGCCAGCGCCACGCAGTGACGTAGCGCGTCCTCCGGCACCTTCTCCTGCGCGTCGAGCAGGATGGCGCGGTTGCCGCTGTAGTGCAGTTCCGGATAGAGCTCGCGAAAGGTCTCCACGAGGTTGGTCTGGCAATGAAAGTAGACCGCGTATTGCCCGGGCACCGGCTTCACCTGATCGATCCGGATCGTGCTGCCGCTCTTGGTCTCCGGCGTCAGATAACTCGGCTGCCCCCATTTCAGGGTCTCTTCCAGTGCGCCGACGCCCTTGGTGGCTTTCGCGGTGTCGAAGATCAGCCGGCGCAGCGCCAGCAATCTGGCCTTGACCGGCTTGGGGTAGGTGTCGAACACGCCGTCGACGGCGGCATCTGAATCCGTCGCGGGCGGTCTCTTTGCGGTGCGGTTCTTCATTGCGGCAGCACATTCCGGGCACACGGTTACCTGAAACAGGATAGGGCAGTTGGCTGGCCAGCGGAAGCCGGGCCGGGATCCGGTCGTAGGATTGAACCTCGATCGTCCTCGTTCCGTCTCATGGGAGACTCTCCATTAGAGAGCACGCACTGGACTCGTCTCTTTTCGATTTTATAGACTATTGCCGGGATCAAATCGCATGTCGCACATGACCGTTGAAGCCGCTGTGTCTCCACTTTACGCGCGATTCTCCCGCCGGTTTCGAGGAATCGTCATCGATTGGGCCATCGCCATGGCCGTCCTCTTCGGCGCCGTCATGCTGGCAGTTTCGGTAGAGAACGTTCATTTTTCCCGGGTGCTGGGCATTTTGGTGATTGCCGCATTGCTGCTCTATGAGCCGGTCCTGGTGTCGTTCACCGGGGGCACGCTGGGGCATCATTTGGCCAATCTGCGCGTTGTCGACGATCGCAGCGGCGGCAATTTGAGTTTTCTCAAGGCCTGCGCCCGCGTCGTCCTCAAGGGTATGCTTGGCTGGTACTCGTTCCTGATCCTGGCGGCGACGCGCCGCAATCAGGCGATTCACGATCTGCTGACGCGATCGACCGTCCAGATCCGCGATCCTGCCAAGGCGCGATCTGGCCAATACATTACGGAACGCGTTGAACTTGTGGCCGTGGGCATGCCGTCCCCGGTGCGGAGGGCTGTAGTCATCTGCGGTTATTGGCTATTGCTGTTTGTCAGCTTTCTGGTCGTTCTTGCGGCGTTGGCCGCCGCTGGATTGATGTCGCGCAATTGTGTCTACGGAGATATCTGTTCGGGCGTCGACAAGATATTGAATCTGGCGACGAGCGTCGCGTTGCTCGTGATGATGGCCGTCGTCGTTGCGCAGGGATGGAAAGGCAGGCTGTTCGGCGCGCGCAGGGCTTGATGCCGCGCCTCAGCGCGCCGTCGGCGGCGTATCGAGATGGGCGAACAGGATCGCCTTGCCGGCGTCCTCATAATGGGTATCGCGGGCCTGGATCTGCTGGGCGATGGCGTGCATGTCGCGAAAGCGCCGCTCAAACTTGTTGGCGCTGAACACGGCGGTGGCGCCGGCCATGTGATAGGCGGTGTCGACGACGGCCGCCGATTGATGGATGGTCCAGGTCGCGGCGATGCGCAGCGCGATCCGGTGTTGTTCAGTGATGGCGTCGCCGCGTGAGAGGTCGCGCCAGACTTCGGCCGCTGTCGTGTAGAGATAGGCGCGCGCGGCGCGTAACGTCGCCTCGGTGCGCCCGATCAGGCCTTGCACCGCGTTGTTGTCGCGCATCGCTTTGAGGCCTTGCGGGGTCTTGCCGCGCGCCAGATCGGTCGCGGCATCGAGCGTCGCGCGCGCCACGCCGATCGAGGTCGCGGCAAAACCCATGCTGAACACCATGTTGGTGGAGAGCTTGTAGAGCGGACCGTTTTCGCGGAGCGCGGTGGGGTCGTCGCGCAGGGCGGCGAATTTATCCGGGATGAAGAGATTGTCGACCGAGTAGGAATCGGTGCCGGTGCCGCGCAGGCCGATGACGTCCCAGACGTCGTACATCGTGGCGTCAGCGACCGGGAACAGGATGGTGCGGATTTCCGGCGAGCCATCCGCCTTGCGCCGCGGACTGCCATCGGCCTCGACGACGCGGACATGGGCGCCGAGCCAGCTTGCCTGCCGGGAACCGCTGGCAAAATCCCAGCGCGCGCTGGCCTTGTAGCCGCCGGGAACCACCTGCACTTCATGGTTGATCGCGCCCCAGGCCAGGATGCCGGGCGCGACATTGAAAATTTCGTTGGCGGCATCGGCATCGAGATAGGCCGCGGTCATGGCGCAGACGCTGCATTGGCCGAGGCACCACGCGGTCGAAGCGTCGGCCTTGGCGATTTCCTCCTGCATCTGCATGAAGGTTTCGAGCGGCGTCTCGGCGCCGCCGAGGCTCTGCGGCAACAGCGAGCGGTAAAGCCCGTTCTCGATCAGGGCCGCGGTCACGGCCGGCGTCAGCCGTCGCGTCCGTTCGATCTCATCGGCCTCGCGCGTGATCAGCGGCTGCAACGCACGCGCGCGCTCGACGAGGTCGAGAGCGGGATTCCTGTTCATGCGTTTCCTCGCATTCGCTTATTTTGTTTCGCGCGGGACGCAATGGTGGCCCATCCACCGCCACCGATCAAGATGGACGGCGGAGCGCCTCAAGCCGCGGCGCGTCCAAGATCGAGCGCAGGTTGCGATGGCCGCTTTACCGAGGGGAAGCTCAGTGCCACCGCGACGGCCGCAATTCCGATGGCGAAGGAGCCGACATGGAGCCAGTTATAGGCGTGGAAGGTGTCGAACACCCAGCCGCCGGCCAGTGGGCCCAGCGCCATGCCGAAGCTGGCGAAGGCGGCGACCGCGCCGAACATCGTGCCCATGATGCGCGCGCCGAAATATTCGCGCACCAGCACCGCATAGAGCGGCATCACGCCGCCATAGGCGAGCCCGAAAATCACAGACAGCGCATAGAACTCGCCGAGCTGGCCGACCGCGAGATAAGTCGCGATCGACATCGCCTGCACGAACAGTCCGCCGACCAGCACCGGCTTGACGCCGAGCCGGTCGGCCAATACGCCGAGCAGCAGACGGCCGCCAAGTCCGGAGACGCCGGCAAGGCTATAGACGGTGACGGCGGTAAGCGGCGCGATGCCGCAGATCATCGCGTAGCTCACCATGTGGAAGATCGGCCCCGAATGCGCCGCGCAGCAGGCGAAATGTGCGAGTGCCAGCGTGATGAATTGCGGGGTCCGCAACGCCTGCCCGACGGTCCATTGCATTTCCGGCGCGTCGGTCGCGCCGCTCACGGGTGCGGCGGCCGGTGGCGCCGGACGCACCAGGAACGATGCCGGAATCAACAGCGCCCAGGACGCGAGGCCGATCACCAGCATCGCGGTGCGCCAGTCATAGGCCGTGATCAGCCAGCTTGCGAACGGCGCCACCGTCAGCGGCGCAACGCCCATGCCGGCCGACACCAGCGCCACTGCAAGGCTGCGGCGATGTTCGATCCACGCGCTCGCCACTGCGACCATCGGCGCATAGAAACTGCCGGCCGCAATCCCGATCAGCACGCCGAAGAAGAACTGGAAGTGCCAGAGACTCGTAGCCTGGCTCGCCCCGGTCAGGCCGATGCCGAGCAGCACGGCGCCCGCCAATACCACGACGCGGGTGCCGAACCGGTCGGATAACGTCCCCCAGAAGAACGCGGCTAAACCCATGGCGAGGAAATCGATCGTCGCCGCCGCCGAGACGCCGCTGAGCGACCAGCCGGTATCCGCTGAAATCGGCTGCAGGAACACGGCCAGCGACAGCATCGTGCCGAAGCCGACGCACGTCATCAGCGCGCCGGCGCCGACGACGATCCAGCCATAGGAGAAACCGGCTGATATGCTCATGCGTTTCCTCGGCATTTTTTTGGGTTTTATGGTCTGAGCAGGCGCGATGGTGACCTATCCACCGCCATAGGGCAAGGCGGGGGATGAATAACGGATCATAGGTTTTCGCAACACGCGCCGTCCGGAACGGTCAGCGTCGATAGTTGAGCCAGCGCTAAGTGTACGAAGCAGGCCTCAGCTATCCACCTTCAGCGCGGCAATGAACGCTTCCTGCGGGATGTCGCCGCCGTCGCACTTCGCGGTGACGTCCTTGCGCAGCGCGCGGACGGCAGTCCTCCGGATGCGTCAATCGATTCGCAACGCCGTTTTCATCAACTCAAAGTGTTGCATAGCGACAACAATTATAGGTAGGATAGATTTTATTTTCAACCTTTTGTCGGCGCGGCGACCGCGCATTTCATTCTCAAAGGGGGCGACCATGGCAAAGAAGCCTGCAAAGCAAGGCATGTCTCTCAAGGTATATCGGGGCGACGCAAAAACGTTGCTGGCGTTTAATCTTGACAAGGGCAGTACAAAAAACCTCGCGGGCTTCACCATCCAATGCAAACCGAAAGGCCAGCCGCCTTATTACATTTACAACGAGCTGCAGTTCGAAAAGCCCGGCGATCACGCCCAGGATCCGAAGGAGCCGGCTCGCTCCAGCATCAATGCGCCGATTCATAAGTTCCGTTGGCTCCATGTACCTGGTTCTGTGCACCAGGGAGTCAAGCCGTTCATGGGCGAATACACCTATACGGTCACGCCCCGTTATTTTGACAACGGCTCGCTGACACCACTCGATCCGGCTTTGGGCCGTTCGGCCACGGTCGAAGTCGACAAATTTTCCAAGAAGAGCATCGAACTCGGATTTACACGCGGCTTCGTGCAGTCGCAGGCGTTCGTTGGCCATTTCGGCAAAAAAGCCCTCATTCAGCCCAGCAAGCATGGGCTTCAGTTCGATACGTCGCAAGTCTCCGGTACCAACTCGCAAGGTCAAAAATTCACTTTCGCTGACGAATACGAGTGGATGGGGTTCACGGCGCGGGAGAAAATCTTTGGGCTGCTCGACGATGTTTTGAAAAACAAGAATCTGGTCGTCGACGTCTTTGCCTACGATCTCAACGAGCCTGACATGATCGACAGGCTTCTGAAGCTGGCGAAGCAGGGTCGAATACGCATGATCCTCGATAACGCCGCGCTTCATCATAGCGCCGATGAGCCCAAGCCCGAAGACGAATTCGAAAAGCTGTTTGTAAAGGCCGCCGGCAAGAAAAAGCTCATGCTTCGTGGAAAATTTGGCCGCTATGCCCATAACAAAGTGGTGATCGTCTACAAGAAGGGTGCCAAGACCAATAGTCCGGTCAAGGTGCTGACCGGCTCGACCAATTTCTCGATTACCGGCATGTACGTGAATTCCAATCATGTCCTGATCTACAATGATGCCGAGGTAGCGGGCTTTTACGCGGGCGTCTTCGACGAGGCCTGGACCACCGGCGCCAAGAAAGCCGCCTTTGTGAAGTCTGATTGGGCCACCAAGGCGTTTACATCGACGTCGAAGAATACACCTGCAACCAGCATAACGTTTGCCCCTCATGACGAGGACAATACAGCAAAGGCTCTAAAGCCGATCGTCGATCGTATTGCGAAGGAAGGCAAAAAGGGCAAGACGGTCGGCAGCGTGTTGTTTGCCGTCATGGAAATGGCGAACGGCAACAGTCCGGTTTACGAGGCCCTCAAAACCCTCCACGCCAACAGCAACATCTTCAGCTTCGGCATCTCCGACAACCCAAACGGCATCTATCTTTATCCCGTCGGGAAAAAGACGGGTGTGCTCGTCACGGGCAAACCGGTGAAGACACAGCTGCCGCCGCCATTCAACCAGGTGCCGAATATCGGAGGCGTCAAGCATCAGGTTCATCACAAGTTTGTCGTATGCGGATTTAATGGGGACGATCCGGTCGTGTTTTGCGGTTCGTCAAATCTCGCGTCGGGCGGCGAGGCGAACAATGCCGACAATCTTTTGACCATTCATGACAAGGACATCGTCACTGTCTTTGCGATTGAGGCGTTGGCGTTGGTGGACCACTTCAATTTTCTGGACAGTACCGCCACCGGCAAGGCCAAAAAGAAGGCACCTAAGGCATCGAAGAGCCAGGCTGCCCTCGATGCCAAATGGTACTTGTCGACAAAGGACTCATGGGCGACGAAATACTTCGATCCAAAGGACCTTCATAGCATCGACCGGCAGATGTTCGGGTGACGAAAACACAGGCGCGTCAGAGGTGTTCGTCTTCAATGAACGCTTCAGCCGCGCCGTTCGCCCCTCAGCTATCCACCTTCAGTGCGGCAATGAACGCTTCCTGCGGGATGTCGACCTTGCCGAACTGCCGCATCTTCTTCTTGCCTTCCTTCTGCTTCTCCAGAAGTTTGCGCTTGCGGGTGATGTCGCCGCCGTAGCACTTCGCGGTGACGTCCTTGCGCAGCGCGCGGACGGTTTCGCGAGCGATCACCTTGCCGCCGATCGCGGCCTGGATCGGAATCACGAACATGTGCGGCGGGATCAGTTCCTTCATCCGCTCGACCATGGCGCGGCCGCGGCCTTCGGCGCGGGTGCGATGCACCAGCATCGAGAGCGCGTCGACCGGCTCGAGATTGACGAGGATCTGCATCTTGACCAGATCGGCCGGCTTGTAGTCGGTCAGATGGTAGTCGAACGAGGCGTAGCCCTTCGAGACCGATTTGAGCCGGTCGTAGAAATCGAACACCACTTCGTTGAGCGGCAGATCGTATTTCACCATCGCGCGCGAGCCGACGTAAGTCAGCTCCTTCTGCGAGCCGCGGCGGTCCTGGCACAGTTTTAAAACGCTGCCGAGATATTCGTCCGGCGTCAGGATGGTGGCTTCGATCCACGGCTCCTGGATTTCGGCGATCTTGACCACGTCGGGCATGTCGACGGGATTGTGGATCTCGATCTCTTGTCCATCGGTGAGATGCATCTTGTAGATCACGCTCGGCGCGGTCGCGATCAGATTGAGATCGAACTCGCGCTGCAGGCGCTCCTGGATGATCTCCAGATGCAACAGTCCGAGGAAGCCGCAGCGGAAGCCGAAGCCGAGGGCGGCCGACGTCTCCATCTCGAACGAGAAGCTGGCGTCGTTGAGGCGCAGTTTGCCCATCGCCGCGCGCAGCGTCTCGAAGTCGTCGGCATCGACCGGGAACAGGCCGCAGAACACCACGGGAATCGCCGGCTTGAAGCCCGGCAGCATCTCGGTGATCGGCTTGCGGTCGTCGGTGATGGTGTCGCCGACGCGGGTATCGGCGACTTCCTTGATCGCGGCGGTGATGAAGCCGATCTCGCCGGGGCCGAGTTCATCGACCGGCGTCATCTTCGGCGTGAAGAAGCCGACGCGCTCGATGTCATAGGCCGCGTTGGTGCCCATCATGCGGATGCGGCTGCCCTTCTTCATCACGCCATCGACGACGCGGATGAGAACGACCACGCCGAGATAGACGTCGTACCAGCTGTCGACCAGCAGCGCCTTCAGCGTCGCCTCGCGGTCGCCCTTTGGCGGCGGCAGGCGCGTGACGATGGCTTCCAGCACGTCGGGAATACCAAGGCCCGTTTTAGCCGAGATCATCACCGCGTCGGAGGCGCTGATGCCGATCACGTCCTCGATCTGCTGCTTGATCTTGTCGGGCTCGGCGGCCGGAAGATCGATCTTGTTGAGGACCGGCACGATCTCGTGGCCGGCGTCGAGCGCGTGATAGACGTTGGCGAGCGTCTGCGCCTCGACGCCCTGGCTGGCGTCGACCACCAGCAGCGATCCTTCACAGGCCGCCAGCGAGCGCGAGACTTCGTAGGCGAAGTCGACATGGCCCGGCGTGTCCATCAGGTTGAAGATGTAATCCTTGCCGTCCTTGGCGCGGTAGTTCAGCCGCACCGTCTGCGCCTTGATGGTGATGCCGCGCTCGCGCTCGATATCCATGGAATCGAGCACCTGCTCCTTGCCCGCCATTTCGCGATCGGTCAGTCCGCCCGTGCTCTGGATCAGGCGGTCGGCCAGCGTCGATTTGCCATGGTCGATATGGGCGACGATGGAGAAGTTGCGGATGTTGGAAATCGGGGCAGTTGTCATGGGGCGCGGGATAGCATTCACATCCCCGTGCGGCAACCATATTGCTGTATTTTAAGGGGCTTTCTTCCCGCCAAGCCGATTCCACGCGAGCAAAAAACGCGCTACGCACTCCTCCATGTCGACTGCATCAATTTTACCCGCCGCCGCGCGCTCCCGGCGCAGACTGTCCATCCGACGGCTGGCGGCGTGGCTGGCCGCGCGCGCCAGCGATCCCAAGGCTCACCCGACCGCCGCCGTATGGCTGGTAAGCGGCTTTGCCGCGCTCCATGCCGTGCTGTGGACGGTGATTCTGGTCAATTTGAAGACCGGCCAGGACATCCACATGGACGTCGCCGAGGCGTTCGGCTGGGGCCAGAAGTTCCTGCTCGGCTATGGCAAGCATCCGCCGCTGTCGGGATGGGTCGCCGGCCTCTGGTTCAGGGTGTTCCCGGTCACGGATTGGGCAACCTTTGGACTGGCGATGGCCACACTCGGCTGCGGCCTCGTGATCTGCTGGCTGCTGGCGCTGCGCGTGGTCGATCACCGCCGCGCGTTCCTCGTCGTGGTGATGCTCGCGCTCTATCCGATCTTCAACTTCAAGGGCTTCAAGTATAATCCCGATCTGCTGCAGCTGGTGACGCTGCCGCTCGTGGTGCTGGCCTATCTCGACGCCTTCGAGAAACGCAGCGTGAAATCCGGATGGTTGCTGGGCATCGCCGGCGCGCTGGCGCTGATGACCAAATACTGGGCGCTGACCATGATCGGCGGCATCGGCCTTGCCGCGCTGATCCATCCGCAGCGCCTGCAGTTCCTGCGCTCGCCGGCGCCGTGGGTCGCGATCGCAGTGCTTGTCGTGGCGATGGTCCCGCATCTCATCTGGCTCAGGGATGTGAACTTCGTTCCGTTCACCTATGCTGGCGAAATCTATTCGATCACCGACCGCCATTTGATCGACGACCTCGCGCTCGGCTATGTCGGCCATAATTTCGCGCTGCTGGCGTTGCCGGTGGTGCTGGCGGCCATCGCGCTGGCGTGGCCGTCGCGCTGGCGCCAGCCGTCTTTTGCGTTCTGGTCGCGCGGCCAGAACTCCGGCGTGAATACGGCGCAGGCGCTCAATGTCTGGATCATCCAGGCCGTGGTCGCGGTTGGGCCGCCGCTCGGCGCGCTGCTGTTCCAGATCTACATCAAGACCGATTGGGGCATCCCGCTGTTCTTCCTGGTGCCGCTGGCGCTGCTCGCGATCCCTCGCTTAAGGGTGCGGAGCACCGCGCTGCTTCGGTTGACGGTGACCTGGCTGCTGCTGACGCTGGCGGCATTGATCGCATCGCCGCAGATCGTCGCTTATGAAGTGGGCCAGAATCGCAACGATGGCGCCAACTATCGCGCGCGTTCCGAGCTTGCCCGCGAGCTGACCGAAGTCTGGCACAGGCGCTTCTTCTCAGGCTGGCCGGTGGTCGCCGCCTATAATGATATCGGCCAACCCGTCACCTTCTACAGCCCCGATCATCCGGCGGTGCTGACGCCGGACGAGCCGTGGTCATCAGGACTGACCTCGCTCGAAGAGGCCAGGCGATCCGGCTTCATCGGCATCTGCGAGACCGGCGACTGGAAGCTGGAAAAATGCGAGGCGTGGATGAAGCTCCATGCTGCCACTGGCGAGCGCATGGTGATCACGACGCGGCGGTTTCTCTTGGGCAAGCCTGGCCCTGCCTCGGTCTGGAACGTGTTTTTGGTGCCGCCGGAGAAGAAATAAGCGGCGAAAAAAGAAAGTTGGGAGAGTAACGCATGAATCTCGATTTGACTGGAAAGACCGCGCTCGTCACTGGCTCGACACGCGGCATCGGTCTTGCGACGGCAATAGGGCTCGCGCAAATGGGCGCGGAAGTCATCATCAACGGGCGCGAGCAGGCCGCCGTTACCGAGGCGATGGCGAAAGTCCGGCAAGCGGCACCCGAGGCCGAGGTGCACTCGGCGGCGGTCGATCTCGGCAATGCCGATGGCTGCGAAGCGCTGACAGGGCAATTCCCCGAAGTCGACATCCTCGTCAACAATCTCGGCATCTACGAGCCGAAAGGCTTCTTCGATATCGAGGATGCCGACTGGACGAGGATGTTCGAAGTCAACGTGATGAGCGGCGTGCGTCTCACCCGGCACTACCTGAAGCGGATGCTGGATAACAAGGATTGGGGCCGCGTCGTATTCGTCTCCAGCGAATCCGGCGTCTTCATTCCGAAGGAGATGGTTCACTACGGCTTCTCCAAGGCCGCCCAGCTCGTCATCGCGCGCGGCGCGGCCGAGACGACGAAAGGCACCAACGTGACCGTCAATTCTGTGATGCCGGGGCCGACCTGGGTCGAGATGGCGCCGGTGCGCCTCGCCGCGCGCGCCAAGGGCATGGGAACGACCGTCGACGACCTCGTGACACGCACCTTCACCGAGCGTCGGCCGGCGTCGCTGTTGCAGCGCTACGCCGAGCCCGAGGAGATCGCCAATCTGATCTGCTACGTCTGCTCGAAAGCCTCGAGCGCCACCAACGGTGCCGCGCTACGCGCCGACGGCGGCATCGTGACGAATCCGTTTTGAGATTTGTAGGATGGGTAGAGCGCAGCGAAACCCATCACGTTACGGGGATAGATGATGGGTTTCGCTACGCTCTACCCATCCTACGAAGCGCCGCTCACACGCCTTCTTCGTTGAACTTGTCCGCAACCAGCCCCGCGATCGCGTCGACCGCGGCCTGCGCTTCCGGGCCGATGGCGGAAACCGTGACCGTCGTTCCCGGGCCCGCGGCCAGCATCATCAATCCCATGATCGAGGTGCCGCCGACGGTCTCGTTGCCGCGCGTCACCCAGACCTCGGCGCTGAAGCGCTCGACCATCTGGACGAATTTTGCAGATGCCCGCGCGTGCAAACCGCGCTTGTTGATGATCAGGAGTTCGCGGGAAATCGCGCCTGCCGGCACGCTCGGCCCGAGATCGTTTCCGGGCGCGGCCTCGTCGCTCATTTGCCGGCGAGCACGCGGCTGGCGATGGTGACGTATTTGCGGCCGGCTTCCTGGGCCATCGCGATGGCGTCGGGGAGCGAGCGCTCTTCGCGCACCTTGGCAAGCTTGACTAGCATGGGAAGGTTGATGCCTGCGAGCACTTCCACCTTCGGGCGGCTCATGCAGGAGATCGCAAGGTTGGAGGGGGTGCCACCGAACATGTCGGTGAGGATAGCGACCCCGTCGCCACTGTCGACGCGATTCACCGCTTCAATGATATCGCTTCGACACAAATCGGAGTCGTCCTCGGCTCCAATTGTAATCGCTTCAATTGTTTTTGCGGACCCATGACATGTTCGAGCGCCGCCCTGAACTCGTCGGCAAGGCGCCCATGGGTCACAAGCACTAGACCAATCATCGGAAACTCCTCGCGGGTGCTTTTTGGTGCACCGCACGAACGCGCCACTTTGACCATCCAGAGGCCCCGCGCAAGAGGGCATCTTGGCTATTCTCCCGGAAATTGGTGGCAGAGATGGGAGCCAGCGCCGGTCTTATTCGGACGCGATAGTGGGGCTTATATGGTTACCAAACCCCTTCACACAATCGGCCGTATTATTACCGGAAGGTGAACTTTCAGTTGTCGTCAGCGCGGCGACAACCAGCAGAAGGGGCTGATAGCCGGTCCCAACAGGGATTCTCGGTATCGAAACACCATTAAGGCTGATTTCGAGGGCTTCCGGCGGTGGCAGCCGTTCCGCATCGTCAGCCGCGAGATCGACAACCAAACCGACCATCGCTTCACGAACGCAATCACAGCGGCGGATGCCGAGGCCCCTTATCTCGATCAGGCCGACCAATTCGGCCGCCGGCCGGACCCACAATTCCCCAGCCAGTGTGTCGAGATGGACACGGTCATCGCCGACCAAAATGGCCGGCGGCAAATGGCCGCTACGCCCGGCCAGGATCAGATCGAACGCCAGCCGTGACTTGCCGGAACCCGAGGGGCCGCGGATCAGGACGGCGCGGTCGCCGACCAGCACGGCCGAGGCGTGCACGGTCGGGTTGGTCATGGCACCGGAAGCCTGACCACGAAGCGCGCGCCCGACACCGTCGGGTTGCCTTCCTCATCGGCCGGGCCGGGCCGATTTTCCGCCCAGATGCGCCCGCCATGGGCCTCCATGATCTGTTTGGAGATCGACAGGCCGAGGCCCGAATTCTGGCCAAAGCCCTGATGCGGCCGGTCGGTGTAGAAGCGCTCGAAGATGCGTTCGAGCGCATCCTCGCCGATGCCCGGGCCGTCGTCGTCGACCAGGATTTCGATTTCGGACCGCACACGGCGGCAGACGATGCGCACCTTGCCGCCAGCATGCGAGAAGGATTGCGCGTTCGACAGCAGATTGGAGATCACCTGGCCGAGCCGTGAATCATGGCCGGGCACCGAGAAGGTGTCGGCCGGGTTGCGGCCCTCGAAGCGCAACTCGACCGCGACGTCGTGACCGAGCTTGGTTTCATTGGCGACCGAGGCCAGCGTCGTCAGCAGCCGGCGCAGATCGACCGGCGCCATATCCTGCCGCTGCAGTTCGGCATCGAGCCGGCTGGCGTCGGAGATGTCCGAGATCAGCCGGTCGAGCCGCTTGACGTCGTGCTCGATGACGGCGAGCAACCGCGCGCGGCTGTTTTCATTGCGCGCCAGCGGCAGCGTTTCCACCGCTGACCGCAGCGAGGTCAACGGATTCTTCAGTTCGTGGGCGACGTCGGCGGCGAACGCCTCGATCGCCTCGATGCGGCTATAGAGCGCATTGGTCATGTCGCGCAGCGCGCCGGACAGATGCCCGATCTCGTCGCGGCGGCGGGTGAAATCGGGGATCTCGACGCGGGTCTGGATGCGGCGGCGGACGCGCTCGGCGCCGTCGGCCAATCGCCGCACGGGACCTGCGATCGTGCTCGCCAGCAGCAGCGACAATACGATCATGACGGCGGAGGCGACGCCGCCGATTTTCAGGATCGCCCAGCGCTCGGCACCGACCATCTGGTCGATGTCGTCGCCCTGGGTTGTGAGCATCAGCGCGCCACGCACGGCGCGGAAGTGCTGCACCGGCACGGCGACCGACACGATGACCGCGCCGCGTTCGTTGACGCGGATCATGCTGCTCTTCTGGCCGTCGAGCGATTGCCCGACTTCCTGATAGCCTTTGCCGCCCTCCGGTCCGAGCTCGCGATAGATCGGCAGGTCGCCGCGATTGAACCAGGTGCGGATCCCGGTCCAGGTGCGCTCGGCAATATTGGGCTTGGCGGCTGGGGGCGGCAATTCGAACCGCAGCACGTCGCCGCGGGCAAACAGATTGCGGCTGTCCAGAATCAGCCCGCCCTCGCGGTCGAAAATGCGCGCGCGCGTCTTGGTTGGCGCGATCAGGCGGCGCAACACCGGCGCGACGCGTTCCGGATTGATCGGGAAGTCGGAATATTCGTCCGGCACGCCGTAGCTTTCACCGGGCTTCAGATCGAGCAGGCGGTCGGGATCGACGGTGATGGTACCGCCTTCGACGGTGGCCGTGTTCGCGATCGCCTCCGAGATGATCTCGGCATAGACCAAGAGGCTCTGCGCGCGCGCTTCGATCAGGCCGGCGCGGAACTGCGAGAGATAAAGAATGCTCGCCACCAGCGCGACGAGGCCGGCCAGATTGAGCGAGACGATGCGGCGGGTGAGGCTGGAGAACGACAGCGCAAAGAAGAATTGCCCGGCGCGGCGCAGCCAGCCGAGCGGCCGCAGCCAGCCCTGCTTGCGCGCCTTGTCGTCGGCCACGTAATCCCGATCGACGGACGCGGACGCATCCTCGTTGTTCCGGCCTGGATCAGGCTGCGTTCGATCTAGCAATGGCTAAAACTGCCGGTTGTCTCGACGGTCCCTGCGAAGCGCTGCTCGCAGCGCTCAATCCTATCCCAGACGCGCGGAGGCGTCAGTTAACAACAGAAGCCGCTGGATCAGGCTTCCTTGAAGCGATAGCCGACGCCGTAAAGCGTCTCGATCATCTCGAAATCGTCGTCCACCACCTTGAACTTCTTGCGCAGCCGCTTGATGTGGCTGTCGATGGTGCGGTCGTCGACATAGACCTGATCGTCATAGGCCGCGTCCATCAGCGCGTTGCGGCTTTTCACCACGCCGGGCCGCGTCGCCAGCGCCTGCAGGATCAGAAATTCGGTCACGGTCAGCGTCACCGGCTCGTTCTTCCAGGTGCAGGTGTGGCGCTCCGGATCCATCCGCAGCAGGCCACGGTCGAGCGCACGCGCATCCGGCTCCTTCGGGGCGGCAGTCGGATCCTTCGGCTGGCCACGGCGCAGCACGGCTTTCACGCGCTCGACCAGCAGGCGCTGCGAGAACGGCTTGCGGATGAAATCGTCGGCGCCCATCTTGAGGCCGAACAATTCGTCGATCTCTTCATCCTTGGAGGTGAGGAAGATCACCGGCAGATCGGAC
>Ga0307515_10014531_pt1 | contig 14583 bp, 6 predicted proteins | sample 17_EM_MG_FD_194513 | JGI IMG/M metagenome (GOLD analysis project Ga0307515, IMG submission 194513) | Populus trichocarpa ectomycorrhiza microbial communities from riparian zone in the Pacific Northwest, United States - 17_EM | ecosystem: Host-associated > Plants > Roots > Unclassified | place... | reverse complement strand
TCTTAACTGGGATAATGTGCAAAATAAAAATTTATTTTCTTGGCATGGTATTGTTTATGACGTTATTTATTTTTTTTAAGCTTTTTGGAGGCCATGCTTTATAAATTTGGATTTTATTAACTTGATGGTATGTGTTATTTAATTTCTCTTGCTTACTCAAACAAAACAAAAAAAGAAAATTAGGAAGGGTTCTTGTAGAATTAGCACTAACAATTAAAAAATATTTAATATACTCTTTGGAATCTTGTAAGAAAATTAAATAATATTAACATTAATTACAAACACATCAAAAATCACAAAAAAATCTAAAAATCAATATAGGTTTTTTGGTTTCTAACATAAATTAATCGAAATGAACTAAATTGATCGGTTGGAACCGGTTTTGGTTTGATTTCAATTTTAATTTTAAAAAAAAATTAATTTGGTTATTTTTTATATAAAAACCAAACAGAAAATTATGCCCCAAAATGAATTGTTCTGGAATTGAAATTTATGGTTTCAGTAAGAAAAAGAAAATGTCAACCAAAGCATAACATAATTGACAACCTTGCAGATATCTAACTACCGAAGGCCTAACACCACCAACCAAAGACGGGGAGAGTTGAAACAAAAAGGAAAAAAGAAAAGGAGAGAATGGTACTTTTCTTTTTATTTAGAGGAAAGTAGCTGTTATGTATGAGATTCGAATGTTTCATATAGTAAAGCATCAATGGAGAATGGCAGCTTTTAAATCATCCAAACCAAGTCTTCTTGGGAATATCGTTGTCATCTCTAAACTACATTCTATAAACGATAACATATTATAAACTTCGACGTACTGAATGGATTCCACAGAACGCACAGCTACACCAGGAGTGGCTTTTACTTCTTACCATGCCCATTGTTAACCTGAACAAGGAAGGGTACATGAACATAAACATGCAGAGAGGGGCAGGGAAATCTTATAATCAAGATGTATTTGAAATTTAATCAAGGTACGTTTTCATTCAGGGATAACACTCCAATTTGCACCCATGTTGTCAGTTTCGGACACTTTTAAATTAAAACAATGGCAACAAATTAGGATCCTTGGCAAACAGAACACTAAATTGCTGAAACCAAGCAATCATCCCAGATGAGATAAATATTTCCCAATCAACAGGCAGATGAGATCCGAGTTTTGATACTAACTAAAACCCTAAAAACTATAGAGTTGAGGTTAAGGTGGAGAAAAAATGGAAAGAGAATCCAGGAGGCGGACGCCCAAGAAAAGTTGAATGCATCAACTCTGCAAGTCCTCACTGTGTTTGAGAATATTAGACTTCATTACTAGGGCAGTAGAACAATGACACAAATGAGTCCCAAAAGGTAATAAATGCATCAAGATGCAAAAATTATACACGATCACCATCCCATTTTAACACATTTGATTGATACATGATATACTAAAATAATCACAAAATTATCATCTCTTTATTAACCTTTATGAGGCATCCAATAGCTCAGTCAACCATAAAATAATCCGGCAATGAGCTCTTGAGGCTCAGTGTACCTTTCAAACAATGAGTAGCATTTAGAGCATGTACCTGCAGTATCCATTCACTACAGGCAGGGGTCTTGATCTGTAATGAAGTATGAAGACCTGTCAACAAAACCTTGACACAGAATCTGCATCCATAGTCCTAACAAATCCAGGCATGTCAAGCCTAGGTCCTGCAATGGTTCTGTATATGTAAAGCTTCTCAACAGGGCAGCTTTCCGGCCTCGATTCTGGAGGTCCCCTCTCATCAATAACTTCAACATTGAGCCTAGGCATCTTCTGACCTAGCAGCTTACATGCTCCAAAACTCACTGAGCAAGAAGACATCCAAAGGGATCGCATTGTCTCCAGCTTTGCAGCATTGGCCAAAAGAGCCTTATCCCCAAAGGAACAGTCCCTAATTTCAAGTTTGCAAAGCCTTTCACACCCAGACAGCACATGGTGGAGTCCCAGATCACTATCGCCAGCAAATGCCACAGATAGCATCTCTATTTTTTTTCCATAAGTTCCAATGTACTCAAACACACGATCAGTCAGTAGACCTGAGAGGGAAAGACGCCGGAGATCCTTGTAGTTTTCAACAATGGCTCCAAAACCCAAATCCAGAGGCTGAAGTGTTTGGTAATCAGGAGCCTGAGGTTCAATAATACAAAGACGGAAGCAGGTCATGCTTGGACGGTTCTTTGCTACTGTAACTAGAGCAGCATTAGTCATTTGACGGCAAAAGTACAGAACTGACTGAAGCTTAGGACAGCCTTCAGAGACAGAGACAAGGCCCCTTTCTGTCAAGGATACATTTGGTTCTGCAGCAAATGGGTCAGATGGAAACACCCTCAACTCTGTCAGGTCCTTGCAACATGCTGCAAGAGCTTCAAGTCCAACGTCTTCAATGTAATCCAGCACCTGCAGTGATGCCCTTTATTAGCTCGAACAAAAAAAGGCAGGATTTTTTTTCTTTTTTCTGGAAAAAAAAAAAACAGCAACCTAAACTTGAGTCACGTAGATCAAAGCAGCATCCAAACATGGTTGTGCAACAGCCATGAATGCGGTCCCATATGATAAACTTTTAAAGCAAAAATTGGCAACCGAGCATGCAAGCATCTAACTCGCACCATAAACTCCAGCTTTCTAGAAATTTATGCCTCTTGCCAAGTGAGCAAGTAAAATATGCATTCAGAAACAAAAATCATGATAGAAACTTAAAACTAGAATGTAAAACTTACCCATAAACGCTGCAGATTCGAACATTGACTGACAAGTTTAATGAGATCAGCGCTTTGTATATTGGCATATCTCAAGTTCAGTGATGTTAAGCCAGAACAGACAGGATAAACTGCTGGAAGGTAAGCTGGATTTACATCCCAAAACCCAGATAGACTCCTCAGTTCTTTACACACAGAAAAAGCTCCAGCCAGGTTTGAGAAGATTTCAGGCTGCAACTTAGCCGAGAACTCACCTGTGCCCAATTCAACAAGTTGTGGTGCTTGGCGAATAAGTTTAGCAAGCCTCTCAACGGGCACAGCATGGTTGAGCTGAAGATTCTTTAGATCAGGACACTGGCCAACCAGGCGCTCCAGAGCTGAGAAACTCAGCTCAGCCCCTAAGCAGGAAATATTAAGAGAGACCAGTGATGTAAACGAGTCAGGAAAACTGTTCAACCACTGCCCACTTGGATCATCCACCTCACTCTCTCGTAAATCCAGCTCCCTCAGATTCCTGTAAACAAGTTGCGCAAGTGATGAAATGCACAAGACACAAAAATATACTAAATTACAACGATAAAAGCGTGATTTGGCATAAAATTAGCACTCCATCACTGTCCTTATCATTGAAAATGATGACTTCCTCATTACTAAAGTTACTTGTCATTTGCTTGTTAAGTCAGCCATTATCATCACCCTCGTCCATAAGTGACAAATTAGCACAAACTACACCAGGTTTTCAAAATTCTCAGCTCCAAATCTACAGAACAAAGCTAGAAACTAAACCCGAAGTACAGCACTCATGAAGTTTTATGCACGAATAATCATGAAAGAAAATAACAACAAAATCACATCGACAAATTAAAGCTTGTTTTGAGTTCAGACTCCTCAAAGAGGGGCAAATAAAGAAAGAGGAATGCAGCAGCAAGAAAGAAACCTGCAATCGGCTGCAATGGCAGAAAGTCCATCCGTAGAGAAACCCTCACAAGACGAAAGCACCAAAACCTTAAAATTTTTAAAACTCTTAGCAATAACCTCCAAACTCTCGTCGGAAATCACCATCCTCTTCAACCTAATCTCTTCCAACCAAGGATAGGCGGTAGCCAACGCCGCTATCCATGGGTAAAAGTAACCTCCCCAACCGTCAGGCACCAAATTAAAGTCCGCAAAGTGTGGCTTCCCTTTGAGCTCCACCGATCTTAGCTCCGGAAACCTCCTTATAACCATATCAGGCCTCACCGCATAACAGTTACCAACAAATATTCTCTTCCTACACCACCGCTCTATCTCGTACCACGACTTGCACACCACCGATACGGCGTTCCTGTCTTTGTCGTTTGTAATAAACGAGAGCACATGCTCTAGCACTTCCTCCGGGAACGTACTCGCCTTTTTCGGCATTGTCAATGCTAAAGCAAACGTGCCGTTTATTAAGGACGGGATTCAATTCCGCTCCGTATGAAAACTAGAGATTTGCAGAGAGCTAGAGAGTATGGGGAAGGAGTTTTGGGTTTTTCATGAGTGACTAGCAGATGAATTTTAACTAACTATGGTAAAATAGGGAGGTTGGGGAGTGAGATTTTGACACGTGGAGAGTAGTTTAAGGTGGCTGATGGATGAACGGTGGGAGAAAGAAAAGGGCAATGATCTCATCTGCTAGGTTAGGTTAGGTTAGGTTGGGCAGCGCAGGTAGGTGAGCTCTTATAATTTATAGTGAGAAGGAATAGGTAATAAAATATGTGATAATGGCGAGGGGGGGAGATGGAATCTCAGCTAATGATTCGTATTGCACGGCTGGATGTGAGGGATCAGATATCGAGGGGAGCCACAAGCAACGTGAAGATGCGAGAAAAAATTAATGGGTGAAGGAGGAGAAATGATGGGATTGTTCTGATGTGATTGATATTTAATAAGATGACCACCGTCAATCAATGATACTATATATAATTTAAGTATGCTGCATTTTCAGGTTAAATTTTTTAAAAAAATAAAAAAAATATTGAAATATTATTAATATTCTTTTTTTTAAGTTAAAAAAAAAAGTTAAATTTTCTAGAAGTCGATTTTGATATTGTTGGTTTAAAAGCAACTTTACCGATGCAATAAAATTTTTAAGATGTTTTTTTAATATTGAAATAACAATATATTAAATTAATTTGGATTAACTCGGGTTAATATGTTAAATTTGTGAGTCGGATTATGAGACTATAATAATCTTTTAAAAAACAAATTAAAATAAAATTATAAAATTTAATTCTCAATTAACCATGTTGTACCCTCCTCGAAGGGTACGACATCACGACGACCCTTCTCGAACAGTGTCCTGGATGGTTTTTGGTTAGTTTGAGGGAGTCGTCACTTAGTATTTATGGTTACTAAAAACTCTAACTAGTCTTTTAGAGATTATAGACAAGGGACTGATTACATAAATGAAAGGTATTAGTATCCCTAGTACGTCATACCCGAGGTAAACTACATTGTCTTTTTTCTTTATTTGTTATAGTTTGATGATGTTTCTATCAACGTATTATGGCGGGTTTGCTATGATGAACAAGCTCTGGTTTCTAGGTCAAAGACTTGATCTATAACGGTGAAAGGTCCTCAATTATCATTTAGACTTTTTTTCAGGGTAAAATTGAAATATTTGCTATTGCGTCCTTCCAAATAATATTTCAGATAAAATTTCTTGTATTTTTTTTTTATCCTTATATTATGAATGAATGAATGAGTTGTATTACTCCCAGTAATATTTTGGATATTAACCTTATACAAGTTTTTTTATCCTTATATTAAAGGTGAGAAATAATAAAATATTATCCCTTATAATATTTTGGATGTTAACTTTTTTGTAGGTTTTTTATCCTTATCTTAAAAGTGAATAATATATTCTTTCCAAAATAAGTTTTTAATATATTTTTTTTAAAACATGGCCATATGTTATTTAAAATAAAATTGTAATTTTGAAAGAAATATTTTTGTTGTTGTTTTGTGGAGGGAAAACAATTCGTTTAATACCTAAAAAGCATCTCGTGCATATGTCACAATTCCAAATATTATATACATGAAAGTAGAAAAGAGTGGAGATTCAAAATTAATTGTATAATGATCTTCCAAAAATTAAGAATTTATTAAAAACTAGACGAAGACCGTGTTTGGCAAGATGCAATAAAATGTTTTTATCAAAGTTAATTTAACCACGATATCAATTCAAAACAGATTATCTTTCATCAACTCAAAATTGAACAACGCTAAACATCCATACAAATCTTATTAATTTCGCGAACTTATATTCAAATTTCATGTTAATCCAAATAAATCCAAACATAATTCTTGCACCAACATAATGTCTAAAAAGCAATCTCAATCCAAAAAATATTCCCACAATAATTTGAGTTTATAGATCGACCTTTCGGAGCATTTAAAATGTCTAGGGTATACTAAAATAGGCACTGGAAGACTGCTGGAACAATGGCGGCGCGTGGATTCACGCGTCGCCACTGCTAGAGGAGTGTGAGTTGCTAAATCTGAAGCTCCCCCGCCTCTTCTTTGCTCCTACACTAGTGGAGCTCATTCACGCTCCTTGAGGAGGGAGATCTAGCCTTCCAAAGCTTCAGTGTGTTCAACAGCCATTTGAGGGAGGAGATTGGTGCACTCGAAATTTCAATTTCCCTCACCTTTGTATTGTTTTCTTCATCATAGAAGCAACATCACTGGTGAAGACTTGAGCTTCCATGAACCTTCTTGAAGCTTATAGACTATGCAGATCGTGAGGCTAATGTTGTTGGAGGCGATAATGAAGGAGGTTGATGTGACTCTCGGTAGAGATGTTAGCAACTATTGACAATGGAGAAGGAAGTGAGAGACGGGGTTGTTGCTTTTAAGTGTTGGTCGCAATTGGGTGATGGTTGCGCCGGTGATGAATGATTGGGCAAGGTAGGTGGTGTTTGGTGGAATTAGTGTGAGGAAAAATAACAGTGGTGTGGTTGTCTTAAAAATATAAAGAAAAAATAAAAATAGGATAAAAAGCTGCATGTTTTTCTTATTGCTTGTGGGTTTCTTCCTTCTTTAAATGATTTGGTTTACATGGTTTGGTTTTTCAGGTGAGAATTGTTGGTTGGTGGCAAGCTTGGTTGTTTTGGGTTAGTGGAGGTTGTTGGTGTGGACGTGCAGGGCTGGTGGTTTGAGAGAGAGAAAAAAGATATTCAGGCAACGCTGTCGTGTTTTAAAAAGGAAAAAACCAATGTCAATTGAGAAAAAAAAAACTAATATCGAGCGATGAAAACAAAAAAGAATATAAGATAAAAAAATAATGTTAATCCATGTTAACCATTAAGCTAAAATGAAAACCCAATGTCAAATGACTTAAGTCATTTAACCATAAGTAACAAATTTGAAAATATCTTGAAACCCAATATTTAACTAATAAAATATTGAAGGATAAAAAAAAAATCAAACATACAAAACAATTAAAAAATAGTAATTATAAGCCACAAAAAGGCATGAGCCTATCTAGGTTAACCCGTCAAACCTAAAGGTCATATTATGGAATCATGATAACCTGATAAAAAAAAAAAACAAAGAAATCACAAAAGCTAATTTTTAAAAAAACCAATGTTGAATCATGAAATGAGAAAATTAAATAAGTAAGAAAAAACCACCAACCCTGAATATCCAAGATTATTTATCTTTTTTTTTTATCTTTCTTTTTTAAAACGCAATTGTGTTTTTCTAACTGTTGGTCTATCTAAAGTTTAAGAAAAGTTCTTTTCGGTAAGGAAGTCTTTTTATTATTAGGTTAAAAACCTAACCGTTCTAATGCCAACATAAAAAAAAAAATAAACTGTCTTTTTATTTAATATAAAAAATATATCTCACGTATAAATTCATGATCTCGTATATTAAAATAAACAAAAAAACATTTTAATTTTTTTATGTAATATCAGGAATACGTCTTATGTATAAGTTCATAATCCTAGATATTAAAAGAAATAAAATAAATTGTTTTTGATATTTTTGAAATGTAGACTAAAATCATTTGGAATATTACAAACTTGTTGTAAAATCCATGCAATATTTAAAAAAAACGCTTTAGATGTTTTTTTTTTAAAATACTTAAATAACTTTAGGATTTTTAGCCACATACAACAAAAAAATATTATTATTATTTTTATTATTTTTTAGGCTTTATTTAGCAAAAACTCTTTTTTTTTATAATAAAACTATTAAAAAATAGGCTTAAAAGGTGTTTGTCAAATATACCCTTAAACTCAAAAACCATTTAACAAAAATTTTGGCAAACCAAATAAGATCTTAAACCTTTGACTCAATTTGACTTGACCAGGTTGACCTGAAATTTTTGGTTTGACCGTAAACCGAACAAAAAATCTTTGTTTGACCTGATAAAAAAAACAACTAAAGAAAAAAAACAGATCAAACACTAAAAAAACTCAAAAAATCTTGAACAAAATTAATAAAAAAAAAATAAGGAACGTCAAGAATACCAAATATGAACCCAACAACATAGGTTCCAAAAAAGACCAAATTTGGTCAAAACAAATACACATACATGTTTAAAATCATGCAAGGATTAATAATCTAGTATCCATTCATTTCAATTTTCTTTTAAACATCACGATTTTGTAAAAATGAGTTTTGGTTTAAAACTGAAATTCTAGGATTAAAAAGCATTAAAATCATGTTATTGATGCAAATAAACATTAGATTATTGGTTAATCATGCATAAAGAAAGGTTATGTGTAAAGAAATTGATTAAAAGTGGCCCAAATCAAGGGGTTAAAGCAATTTTCTTCCCAAAAACATGAAGAACACTGCCTATAAACCTAGAAAAAACCCAGTCATACCCAACCACTACCAAGCCCTAGAAATTAGCATTTTTGGCTTCTAAAACATATCTTTTTTATCCCAATAAGTCATAATACTATACACAAACATGTTTAAATAAAAAAAACTAACAAAAAAAAATCAAAACATCAAAATCAAGCATGAGGTACCAATCCAAAAACTACCAAACTAAAGCAGTCTACATGTTCATGCAACATTGATTTAAAATTGATTTTTTGAACCAATTTTGTGCATGATCAAGCTTAACAAACCCAGGATAAATATCCTTACTTTAACATATATAGCTTAAGCTAAACAAAAACTAAAACAACATTATATATATATATTAAAAAAAATAAATTTAAATAGCAACTTTAATATATCAAAAATATAAAAGGACTTAAAAAACATCATTAAATAAAAAAAACACAACAACAAAGAGATGAATGCAACATTACTTGTTAAGCTTTCCAAACCTTTTTTATATGCTTGTAAATATAAATATAAAAAAAAGCAGGTCATAAAGGACCTGTTTTTGGATCAACAACGTATACTTAGAAAAACTACTCTTTCTTGTCTTTTCTTTGAAAATTTTTGCATCTCACAAACTTGCAAAGCTTAAGAAAACTTTTGTTTAGAGTTTTAAACATCTACACTTATGTTTCTTATTGATATTTCTCTTCCTTTTCTTATCTTATCTTTTCTTTCTTTCGTTTTTCTCTCTCTCTTTTTCTGCCTTTTTTTTCATCTTTAGGAGGGGTATTTATAGGGTTTTAGGAGGTCTTAAATATATTTTTAATCTCTTGACATTGAGGGAAGTGTTGTAAACCCTCAATAAGAACTTATTAAGGAGCCTTTATGTGTAAACACACGAAAACAAATTGGTTGTCAGGGCTGACTGAGTTGCCCACTTCTAAAGTTTTATTGGAGCAATTATGACGTCATAGTCACATGATATCACCAGAAGTTGGTAGAGGGGATGCTTATCTGATACAATAGGTTTTTCTCCCTTTAATGTTGTTTTATATGCACTATAAATTTTTTTGTGTGGTGTGATAAAATTTTCTCTCCAATAAATTGAAAAAAAAAACCAATAGAAAAAGAAAATACTTCCTATATTAAGAAAAAAACTAAGTCATGCAGAAAAAGTATTGTAGCACAAAAAGGAAAAAACATTGTGGATTGTAATAGTGTTTTCTTTCTTTTTTTGGTCCTTTGGTTTTTACATTTAGATCCCTCCATTTTTTTTATTTTTTTTATTTGATCCTTTGGTGTTGCGTTTGTTTAGGATTAGACTTGGTAGATTGCTTTGGCTACTATGGCTAGGGGATTTTGCGATGTTGAGAAAAGAAATGTTGCTTAGTTGATGCTTAGTTTGCCAAAATTAAATGAATTTTTATTGATTTAAAACAATTAAAGCTATGGAAACCAGATTTGAACAATTAGAAGATATTCAACCTCTTTTTCTTGCCAAATTCAGGGACTAAAATGCAGGGATAGGTGAAGGTTCAACCCTTGTTCTTTATCCCTCAATTTAATTCCTTTTCAACTTAATCCATTAAAATTTCTTTAATTTAGGGTTTGACTTTGTAGATTTTTGGTTGCCTCGATACAAAAATCATACAATATCAAGGGAAATCTTTGGTGCTTGGTTGATGCTTAATTTTGCAATAAATAAATAAATTTTGGCTAATTTAAAACAATCAAGTTTTATGGGATAAAAAAGAAACACAGATGGGGAATGGGGTAAACGGGCAGGACAAACTGGTTGGCATATGCTAGCATTAAGGACGCTTCCACCATCTTTAGACGACGCGTGAGGCATCATATAACGGTCAAACACCTTCTTTCATAACGACGTTGTAAGCATCTCAATACATATACACAGTGGTCCACCGCATGTAGACAAAGGTGTAATGGTTGAACTCCGATGGATTTTTTTATTCTCCCCCCTCTTTTCTCTCTTCTCCTCGGGTTTCGTTAACCTGCTAAAATTTAAAGGTATCTTGTCATTTTTTTATATTAAATTTAGTCATTATTTTTTTAATTTCTATTTGTTTTATTTTTAATAATTTTTTTATTGATTGTGTTCTTTAATTTCATCCCTCATCATTTGATTTCATTTAATTTTTATATCCAATTTAACCCTCATTCTTTTGAATGCCTTTTGTTTTCTTTTTTTTAATCCTTTTTTTATTGAATTTTATTTTTAATTTTATTCCTCAACATTTGGTTTTAGCTTATTTTTATGTCAAATTTTGTCCTCATTCTTTTGATTGCTATTTGTTTTAGTTTGGATACTTTTTTTGTTGATTTTTTTTCAAATTCTTTCATGGCTAGCTTTTTGTTAATTGGAAATTTTGTTTCATATTTTTTTAGGGTTTGCCTTCTACAAGGTTAGTCTCAGGCTTATGATCCAGGTCACGGGTTTTGAAAATTAACTCTAGTTAACTTTGATATTTTTTAGGTTATTTTTTATATCATCATTTAACATTTGATTTGTTAGGAATTGGTCTTCACGCTTTTTTTCACTTCTCTTTTTATGAAGGTATCCCGATCTCATGTTTTGGGTTGCAGGCTTAACGGGTTAACCCAGATTGACTCGTGTTTTTTTTTTCGTTGCTTTTTTTAATTCATTTTCTTCCTATTTCTCCCACCAGTACTAAATTGTTTGATAATTGAGCTATGTAGTTTTACTCAATTTGCTTTCAACCTATTTATACTTGTTCTATAACCTGGTCTAGGATTTGACATGCTGCCTCAAGTGAGCTTGGATTAAGTTTTTTAACCTTTTCTAAATTATGTTTTTTCTTCAATTTTGTCTTTCAAAATTTGATTAACTTAAAATCGAGCTTTAAATGTTTTCTATTTTTTTCTATGATATTATCATATTCTTAATTAATTTTTGTTTTATTGTCAAATAAGATTGTGAAGACCTTTTAAGAATATTTAGAGAATATATTCTCATGGCATTGACAAACATTTATTTTTTGAGTTGATTATTGTCAAATTTTGTTCAGTGTATTTATTTTTGCTATATTATTTTATTTATATTATTAAATTGGATGAGCTGAGTAAACCAAATCAGATTAATTACTATTTTTCTTCTTTAAAAAAGTGTGGCATTCTTTTATGTTGGGGAAAAAAAGGCTCGGGGGTTTTGCTGGATGCCAATCTAGAATTATCTAAGATGCACCGGTATACATGTGTAAAATTATCAATGAATCTTTCATTTTCAAAGGATATGATGACGGTTAAACCCTTTTATCTGTAGTTGTAGATGCCTATTCTTTCCATAGAAATGAAGGATATTGTTGTCAATCCGTGAAAAGGTATGGGGTGGCAGTATTGTCTCAATCAACATGGAAGCTTGAGACCTGCTATCCTTTTTATGTCAAAAAGTTGTTGGAGCTAAAAAAAAAAAGGTAACGATCATGTTCTAAAGGAGAGGATCTTGACTGTTTGATAGCTAGGCATCCTTGTCCATGGCCAGCCGTAAACAAATGGTCATTACTTTAGTGTTAGGGTGTGCTTACTTTAGTTTACAGGTTTTTTTTTATTTCAAATTAATATTTTTTTCATATTTTTTCTTTATAATTTTGATACATTAATTTTAAAATTTAAAAAATTATCCCAAACACTTTCCAACTTTTATTCTCTTATTAATCTTTATGCAACATCTTTAGTTAATTCAATCCTCGTACGACTACATAAAAACCTTCCTTCATTTGCTTTGTTACATGGACTAAGGTTCATCGATGCATGACATATGTTACATGTTAGTTAAACATGTATGATAAATTAGAAGATGTATTTGAAAATTAATGCAAATAAAACATGAGGATGCAATGAAATTACATAAAAAATAGTATAAAACCAGTAACAAACATGAAATACTACAAAACTAGTATATTGATCTGCGCTCCGCAGCGGGTCAATATCAAATTTTTTTAAATGTCAAAAAAATATTAAGAATATTAGAGAATATTTTAAGCTTCTTGGGTCTGGCAGTCATGCCAGACCCAAATGTCATGAGTCTAATGGCCATGCTAGACCCAAGATCCATGAGTCTGGCGGCCATGTCAGGCCTAACAAACTTGGGTACCAAAGTTTACTTGAATAATAATAATAATAATAATAATAATAGTTAATTATAATTGTATCATCAACAACAACAACAACAATAATACTAAAAAGCATAATAACAACAACAACAACCATGCTAGACTCAAGGTGCTCGAGTCTAACAAATATGCTTGAGCCAAGTTTACTTAAGTTTGACAACATGTCATATCCACATTCCTTGAGTTTAATAATAATGTCTAACTCAAGGTGCTTGTTTGGCGACCATGCTAGACCTAAGAGACTTGGGGACCCAAGTTTACTTGAATAACAACAACAACAATAATCATACAAATAATGCTAAAAATAATAACAACAACAAACATGTCAAACCTAAGAGCCTTGGGTCTGATGGTCATGCCAGACCCAACAGACTTAGGTACCCAAATTTACTTGAATAATAATAATAATAGTATAGTAATAGTTAATTGTGATTGTGATTGTGACATCAATAAACAACAACGACAATAAGAATAATAATAATCACACTAATAAGAATAACAACAACAACAACAATACTAAAAAGCATAATAAGAACAACAACAACAACAACAACAACAACAACCATGTCAAACCCAAGGTGTTTGGATCTAGCAAACATGTCTGAGCCAATTTTACTTGAGTCTGGCAACATGTCAGATCCTCATTACTTGGGTATGACAACATTCTAAACCCAAATTGCTAGAACCAAGTTTACTTGGGTTTAACAATAATATTTGACCCAAGGTGCTTGGGTCTGGCAGCTATAATAGGCCCAACAGACTTGGATACCTAAGTTTACTTGAATAATAATAATAATAAAACATCAATAACAACATCAATAATCATACTGATAACAACAACAACAACAACAACAATCATGCTAGACCTAAGGTACTTGGGTCTGACAACATGTTAGATCGACATTACTTGGGTCTGGCAATAATGTATGACCCAAAGTGCTTAGGCCTGACAGTCATGCCAGACCCAAGAGCTTTAGGTACCCAAGTTTACTTGAATAATAATAATAATAATAATAATAATAATAGTATAGTAATAGTTAATTGTAATTGTGATTGTGATTGTGATGATAACAACAACAACAATAACAACAACAACAATACTAATACTACTACTACTAAGAACAACAACAACAACAATGATAATAATAATCATACTAATAAGAATACTAACAACAACAACAACAATAACAATCATGCTTGACCCAAGTTTATTTCGGTTTGGTAATAATACTAGACCCAATAGCGTAGGGTTTGGCGGTCATGTCAGACCCAAGGACCTTAGATTTGACGTATTTGCCAGATCCAAGCAAACAACAAACAAACAGAGGATAATTGTGTATTTTAGTTGTTAGAAGAGAGAAAAGAAAGAAAAAACATAAATAACCAGAGAAACATCTCGCAAAAAGATAAGATGAGAAATTAAAAGTAAAACTACCATTACAATTGACAATAAAATGTCTCTTGATCTGTAGTGATTTCCCTACACCATTTAGCTTTTATTATAATTATAAAGAGATTATTATGCACACAATAAAATATAGAATTTATCGGTAAAAAAGATAAATGCATTGAATTCTCTATTATGCAATTTCTTTTGAAATTTTAAGATGATTAGAGTTTTAAACAATTCCCAACTAGCCTTATAAAACTTTTCCAACGACAAAATCTTGAAAAACCGACCACTTCCTCTAATTTTTTAATGGAAAAGAACACCCATTTATGCTGCAGACCATCCAACCAACCATTGCAGACTCACCTTCAATGCACAAGTTTGTAGTGATTTCAATGCTTAAACATTAACTCCCTTGTCACAAATTCATAGAGCCTAGCAATTTGTTTTTGTGCATTTTAAATTGAGTTTCAAATGAGAATGAAAAGCAGCTAAAATGCATATAAT
>Ga0307515_10014530_pt1 | contig 14584 bp, 2 predicted proteins | sample 17_EM_MG_FD_194513 | JGI IMG/M metagenome (GOLD analysis project Ga0307515, IMG submission 194513) | Populus trichocarpa ectomycorrhiza microbial communities from riparian zone in the Pacific Northwest, United States - 17_EM | ecosystem: Host-associated > Plants > Roots > Unclassified | place... | reverse complement strand
TAATACAACGGATATAAAAAAAATAAAAAATAAAAAGTGTACGCGAGCAAATATAAAATTGTCTTATAATATTTAATCTATCTCTAACGCTAAGTATATACGTTTTATTAATCTTTAAAGTCTCTAACTTTCTTATCTAATTTATTATAGGGTCCCGTGTTTAACCTAAGGCATCCCGCCTTAAGGATAAATTTATTATTACTTTTACTAAAGTATAGAAGCTTCGCAATAATAGGGAGTAGATTCGTGCTAAAGAGCGGAAAGTATTTAAAGCTTAATAGACTGCTTACGCTCGTCTAGTTCGTCTTAAAAAGGTCCATAAAAAGGTGCGCTTTAAAAAGTAGCGTCTTACTAAGTAAGGTCTCTATAAGCTTAAGGCTGAGGAGGCTAAAAAGGATTTTAATTAAGTTAAGGCGGAAACAACTAGTACGCTAGTGGTAGATCGCTTAGATAATCTAGCTCGTCTATTACCTTTAACTAATCCCTTTATCTTTAGCTCCTTCTTAATATTACCTAACCTATTCTTTTTTAATACTCCTATTATTACGGACCTTATATTAGCAGTAATAAAACCACTAAAAAGAGATATAAATAGACTAGTTGTAAAAGTATAGGAGGTACCAGAACTAGTTAAACTATAGAATAAGGGGTAGCTAAGTTATATAGTTAGTTACGTTATAAGTTTAGAACGTAGAAACGTAAAAATATAGGAATATAACGTACCGATATACTAACGTACTAACATACTTAGTACATTTTTTAGGCGTAGTATTATATATTTAAAGGACCACAGTCCCTATCTAAATAGTTCTCTTCTTTATAGTAAATCTTAACCCTACCGCCTTGACTCCACCAACCTCCACCGTTTTCCACCTCCACCTCCACCGTATCCCACCTCCACCGTATTCCACCTCCACCGTTTTCCACCTCCACCGTATTCCACCTCCACCGTTTTCCACCTCCACCGTATTCCTATTCCACCTCCACCGTTTTCCACCTCCACCGTATTCCACCTCCACCGTATTCCACTATATTTCACTGTATTCCACCTACCCCATTAGTAGAATTTGGCAGAATTTGGCAGAACTTGGCGGAACATAACAGGACCACCTTAACCTCTACTGTATTCCACCTACCTATTGGCAGAAATTGGCAGAATATAGCAGAACTTGGTAGAATACGGCAGAATATGGCAAAATATCTACCTCCCTACTATAAATTTCGACACCACCAGCCTTGCGGGCCGCTGGCCCACGCCCTACCTAGACAACGGGAGCAACTAGGAATATACCACGGGACCAACCCCAGGACACCGAACCTAGGCCCAGTTATACACCCACCGGACGGACCCAGGAGTACGCATCAAGATGGCTTTTCTGTAGCGCCTTAAGGAGACGTCTACTCGTGCTTAGTAGTTACTAATTAGAAGAGAGGCCATATAGGCCACGTAACAGAAGAAGGAGAGGTTTTATCCGGCTCTGTACGGTTCCCCTCTTATGTATATAATACACCTACATAGACCCGCTGCATGGACCCTAATGGGAACCGCAACAGCGTAATTAAATATTATTATTATTATTATTATTATAGTAAATCTTAAAATATAATTAGAGTTAATTTATTAGGCAACTACTTTACTAATTATTATTACATTATTAACTTCTTATTTACCTATATATCTAACCTATTAATAAGCCTATTATAGTTTTTGCTATAAGGCTTTATTATATATTTACTACTAAGGTTATAGTATTAATAAAGTTAAATAATATACTACTAAAAGCAGTAGTTATAATAGCGTCTATAGTAGCAACTACCTTAGTATAAGGTAAGGATGTGGATAGGGAGTCCAATAATAAAATAATAGGTATATTATATGGACAGAGACGAATCCTTAAGGGAAAAAGGAGGAGTCTGTGTATAAGGTAGAAAGGGGTTTCCTTAGGTATATATAGCGCACGTACCTTATAGGCGAGTTACCCCTAGGTTGCCCTAGGGTCGCCTATACCTTACGGCTATATAACTATCTACTTAGGTTTTGCCTAATAATGCCCCCCCCTTTAAAAAGGGTCGTCCCCAATCCTTTATATACTTAAGCCTTAATAAAACCCTATAAAAAACCTTAGTAAGGAAAAAAATTAAAGGGGAAAGAGTATTTTAATTTTGCGTATAGAGAGACGGGTGGTATATATACGCGGCGCGAAGATATTAAGGAACTTTAACCGGCGGTTAAAGTTATCTAATTAGTTAGATTTGCCTTACTAGAACTCCCCGCATTTAACTAAGCCAATAGCGATTTTATATACCTAGTATAGAAAATCCTAATTAGTCTATTTAATAGGTAGAGCTAGTGGAGCTTAATACTATTATCTAAATTTAGTAGACTAGAAATATTCTAAAAGCTTACTTATATAGGTAAGTCGCTAGTACCTTATAGGTTAGTTATAGGTTATTTATATACAGCCAGATTTATAGACGGTAAGACTATATACCTTAGACTAGTTATATAGGATATCCCACTATACTAAATTGGATCTAAAAGATACGTATTATTGCATTAGGATTAAAGAGGGCAATAAGTAGAAAATAGCGTTTAGGACCAGATACGGGCTTTTTAAATATACTATAGTCCTATTTAGACTAAGTAATGCCCCTAGCACCTTTTAAGGGTATATTAATAGCGCCCTATTGGACCTATTAGATGTAACCTATATTATATACCTTAATAATATCCTAATCTTCTCCAAAAGGGTAGAAGATTATAAGGCCTATATAAAGGAGGTCTTAGAGAGACTCTAAGCATATAAATTATACGCTAAACTGTCTAAATATAACTTCCATAAAAATAGTATAAACTTTTTAGAGTTTATAGTAACCTAAAACGGTATAATAATAGAGCCTAAACAGGTCTAAACTATTAAGGAATAGCCCGTGCCCAAAAGTATATGAGGTAAGAATCTTTATTAGATTCGCCAATTATTACCGCCGTTTTATTAAGGGCTTTTTCTATATTGCAGTACCCTTAAACAAAGTAACCAAATGTAGTCGCGGCGCGGCTAAAGGAGGCTAGAGACAGAGATAAGAAAAGTTAAAGGAACGTAAACTAGACCTAAAAATATTAGAGACCTTTAAACTGTTAAAAAAGCAGTTTAAATTAGCCCCCCTATTAATCCATTTTAGGCTAGGGATGCCTATAAGGATTAAAACGGACGTTTCTAGATTTGCAATTTTGGGTATATTAAGCCAGCAAGCTCCAGGGCCCAATAGGAAGCTATAATAGCACCTAGTGGCATTCTTTTTAAGAAAGCTAATTGTGGTAGAACGTAATTACAATATATATAATGCGGAGTTGCTAGTAATAGTGGCCAGTTTTAAGCACTAGAGATACTATTTAGAAGGGGCATAACATTAGGTTAAATTACTAACCGATTATACTAATCTACAGCCTTTTATAATAATGAAAGAGCTATTATAAAGACAGGTAAGATGGGCCAAATAGCTAGCTATCTTTAATTTCCGTATAGTGTACTAAAAAGGCGTAAGTAACCCAGTAGACGCCCTATTATGGCAATTAGATTATAAGGAGATAGACTAAACTATCCCCTTTACTAATAGAGAACCAAATGCGATTCTTTAAAGTCTTTAATTATAGCTTAATACGAGCTAATCCGATAGAGTAGGCGGCCAGCTATTAATAGGAGCAATTATAAGCTAATTGGGCCATACTGGTGTAGGTAGTATATAATACCAAGTGCTATAGACTAAACTGGCTGAGATAGTAGCAGAAGAGTCTAAAACGGTATATACCCTAAAAGACTTACTCCTAAAAGAGGTAAAGGAAGCCTTATCTACTAATCTAACAGCCTAAAAGATTTAGGCGCAATTAAATAAAGTAAAGGAGAAGGAGGGCTAACAGGGCAGCTAAAGTTAGAGTAATTACACCGTCCTAATCTGGCTGGAAGATTAGAAGGATAATAAAGGTATACTCCGCTATTAAGGAAGGCTATATATCCTAAGTAGGAGACTACAGCTTAAGGTAATGCAGCGTTACTATAATGGTAAGCTAGTAAGACATTTTAGTATAATAAAAACGTTAGAACTAATCTAACGTTAGTATTATTAGCCGGAAGTAAGATAATATATTAAAGATTAAATCTAAGGCTACTATACCTATAGCCAGATTAAGCCGTTAAGATACCAACCGTATAGGGTATTACACCCCCTACTAGTCCTAAAAGGCCCCTAAGAAGATATTATACTTCATTTTATTACGGAATTACCTCTAAGCGAGTATATAGGTATCCAGTATAACGTAATTCTAGTAATAGTAAACCAATTTACAAAAATAGCCCACTATATCCCTATAAGAGGGGACTTAAAGGCCTAAGGTTTAGCGAACCTACTTATAAGAGAAGTAATGTCATGGAACGAGGGCAGTGGCTATAGAGCGTATGTATTTGAGGAGTCTACAAGACGTTACGCGATCGATCGTAAGGGTTAAGGGCGTAAGGAGGTAATATACCTACGCGTAGCTAATATAAGCTATACGCGAGGTATACGTAAAAGTACGGGGCTCTCCTATAGAGGCCCCTACGGTAGGGTTCCGTAACACTACCTCCCCTTCTATAAAGGTAGAGCTCTGGCGACGCTATGGTTACTATATATATATAAAAGGGATACTTAAGGTATAGGAAAGAAGAAAGGGGGGTATTACTAAAGGTTTAAAACAATGTTATGTAATAAGGCTTGGCATCTAAAAATCCAACTAATTAGATAACTTTAACCGCCGGTTAAAGTTCCTAGATATCTTAACGATATTCCGGTTATATAATCGCACTTTACTATAATTTAACGGCAATTTGCCCTTACGTAGTAATATATAATGGTTTAACTCTATAAGGGCTCCTATAGAGAATTAGGTATAAAATCTCTGCTTAGGCCTAGTTTTTATAGGTTCGCGTAGTAAAAGTCGCTAATTAGATCCTTTGCATTTTTAAAGTCTTCCTATAGTTACCATTCTAGCTAATTTATATTAAATCCTATATATATAGCTCTATAGTAGAGCTATTGTTCTCTACCTTTACTAAAGTATTTAGAGTTAATAATTCGTTTAACGGTCTACTCCTTATAGTTCTTATCTTCGTTCTTATCTTAGATTAGTATTAGTAGGGGTTTAGGCTATATCTGCCCTAGTAAGGGGTTAGGCTAATAGAGGTATAGTAGCTATAGGTAAAATATAGGTTATATCCTATAGGTAGCTAGGGTAGGTAAGAGTTCTAGCTTATATACGGCTCCCCTATTAATAACTTATTTAATTAGATAGGGGCCAAGGTTTTTATAATTAAGTAACTTTATAGGCCTCTATATAGAGATGTTATATATATCTAGCTATACCTAGTTACTAACATATATCTCTAGTGGTGGCGTTTTATAGCGGTTGGCGAAGTAGGCCTGCTTTACTTAAGCCTAGGCCATTTCTCCCTTACAGTAGTTAAGTAGATTTTTTATACGGTCTATATGCTAGTCGGTAAGTAGCATCTTAAGGCGTTTTCTATATAGTAGTTTCTTATTAATAGGTTCTAGTGGCTCTATACCGGATTAGGGGTAATAACCCTTATTTGCAAAGAACGGGGTAAATCCTATAGTAGTTAAGACGTAGTTATTTACTATAAATTTACCTAGTAGAAGGTAATTTACCTAGTTATCTTAACTATAGGCAACTACCTATTATAGGTACGCTTTTATACTGGCATTAGCATTTTCTAGTTACCTAGCAGTTTTATAGTAAAAGGATATAGATATCTTAATAGAGGTGCTAAGGCGTTGGCAGATTTATCTCTATATATTAGAGTTAAATTATATACTTTAGTCGGACGTAATTAAGTTAGGTAACCTATATAGTCGGTAAACTTTATAAAAAAAGGCGTTAGTAACATCGCTAACGGCTACGCCTTTAGTTAGGATATAGTGGCGCTCTTTTATAAGTTGGTATATTATTATAAGGATGTTCTTATAGGTATGGCCGTATTATTTATAAAGTAGTAGGTTAATAACGAAATCTATAGCGATATCTGCCTATTGTTATATAGGTACTAGTAGAGGGTATAGTAGTCCTTAGTACTTTATATTAAAGGCCTTAGCGTACTTATAACCGTAGTAGGCGCCTATAAAGCGTTTAACTAAGTCTATTATTTTTGGCCAGAAGTAGTATCGGCTAAGAAGCTTATAGGTTCCTCCTCTGCCTAAATAGCCGCTTAATTAGAGGTTATAAGCTATTTAGATTAGTTGCCGTTATAAATTTTCTAAGTTAGGGATAAATAGGCGACCTCTATAATAGAGCCTGTTTTCTTTTATTTTTAAGGCTGCTATATTAATCTAGCCTAAGCTTTAGAGGTTAGTAGGCAGCATACGGGTGCCGGCGGCTTTTGTGGTAATAAGTTAATATAGTAATAGGTTAACAGAGGTATTATATACTATAGTAATAAGCTTATTAATTTTAGGAGGTAACTCTAATTCTATGGTATAAAGCTAAGGTATAGTTAGCTTTATTATAGGTAGTATACCTAGGGCCAAATTTCGTGCTTTTAGGATCGTTTGTTATTAGAACTAATTATAGGGGTTATCTTTAGACTAAGGTAGGTCTTATAAGCGGTATATTAGGCTATTAGGTTTAGTACCTTATACTCCTAGTCTATATACAATTTTAAAGTTAAAACTAAAGAAAAACTCGTTTTAATATGCTTAGCGTTAGTTTAGCTACTTTATAGTTATAAAGTACTTAAAATTACAATAGTCCGTAAGGACTTTAGTTAGCTAGTTAGGCTCTACTAAGGAGAGTTTTAGTTAGAATTCTTTAAACGCTTATACAATTATAAGGAGTTCTTTATTATAGATCTTATAGTTATACTTTTATAGTATAAGCTTAGACAAGTAAAATACAACTAGGTAAAGAAGACCGTTATTACCTATCTAGAAGAGGACGCCTATATTAACGTAGTTTAAGGAGTTAGTTTTAAGATAGAGTTGTTGTCCTAGTATAAAGTAAGCTAAAATAGGTGCTTTAGTAAAGGCATTTTTAAGGTCTTAAAACGCCTTTTCGCATTTAGGCGTCTAGGTAAAGCGTAGGTGCATTTTTCTTCCTTTTATAGAAAGTCCTTTCGTTCGCATTATTGCTATAAGTAGTGCTACTATATCTAAGAAGTTATATATAAATTTCCGATAGAAGTTAGCAAAACTAAGGAAGGCTTATACGTCCTTAATATTATTAGGGGCTTACTATTTAGTAATTATATATACCTTCTCGGGGTCTATACGGACACTCTTAGTAGTAATAATTAGTTTAAGGTATTTTACTTCTATAACTAAGAATTCGCATTTTTTTAAATGAATATAAAGTCCTATGTCCCTAAGGCGCTATAGGACCTTTTAAACGTGTTTAGTATACTTAAAAGGGTTATTACTATAAATAAGTATATCGTCTAGGTACGCAGAGCAGAAGTTATTAAGGTAGTCCTATAAGGCGTTATTAATATAGCTTTAGAAGGTGCCTAGGCCATTATATACGCTAAAGGGTATAACGGTATATTTAAATTAGCTAAAGCGTAATACAAATGCGGTTTTCTATTTACCACCCCCCCGTATTTAGAGATAGTTAAAGGCGGCGATAATATCGAGCTTAGTATAGATTTTAGCTTAGCTAAGCCGCTTAAGGGTCTCTCGTATAAGCAGTACTAGGTATTAATTTTTAATTATAATAGCGTTAAGTCCTCTATAGTTAATATAGAATTAAATACCTCCTTCTAGCTTCTTAGTAAGAAGAATAGGGGTAGTTACTAGTAATATGCTAGGACGAATAAACCCTTTATTAAGGTGCTCGTTAATATACTTTCTTATAACTAGAAGTTTATCTTTTAATATTAAATAGGGTCTCTTATAAGGTAGCGTTTTTCTTTATTTAATATTAATAGTATAGTTATTAGGTTAATATAGGGGGAGTATATTTACGCCCTTTTATAAGTATATATTAATAAAGTTATAGTACCTCTTAGAGAGGAGCTTACGGAGTTCTTTATTAGTAAGTCCTTTTTTAAGTTTTATAAACTTCTTAAAGTCTAAAAGTAAAAGTTTATGGAGTTCCGCAGGGGCATTATCTTCTAAAAGGTTAACTATATCTATCCTATTACTATAGAGGACATAGTCCTATTCTTTATCGAGCTTATATAGTTATAATTAGAAAGCTATAGTAACGGTTTAGCCTTTCCTACGTACTATACGCTAGAAGGCCGCGGCACTTATATAGTAGTAGTTAGTTATAGGTAGGGTAATAAGGGGTTTCTTAGGTTAATATCCTAGTAAGTAAATAGAGGCGGCTAGGCCATATTCTAAGTAAGTCTCTTTATAGTATTTAAAGTTAAAGGTTGCTTTTCTCTTTTCCTAGTTAATGGCGGGGTTATATTATTTAAGCTAGATTATTCTAAGGATAATAGGGTAGTTAGTAAGTGGTATAATATAGGCCTAAAGCTCTTCCTAGTGCCCATTTATATCTAAGTAAAGTTATACTATATAGGTAATCTTCTATATAGTATAACTACTATTAGCGAGTTATAGGGCGCGGGCTTTAGTAAGGGGTAAGGTAGATAGGTTATAAGTATACACAAGTTAAGTATCTATAAATTGGTTAGTAGCTCCGCAGTTAATTATAAAACGGCTTTTATATTTTTTTATAGTAGTAGTTCCTATTATAGGTAAAACTATCTATTTTCGTCTATTTATCTTTACTAAGTTATCTATTAAGCAGGCCGATATATAGATCCCTCTATTATTAGGGCGTCCTAACCCATAACTTAGGGCTAAGATTTGGCGTTTTTCGCTTCCGTATCTAATTCTACTACTATTACTATATCTTTATCTTATACGGTAGTGGCGTATAGTAAAATATTTAGTATTTAGGGTATTAGGTTAGGTATTAGGCGGTAAGTACTAAACCTAGCTATTAGGCAGTTTAGGTTATTATAATAATAGCCTTCTTAATAGTATTTATAGTAGCATCCTAGTTTCCAAAGTAGCTTATACTCTCTATCTAGAAGTTTTTACAGAAAGGTTAGTATAGAGAGGTTAATATTAGCTCCAGTAGTACTTAAGGTAGTAGGCGTCGGTAGCTTAGTATATATAGATTTAGTAGGCCTAAAGGGCTTTTATAAAGAGGTCTTTAAGTAAGGGTTAGTAGTAGCAATCTAATTTAGTTGTCGTTTAATCTTCTATAGGGCTGCTACCATCTCATAAATATTATTATAGTTATAGCTAGCGGCTGCGTAACTAAGGCAATAAGTAACTTTTTTAAGGAGATCCTTCTAGTCTTTAGTATTGTCTTAGGTAAGGGCTCTAGTGTATTCCTAGAATTTAATATAGAACTTATTAAATAATTTAGTAGGGCTTATCTTTAGGGTATATAGTTTAGCTTAGTTAGTAGCCAGTAGGTTATAGTCGCGGTATATTAAGTTAAGATCATTAAGGATTTCTTAGTAAGACTGCCACTTTTAGGGATTACTAGTCTCCTCTTAGGCGAAGAGTCTATTAAATAGTATACCCTTTATTCGCCTAATAATATAGCTAATCTTAGTGTCTTCCGTAGGAAAAAGGCAGGCGCTTTAAGTTAGTTTCTCGCGGATTTGCATCTTTTAGTAGCTATATTCCTTACGGTCTCCTTAAAAAACTAGGGGATTAAAGTAGTGTATATTAGACCCTACGGTGGCAGTTTAGGTCCGATTATTATAGCTTTTATTATTGCTACTTTAGTAGGGGTTTCTATTAGGTAAAGCTACTTAGCGCTAACCCTTTATTAAGTATTAAGTAGGTAAAGTTACCAGGGGTATAAAGACTTAGATAGTGTTATATATAGTAAAGAGGTATCTAGCGTTGTTACAAATGTGCTTATTAAGCTAAGATTATAAGTATTTAATTATGCCTTCTTTTTTAGTAACTGTAGCAATTAGTATAATCTTATTCTTCTTTAACTATTAAATATCACATTTAAACACGCGGAGATTATCTTTAGTTTCTTAACGTATATTATTAGTAAGCGCCTTATAAGCTTATGGATCTTAGATAATATCGCGATCTTAAGCAGTATACATGTTAGCTTGTATAAGCTTTAGGTAGTACTTCTATAGAAGGCGGTAGTATTTATTAGGGTCTTATGCTACCATTTTTACAAATATCTTAGCGTCTCGTATTTCGATTTTAATAGGTAATAGCCCTTCTATTTGCTTATCTATAGTTATATAGTTAATAAAAAATAAGACATTATTAGTGTCTATCTCCTTAGGGGTTAAGGCTAGAGCTAATAAATTGAATTCTCCTAGGATTAATTGGCGTCGTAGGTTAAGTATAGGTATTAGATTATTCTTTAGGTTTAATATAGTAGCTAATAAAGAATATTGTCTTACTATTATAGGTTCCTTAGAAGTATAAAGTGAGGTAATTTATAGATACGCTGCTTTTAGTAGCGCCTATAGTATTATAAAGACGTAGAATTGGTTATAGGCTAAGCGTAAGTGGTAAAAAGGCGCAACGTAATATTACGGAACGAGGGCAGTAGCTATAGAGCGTATGTATTTAAGGAGTCTACAAGACATTACGTTATCAATTGTAAGGGTTAAGGGCGTAAGGAGGTAATATACCTACACGTAGCTAATATAAGCTATACGCGAGGTGTACGTAAGAGCACGGGGCTCTCCTATGGAGGCCCCTACGGTGGGGTTTTGTAATAAGTAATTAGACTATATAAAGTCCTACAATCTATTATATTAGACTAAAGACTAATTCTAACCTCTAAATTCTGGTCTTTACTATACTTCCATCTAAGAATTAAGCAAAACTTATCTACTACGTTCCACCCTTAGATAGATAGGTAGATAGAAAGGCAAAATTTAACTATAGAGCAGTACCTTAGGGCATTCTGTAACTTTAAATAAATAAACTAAGTTACTCTCCTTACTACGGCGGAGTTTACTTATAATAACTTAATCTACGCCTCTATAGGAATAACTCTATTTTAGGTAAATAAGGCTAGAACGCTATTTAAAGGCAAGGGTTTAAGAGAAGCCTATAGAGGTAGTATATTAAAGTATGCTAAAGAATTGGCCAATAAATTAAAGATAATTTACAATAATTTAAGGCAATCTCTAGTTAAGGCTTAAGAATTTTAAGTAAAATACTACAATATGGGTTATAAACCCATAAAATTTAAGGAAGGAGACTATATATAGCTAGCGGGTAAGTATATACAGATAAGTAAACTTAAGAAAAAGCTAGATTATAAGAACTTTGGACTCTTTAAGGTTATAAGGGTAATTAATACGCAGGCGTATTAGCTTAAATTGCTAGAAAATTGGAATATCTATAATATGTTCTATATGTCCCTTTTAGAAAAATATATACCAGATATAGTTAGCGGGAGATAATAGCCTATGCCTTATTTTATAGATATACCCGAATTAGAACAATAGTATATTAAGGCTATTTTAAGCTAAATAAAAGATGAAAATAGAATTATAAAGTACTAAGTATATTAGAAAGGATATGGTCTAGAAGATAATATATAATAACTAGCCAAAAACCTATTAAAAACCACAATAAGGGCTTATAGGCGCACTTTAGAATAAAATAGGCCATAGACTACCTATAACTTAGACCTTAAAAGCAAGAACCATAATAGACTAAGACGGCCCCTAAAAAAAGAGAAAGAGTACTAAATAGTAACTCTTTCCTAATTTTCCCCCAAATAGGGTTTTATAGGTTTTAGTAAAACTATAAAAGAACTTAGTTAGTCTAACCGGGATAATAATACAATTAGGAATAAATTAGAACTAATATAGTAGAATTTAGTCTAGGGAGCACTAATAGTGCCCTATAGCTAAAAGAGCCAGTTTATACCTACCTAGGTAAGAAGTATAAAAAAAAGGGCTAACCTATTATTATTTTTCGCTAACTAACCTAAATGTAATAAAAGAAACTTATTACAAAGTAAGTATAAGTAACGATAATATATAGCAAAGTAGATATTATTAAGCTATATACATAAACTGTATAAGGAGGTTAAGACGTTGCGTAAGGAAAGAAGGTAGGAAAACGGGAAGAAAGGGCATATATTGTTAACTTAGTTACTTAGTTAACACATATATAGGTAGAATAGGGTTTAGGTCGTAATCCTAGCACAACTTAGCAAAATGCCGTAAATTGCCGTTAGATTGCTATCAGATTACCATTAAATTACTATTTCGCGGTTAGTCTCTAATTGCTAAGTTAGTAGAAATAGGTAGATGTGTGCAAGGTATTACAGGGGTGTCCTATAATAGTACCCCCCCTTTAAACTTAAGCTTCTACGAAATAGGGCTGTAGTAGTTCTAGGTGGAGTTTATAAAAGTCTTTTACGGCTTATATAAGTCCTATAAAGTCAATAGGTTCCCATAAGGACTTAATAAAGCCTCTCTATTTCGTAAGATATATATATTAGCGTTTCCGTTTATTATACTTAATATTATTAATTCTTTTAATAAAGTACTTATTCTTACAATCCACTTTAACTAGTAGGGGAGGGTCTTATATCTATTTAGGCAGGGTATCTAATATAGGGGTAGTAGGGCAAAGGACTAACGTATAGAATACGGGGTAGATTTTAACCGTATTAAGGAGCTTCAGTTAATAGGTATAAGGAAAGATAACCTTTTTAACCTTATAAGGGCCAGCGTTCTTCTAATTAAGTTTCTTAGTAGGTCGTTTTATATTTAGATTTCTTATATCTAGCCAGACGAAATTACTAATTTAGTAGGCTAGTGCTAGGGTTTGTTTCTTATTTGCTGCGGCTTTATAGACAGATTAAGTTTATATTATCTCATTAGTAAGAAACTGTTATAGTTCCTCCATCTTCTCTATAAATTTATTTACTTCTATAACTTATAAGGCGTAATAAGCGGGGTAAGGAACATTACTAAAGGGTTTTAAAATTATTTATAGGTATTAGCCGTAATTAGCTAGGAACGGGGAGACTTTCATAGTTTCTAAGACGGAATTATTTGCAGTAAACTCGGTAAATACGAGCTAGTTAATCCAGTTATCCTATAAATACAACGTATATATCCGAATATACTATTCTATTATAGCATTTACGCGTTCTATTTAGCTATCTGTTTCTAGGTAATATATAATAAATAACAGTGCTTTAATACGGAGTTAAGTAGTTAGTTCTTTCCAGAATACCAAGATAAACTAGCTGCCTTTATTAGAGATAATTATTTTAGGGAGTTTATAGAGTTTCTATATGTAATCTAGGAATAGTTAGGTAACGGTAGGCGTTAATATATTAGGGCAGGCGATCAAGTGTCTTATTTTAGATAGTTGGTCTATAACTACTATAATATTCATATAGCCTCTACTCTTAGGAAGATCAATAATAAAGTTAATTAAGATATTCTTCTATCTTTAGTTCGGAACAGGTAGTGGCTTTAAAAGACCGTTATACGTCTTATACGAGGCTTTAGCTTATCAGTAGGTGTAGTAGCTAGAGACGTACCTTTATATTATATTATATATATTCGGCTAATAATACTCCTATTAAAGTAGTTTTAGGGTCTTTCCTTAGCCCGGGTAGCCGGCAATAGGTAGATTATATACGTATTTAAGGAGTTTAAGCTTAAGCTTATTGTAATTAGGGATAACTAAACGGTTTTAGTAATATAAGCGGTTTCTATAGGCTTTGTATTTACTTAGAGAAATCTTTTTAAAGCGTCTAATGCTATCTTATATTAGCTTAAGCGTCTTTTAAATAAACTTATATTTAGGTATTTGTTAACTATAATCTATTTAATTAATTAATTAGTTATTTTAAGGATATATACCGTAAGATCTTTAGTAGGAGGGTTAAATAGTTTAGGGCAAAGTAGGGTCTAATTTTAGTAAGAGAAAGCTTCTTTTAGGGCTAGCGCGTCTTGCAAGTGTTAGGTTAGAGTATTAGGCTTTTAACCCTAGACGCCTAGGCGGTATATAATTAAGAATTAGAAATAAGACGGATATTCTAACTAGTAGGCCTAATAATAACTTAGCTGTTTTATAGTTATAAAGTACTATAGGTTCTTATAGTCGCTAAGGACCTTAATTAGAAATCTAGGACCTTTTAGTTTGGGTTGCTATTATTTAAAATATCTAATAATAGCTAATAATTTCTTATCGTAGATCTTGTAGTTACATTTAGCTAGGCTTAGTTATTTTAAGAAGTATACTATAGGGTATAATACTCTATCCTTATTATATTAAGATAGGATGCCTCTAATAACATAGTTGGATAAGTCGGCTTCTATAACACTTATTTAGTTTAGGTTAAAGTATTAGAGCACGGGCGAAGTAGTAAATATAACCTTTAAATAGGTAAAGGCCTTCTTACATTCCTTATTAAAGATAAAAACTTTATCCTTTTAGGTTAGAGCTATAAGGGGTAAAACTAGGGCGGAGAAGTTATTAATAAACCGTTAGTAGAAATTAGCAAATCCTATAAAGGCTTTTACGTCCTTAACGTTCTTAGGTTCTTACT
>Ga0307515_10014529_pt1 | contig 14584 bp, 8 predicted proteins | sample 17_EM_MG_FD_194513 | JGI IMG/M metagenome (GOLD analysis project Ga0307515, IMG submission 194513) | Populus trichocarpa ectomycorrhiza microbial communities from riparian zone in the Pacific Northwest, United States - 17_EM | ecosystem: Host-associated > Plants > Roots > Unclassified | place... | reverse complement strand
TGAAATCATACAACAACAAAGTCCATATTGGCAATGACATTGAGCATAAAACATTTAATGTCAAAATCACCCATCACTGCAGTTCGGGTTTCGTTTGTTTTTGTGGTTAAAATTGAGATTTATGTACGAAGCTCGTAAAAATATTAAAAAAAATCAGTATTTTATAATTAAATTTTGTATATAATTGAAAATCTTAACCTCAACCACGTGAATAAACACAATTTTATTGCAGTGATGAGTGATTTTGACATTACATGTTTTATGCTCAATGTCATTGCCAATACTTTTCATTCATGGCCATCCGCAAATTTACTAGTTTTTAATTGTCAACGGTGAATATGACATTAATTTGAATAAAGATTTGTATTATTGTGCACATAAGAAGTTGAATTGTTTACTATAGATGTCAAACACCATACAAAAGCAACTAAGTCTATAAATTCAACTACAATTTTATTTGCAACATCATGCTCGGAGTATTTAAGAATATAATAGTAATTGCTTTTAATATATATATTAAATTTATTTTTCATATCAGTACATTAAAACAATTAAAAAACAAAAAAAAAATTGAATTTCAGTCAATTTCTGTCTGGGCAACACTTCAAAACAAGTGTTTTTTGGAATGATCAGCACCAGAATCATGATGTATTTTTTTTTAATCATTAAAAGTAGTATTTTTATTATTCATGCATTTTTTGATAGTTTTTTTTATTAGTGGTATTTTTTAATTAAAATTAAATAAATTAAAATATTTTTATTAAAAATTTCAATAATTAAAATAAATAGGAAAAAATATTTTTTAAAAAAATCTAAAATACATTTTCTTATTAATACTTTTTTTTTACAAAAACATGTTTTTTTATTAAAAATATTATCTTTTAAATAAAAAACTTAACATGATTTGAAAAGTAAGTTTTCATAAAAAAATTAAAAATCACGTCTTCATATTTTGTATGGAAGGAAAAAATTAACTAATACGAGAAAATTTTGTAAGAAATTTAAAATTAAAAAATAAATTTTATTTTTATTGAATATTCAAGATCATAAATTAAAAAAACACATATTAGGTTGATATATAAAATTTAATGAAATGATTACTAATATTATCAAAAGATTCTATAATTTTATTTGAAACAAAAGCAAAATCGAATGGTATTTAATTAATTTGTTCTAACATGACCTATTTGATAGACGGATTTCAAGGCAATTCAAACACTTAATAAAAAGCATTATTTGGCTTAAAAAAATTAAAGATTACATGTTTTTAATATCAAGATGATGACATCCTGAATCGACTAGGATTTCATGACTTAACTTGTCAAATTCATAATTTATGTTATGGACTCTACCGGGTTTAAGATTTTTTTTTAAAAAAACTATTTTCTACTTGACTATACTATATCAAAAATAGATGTTCATAAAATCAAGTACAAACCAAATATTGTGATATTTATTTAAAATTGAGGTAATTTCACAGAAAACAAACCAAAATAATTTATAAAAACAAATTCAATCAAGTAAATGTTGAGTAACAAAATTAAAAAAAAATGATGAAATAGAATAAAGAGAGGGGGGAAATGAAAAAAAGAAGGGAAAATTACCCTTCAAATTATGTAATTTAGTTTATATTGTGATTACTCGCTATAATTTGAAAAATTACTATTCACATGCTAGACTTTGTATCTGCATTAACACTTAACATTCTCATCAAAGAAAATCAACAAAAAATATTTAATCATTTACATGATTGTATTATTTTCCATTTAATAACTAAATAACCATTGCAATATTAATATTACAACTTTATCATCAAATTAATATTATAACTTTGCCAAAATAGAAAAGAACTAGAACTTGGTATTTCATCAAATATTTTATCTACAATACAAAATTAACCTCAATTTCATTGAGACCTTTAAGTTCACACTTTTATTTTTGCTGTAATTTGAGTTTTTCAACAAACCATCTAATCTCAATTACAAGAGCTATAAAACTCAAACGAGAAATTGATTATGATAAAGAAAAACAAGTTTTTTTAACCGATTATTGATTCAAAGGGTGTTTGAGAGTATGTAACGGTTGTTTTTTAAAATGTTTTTTACTCATAAATACATCAAAATAATATTTTTATATTTTTAAAAATTATTTTTAATATCAGCACATCAAAATGATCCAAAATATAAAAATAATTTTAAATAATTTTTTTTTAAAAAAATTTCCCAACCTTTATTTGGAACACAATACCAAACAGGGGCATAAAAGTAAACAAGAAATTGAAATAACCCATAAAAACTTACTGATGAAGGAGTTTGAAGGCATAAAAAATGTCTTGAAAGATAAGAGAACGAAGATTATTGGGTTGCTTGTTATAGGATTCTCTCATAAAACAAAGGTAAGCTCTTTACAAGTTACAGGGTAATGGTGGGTTCATGTTAAGGCCTCTTTGTAACCAAGATTTTGGTATCTTTCCATTAGGTTTGACATTTTTTTGGGATTATGATGCAAAAAGATGAGAGCAAAGACATAATTTTGGGAGGGAAAAGTTTAAGCAGTTGGTAATAATAAGAGTTGAAGGTAACTAACGTTCAAACTTCCACTTTCGATGCAATTTGTTCATTGTGAATACATCGACCAAGTCATCATCTGGTACTGCATTTACCATTGCAAGTTCAAGGCCATGTTTTACTTGAAAATAAATTAAAATATATTTTTTTTATTTTTAAAATTTATTTTTAATACCAGAACAATAAAACGATGAAAAAATATAAATAAGTTAATTTAAAAAATAAAAAATAAAACATATTTATAATTTTTTAAAAACATAAAAATAAGCTAGTTCTGTCAAGTGATGTCATCAGGAGATCAATTTTGGAAGGGAACTTGAAAGGGTTTGGTGAAGTTCTCGATGGCAGAGAGAATTCTCCACGTCGGTTCCCTAGTTGAATCCAGAGGAATCTCAAAATCATCAACCCTAATTTTGAATCCAGAGGAATCTCAAAATCATCAACCCTAATTCCATATATAAAGCTGGTCTGGACACAGCATATGAGGAAATTATTTGAAACATACCCTCACCTGCTTAAGCTTGTAACCTCTTTGCCCCTTGACACAGTAGCCTTGCATATTATACTAAAACCCACAAAACCACTGTCGCAATCTCAAGAGAGTACTCAGATTTGAGACAAAGATTCAAAAATCAGGGTTCTCTCTAAACTTCAATGTGTGTTTTCAAAAAGAAGAAGAAGATAGAAAATATAATTCGAAGAGAGATATATTATGCATTGAAGAAAGATGATTTAATATCCGTTTGAGTTCATAATATATAATATATATGATAGTAATTTGGTTTTAAACTATAATCAAATGTAATTCTCCAAAAAAAAAAAAAGAGCATCATCTTTATTTATTGTTTATATGGATAATGAAAAAGCTCAGTTGACATCTAATTATTTTAAATGTATAAAGTTATATCAATATTTATGTTAAAAATATTAATAAGTTGAATCGATATTTATATTAATATTAATAATTATTTTTCCTTGTGGTTTCAGGTTTGATTCGCTAATATTATGTTAAAAATACTAATAAGTTGAAGTTGTTGAGGATGCCAGTTCCTATTTCGAATCTTATTTCTTGTATTTTTAATTCATTAACAAGTTTGTAATTACCAGTGGACCTTAAGTTAGCCTTTTTCCGTGGTTTAGCTTTGGGAGTGGCTGCTCGTATTGTTATATAAATAAAATAAAATAATTTAATATGTGTGTGTGTATATATATATATTAATAAGTTTCTTACCGATTTCTTAGCTGTGTGAATCACTGTAAGAACAGGACACGAAAATACCCTTCAAAATCCAATAAAAGAAAGAAACTCCCCGAATTGACCTCTCTCTCTCTCTCCCCCTCCTCTCTTCACTAATTACTCAACTCACAAGCATCTTGCAATCACTCCACTTTGCCTTTGGCTTTGCTTTTCCCCCCCTTTCAACCTCACAACGATTAGCTTATATGCATGTCTGTCCTGAGAGGCAAAGGATTGATTTTTTGTATGGAACTCTAAATGGGTTCATTAGAGAGTGGAGGAATCTCCTTCAAAAGAGACAGCAACAATCTTATTCGTTCTCATTCAGCTGGTAGAACTGAAAGAAACCCTTTTTTGTATAGACCCAGATCGAGACTTTCTCGTTTCTTGCTTTTCAAGAAGTTAGATTACATTCAATGGATTTGTACTGTTGCTGTTTTTCTCTTCTTTGTAGTTCTATTTCAGATGTTTTTGCCTGGTTCTGTTGTGGAGAAATCTGAACTAGGCTCTTCTCCATGGAGAGGAATGGAGTTGGTTAATAAGGATTTGTTGTATTTGAAGGAGATTGGTGGGTTAGATTTTGGTGAAGATATCAAGTTCGAACCTTCGAAGATATTACAAAAGTTTCGAAAAGAGAACAGAGAGATGAATATGCCATTTACTAACGGGACATTAAGTCGTTTTCCTTATAGGAAACCGCAGCTTGCATTGGTTAGTTTCCGCTACTATTTGCTAATCCATTGCTGTTCCTTTTTGTTATTTTTTCTGCGGGGTTGACTTGCGGTCTAAATTATGTTTTCTAATTCAGGTGTTTGCGGATCTGTTGGTTGATCCACAGCAACTGTTAATGGTGACTGTTGCTACTGCATTGCAAGAGATTGGCTACACAATTCATGTATGTATTTTGGTGCTTCAATTTTTAATGCCGATGGTTTAGTGAAAAGAAAAAAGCGAACTGTTCGAGCAACAATTGTGCATATTTCTTTTTTTTGAGTTTTTTAAGTGCTTGTGGTTCTCCATTAAGTTGTATAAGAATTTGTTAGATTAATGATATTTCATTCTTCTTGGCATCAAATTCTTGCAATTTGTTTGGCAGGTTTATACACTACGAGATGGTCCTGTGCAAAACATTTGGAAGAGCATGGGATATCCGGTTACCATCATTCAAATTAGCCACAAACTTGAAATTGCTGTTGATTGGCTAAAGTATGCATGACATTCTACTAGATTTTTGAAACATGATGAGCTTTTAAATATCATCTTTTTTTGAAAAAAATAATAATATTGAGCATGGTTTGTGTCATTGGATTTGAAGGCTTTTGGTTGCATTGAATTTTGACGTATCTTTTTGCAGCTATGATGGCATACTTGTGAATTCTCTTGAAACAAGGAGTGTCATCTCTTGGTAAGATATTTTACCATCTTTTCTCTCATATAATAGATGTATCTCCAAAATTATGCTTTGACTCAAACTCTTTCTTTTATCCATTTCTCTGTTTCAATCATTCTATTTTTTTGGGTAATCCTATGTGATTAGTCTTTCATTAGCAGTCAATTAGGATAAACCTATTTAGTATTGTAATGATTTGAGGATGCTATCTTTACCCAGGAATCTTAAATCGCCCCTATGCCCAAGACTTGACAGCCTGTGCAAATTAAAATGCCCAGTGTGCTGAATATGATGGAGCACAATTTTGTTACTTCGTTCTAGTTGAAATGTGTATATGAGGATAAAACCTTTCAGTAACTTAGTTAATTTATGTGAGACGCTACTTGTCTGAGTCAATTAACATGAATGATTTCACTTTACCAGTTTTATGCAGGAACCTTTTAAGTCCGTGCCTCTTATATGGACCATCCATGAAAGAGCACTTGCTATTCGTTCAAGACAGTACACTTCAAGTTGGCAAATTGAGCTTCTGAATGATTGGAGAAAAGCTTTCAACCGGGCTTCTGTAGTAGTCTTCCCAAATCACGTCCTTCCGGTAATTGACTGTGATAAGTCTTCCACCTTGTGGACACTATCTGAAAATTCCATGGGGTTAATCTGGACTTGCAGATATAATGCAACTCCCCAATAAATCTCATCTATATTTTAAAAAAATTCCTATACATAGCAATAAGCAACTTAATGTTTTGTAACGTTATTGTGTTGTGATGTTGTCCTCAATGTTCATGCTATTAACACTGAAGCTGAAGCTGGCATTTATCTCCATTTCTGCATATCAAACAGATGATGTACTCTGCATTTGACGCTGGAAACTATTATGTTATTCCTGGTTCCCCTGCTGAAGTATGGGAAGCAGATACTACAATGGCATTGTACAATGATGATATACGCGTGAAGATGGGCTATGAGCCCACTGACATTGTCATTGCAGTTGTGGGAAGTCAATTTTTGTACAGGGGTTTGTGGCTGGAGCATGCGCTTGTTTTGAAGGCCCTGTTACCACTTTTGCAAGACTTTCCATTGGATAGTAATTCAATTTCTCATCTCAAAATCATTGTTTTAAGCGGGGATTCTACCGGTAACTACAGTGCAGCTGTTGAGGTATGATTTAGATACATGCCTGGAGTTCATTATATCTAAAAATAGATGCCAACTTCTGCGATCTCTTTATTTTCTCAGGCTATTGCTGTTAACTTGAGTTATCCAAGAGGTACTGTAAAACACTTTGCTGTTGATGGTGATGTGAGTAGTGCCCTTAGTGCAGTCGATCTTGTGATATATGGATCCTTTCTTGAGGAGCTGTCTTTTCCTGAAATTTTGGTGAGAGCGATGTCCATAGGAAAACCCATCATAGCCCCAGATCTCTCCATGATCGGGAAATATGTAAGCCTTAATGATTTTTTTATCTTTAGTCTTCATGCACAAACAGATTGAATTCACGAAGAACATTGATTTAAGTAGATGATTTGAAAGATGATCTCACATTCCTGATGGTGTCAGCTCAACTAGCCTATCTCCATCACTTACAGTGGATCACTAGTCTTTCTGTTTTTTCCTGCCTTTTCAGCTCTATCAAGACTCAATTTTCTTGATGAATAAGAACTCTTATTCCATTGGGGCTTATTCATAGCCTAAACCTGAGTTCTTATAAGGCTTATTTTGATCCTTGTATTTGTATGAATTAGATTGCCTAACCTATTCTGATCCTCGTGCTTGTATGAATTAGATTCCTCTCTTTACCAGGGCAATAACTTCTTATTTATTTGCCCAATTTGTTTATCTTTATCTAATCTTACTAGCCATTCATCTCAATATCCCCATATAGGGTTTGCTCATTTCTTGTCGTCACATCAGGAACATTCTTTTATAGTTCATGTTGCCTCATTAAGACTACTATTCTGTTTTGTGAATGGCTTCTTCAAATCAATTTGCACTGAGACATAATTTTTGTCCAATTCGATATATAGTCACTGCCCTTCTTTAAAGTCAGTGGCCCTGGAAACCAGCAGTTCTTAATTTTTTTTTGGCAATGACAAATTTTTTATCAGCTTTTTGAAATACCAAATAGACAATGATTAATAAAACGTTATTGGTATCAGATTTTTATTTTACATTATAATGAATCATCTTCTTGTTACACACCTATGTCTATTAAGCAAACTACTGACTTTTTCAGCAATAACAATTAGGTTGATGACAGGGTGAATGGCTATCTTTTTCCCAAGGAAAACCTCAAGGCTTTGACACAGATTGTATTGCAAGCGATCTCCAAAGGGACATTATCACCTCTAGCTCGTAACATTGCTTCAATAGGAAAAAGTACAGCTAAAAACCTGATGGTTCTAGAAACCATTGAGGGCTATGCTACACTACTTGAAAATGTTCTCAAGCTTCCATCAGAAGTTGCACTTCCTAAGGCTGTTCCAGAAATTCCTCCAAAACTAAAAAAAGAGTGGTGCTGGAATCTATTTAAAGCATTTCTAAATTCAACACATGAAGACGTAACTTTGAAAAGTTCTAGATATTTAAACAAGGTTGAGGAACAGTGGAACCATGAGCAAGGAGAGAGCACTGGTTCAATTGCCGCTACCGATGATTCATTCTCATATGACATTTGGGAGGAAGAGAAAAATATTCTGATGCTCAATACTAGAAAGAGAAGAGAGGAAGAAGAGGTAAGAGTTTGTGCAGTGATAAATATTAAGAGTAAATTTTGATGGAACAGGTCTTCCTGTTTTACATTATTGAAGCGCATCCTTTGTAAAATCTGACCTTTTTGATATTTGGCAGCTAAAAGATAGAACTGATCAACCTCGTGGAACATGGGAGGAAGTATATAGAAGTGCCAAAAGGGCTGATAGGTCCAGGAATGATTTACATGAAAGGGATGAAGGAGAACTTTTGAGGACAGGGCAACCGTTATGCATATATGAACCATATTTTGGGGAAGGAACCTGGTCTTTTCTTCATCTAAGTTCACTTTATCGAGGAATAGGATTGGTGAGTTTGCATCTGTATTTTATACTGGAAATATGTGTGCACAACATCTCTATTTTTCTCAAAGTTACTTGACTTTTGTGTCCTGTCAGATGATTGTTCCCAACATGATTGACATCACCCTCTCTTAACATGTAGCTTATGGTTAAAAATCTTGTGTGCTGATTATAAAGATTCTACTTTCCAAAGGTGTTTATTGCTTGAACTTTCAATCTTAATCTTCCACATTTAGCAAGTTGAGGAAAAGGTAAATGGTCAGGAATATCTTTATTCATTTATCTGAAAACTCTACATTTGCATATTCCTCAGCACCATGGTGTGTTTTACCTGCAAAATGATTTTGGTTGATAAACACTTGCACGAAATCTTTTGCTCATCTCACATTGAAGGAATTTGAAGGCCCTCAGTCGCATATGCCTTTGCAATTGTAACCAAACCATGTGGCACCTTTTATTTTATGGAGCTTGCTTTATACTTCTGCTTGTAGTTGAAATTTATAAATTTGGTTTCCTTCCCGATTTTGTATACTGACTATGGTTGCAGTCCACAAAAGGTCGAAGACCCAGGACAGATGACATTGATGCACCCTCCCGTCTGTCACTTCTCAGCAACTCATACTATCGAGATGCCCTAGGTGATTATGGAGCTTTTTTTGCAATTGCAAATCGAATTGACCGTATTCACAAGAATTCTTGGATAGGGTTTCAATCTTGGAGAGCAACGGCAAGGAAGGTATATAATGATTCCCTATTTTCTGTCTACCCTGTATTCTTATTGTGATGTTTACATGCCAATTTTAGGAGCTGATATTGGTCTTTAAACCTGCATTTTTGGTCATTCAGACTGATATGGCCAGAACATGGTCAGATTTGGCTCTACTGTAAAATGTGGAAAAGACAAGGTTACTCGCAACCACTTGGGCTTTCTGAGCGCATGTGGCAGTTGCACAGGTCAATTGATGCATCCTATGCAACTATAGTTACCAATGTGATTTGCCTTACTTCGAAATGAGCTAAATTGATCAAATTTTTTTCTGGGATTCTAGTACCAAATTTCCTCTGGCCATTACCTTTACTATGAGTAGTTACCATTTCGGTTCTCTGTAATCTATGCAAGTAATGAGTTTATTGTTAGACAAATGCAATCTCATAATTTATTTCATACATTTAATGAACTATTTCTTATTCTGGGGTATAAACAGGCATCTTTGTCTAGGATTGCTGAAAAGGCATTGATAGATGCTATTGAAACACAAACGCATCGGGACGCGGTTTACTTTTGGGTTCCCATGGACATGGATCCAAGAAGTCACTTAAGGAGGGACTTTTGGTCTTTCTGTGATGCTATAAATGCTGGAAATTGCAAGTAAGAGCTATGCTGTTATATCAAGATTTATCATGTGAATCTTGACAATTGCGCTCCTTTCTCATTTGCATTCTTCTAGCTGATTTCCACCATTTAATTGTTGGTGATTGAAGGTTAGCTTTTTCCGAGGCTTTTAAGAGGATGTACGGCATCAAGCATGATTTGGATTCTTTACCATCCATGCCTGAAGATGGGGATACATGGTCTGTCATGTTGAGTTTTGCTTTGCCAACAAGGTCCTTCCTAGAGTTTGTAATGTTTTCAAGGTGTGATAAGTTGCTTTTGTTGGCTTTAGGAATTCAAAAATTCAAAGTGTAAGCTGGTTCAGATGCTGATTTGAACTGTTGAGTGCAGAATGTTTGTGGACGCATTGGATGCACAGATGTATGATGAGCACCATCAAAGTGGGCGATGTTATCTGAGTCCAGCTAAGGTAACTTCGAGTTTATATGATGAGTTTTCTGTGCTGCAAGGATATAACTTGTCTGTTCTTGGAATTTAGTTTGGGTACTATTATGAGTTGAAGTCTAGGTTTTCAATGAGTTCACCTGAAGAAACTCTGCAACCCAAAGTGCTAGACAACAGTTTCAACTGAAGCTCAGTTTACCCTTCAAGTTTATGATGAATAACTACAACCATACCATTCACCTCACTTGGTGCTCAAAATAATCGGCTGGCAAATTCTGTTTTTGGGATATGCTGCTTGAACAGTCAACTAGGCATTTTAAATTCACTCAAAATGGACAGATAGATCTGCAGTCCTTTTGATAACCGCAAGACCCTTTTTTTTTTCCTTTTATGTATTGCAGGATAAGCATTGCTACTCACGGGTTCTTGAGCTGCTCATAAATGTCTGGGCATACCACAGTGCACGACAGATGGTGTACGTGAATCCTGAGACTGGCCTGATGAAGGAGCAACACACGGTCAAGAGCCGCAGAGGCAAGATGTGGGTTAGATGGTTCTCATACAGCGTTCTTAAGAGCATGGATGAGGACTTGGCTGAAGAGGCAGATTCTGATCGGCCCAAGAGAAGGTGGTTATGGCCTTCAACGGGTGAGGTTGTATGGGAAGGTGTATATGAGAAAGAGAGGAATCTACGGAATCATCAGAAAGAGAAGAGGAGGCAACAAAGCAAGGACAAACAACAAAGAATGAGGAAAAAACACCGTCAAAAAGTGTTGGGAAAATACGTGAAGCCCCTACCAGAAGACATAGAAAATTCAAACTCTACAATGTCTACGTCAGAAACTTTATAGCATTAAGTTCACCCGTCCGACTATGGGCAGCATTTGGAGGTGGAGTCTAGCTCGATAATTCTTTTATATTTGATTTTTCCTCTTCAGTTCTTATTTGGCAAAAGGGATGCATGTGTTTGTATCTTTTACATGAAGGGGCTTGTATGTAACTAACTGCATCCCTACGTCATTAGTGTTTGTGAGTGTATCAAGTGTATACTAATTTGCCTGTTCTTTTCATTTTTTTCACCCCATTGTAGAAGCTATTACATTCATAACCACAATGAAAGATGAAAGAAGAATTGTGTGAGTATTTGTAATCTCAATAACTCATTATACTCCCATCCATGTTCCGCTGTCTTGAGAGCTTTCAGATCATATTAGCTATAATTATAAGCTCATTAGCCTTGTCTTCCACATCGACCTACAGTCGTGAAGTTCCGATCAAGTTTCAATCGTGGGGAATCCACGGCGACATTTGACCCGACCTTCAGATAGAAAATATAATCACGCGGTATCACCAAATTCAGGAACACGGCAGAGCTTCAGAAGGGTTAAATACCAATACAGGATTCAGACTGTAAGCATGATATAGCCATATAGGGCAATGAAACAGAGTGAAAAAGCTAAAAACAGTTGCATAGCGGGGAGTATTTCCTCTCATCACAGAAAAGAAACAAAATTGCAACCCTCATTTGGAGGGAGGAAACAACTACACTCAAGAGTGTCACCGCATGGTAAACGACATCAATTATATCTCTAGAAGGTGGGATAAATAACATTCAAGAGCCCCAGGCAAAATCCTCTATTCTCCCATTCTGGAAACTTATCAATACCTTGGAGCTGCAGCAGAAGACACAAGTCAGTCATGAAATCAGTCCAATCAATATCACCAGAGAATATTTACCAAATTGATGTTTCTACTAAACATGAGTCACGGGGGCCTACCTCCACCTACTGTTGCTTCAGGCAACCGCTCAATCGAGTATTTGTGTTGAGTAATGTACATGATTGGCACACCAGGGATCTGCCAGCAAGCAAGCAACTTCATATCAGAACCAATTTCATTTCAAATGCACAGCAAGAGAGTATTCACTTGAAGGTACCTTGCGGATCCTTCGCTTTAAATCTCGATCACATGTAGCAACAACATAGCATTTATGCTGTTCCCAAACAAATGATCTGGTTAGTTACATTAAAAAAACATGTTGAATAAACTACAAATTAATTATCATGAAAGGCAGTATCCATAACAAACAAAGTAAAATACTTTGAAATACAGTCACATAAAGGATTATTCCTTGCAAATGGCCACTATTTTGTACTCTTTTTTTTTTCAAATAAAGATTATTGTTTTTCATAGAACAGAAAAAAAAGATGGACATGAATATTTAAAAGAATAATTTTCTCTAACTTCTGTAATTGTGCACACACTGCAAGGATGCGCTACTTTTTGCATTGTTACTGTCAGATAAATGGCAAAACCTATAAATCTGGTTTTGATCCTTATGCTCCTAGCAACATGAGGTACTATGTTTGCTAAATCCAAGCCGTAGGGTTTAAAACAAGTTTGATCCTTATGCTCCTAGCAACATGAGGTTTGCTAAATCCAGGCTGTAGGGTTTAAAACAGGTTTGACCCTTATGCTCCTAGCAACATGAGGTACCATGTTTGCCAAATCCAACCCATAGGGTTTAAAACAGGTTTGACCCTTATGCTCCTTGCAACATGATGTATCATGTTTGCTAAATCCAAGCCATAGGGTTTAAAATAAATGGTCAGATTCTATTTCTATTAGTTAGCAAGTGGTTAGGGTGTTTTCCAGACTATTGGGAAGTGGTGGACATTTGTTGAGTCATGTAATCCAAACCATTCATTTGAAGTTAACAGTCCATATTTAATGAAAATAATAGATCATCTTCCTGGCAAATTCAACTTAGCAAATAACTGGCTAATGGCTTCTAGCTTTGTATGAGGAGGAGGGGGAGATATCTCCAAGGTGGTTACTATTCTGAGAAAATAACACTCGACATGGAGAGTAGGCCAAAGATATTAGCGTCAGATTTGTACCTTGGTAACCCTTTCAACAATACAATCATCAGCATAAGTTCCCTTGTGAACACAGGGTAGTCTCTCAAAACGTGGATCCTTAGCAATCCTGTTCAGACACAAACATCCATCATCAAAATTCTTGTAAATAAATAAAATTTGAACAGTAGTGAAGGTTGTTGGCCTCCAAATTACAAAGAAATAACATTGTGGATGTACACTATTAAGTGACAAAATTTACAAGCAGATTAGAACCACTTCCATAGACTATTCAACAACCTAGACCCTTGATGCAAAAAATAGCAGGTAAAAAAATATCAATTGCAAAACTCAGCAACATGAAATCATACCTTAAAGCCACACGGTACTTCTGACCTAACTTCTCAAGTTCTGCCATCACACAGTCCGTGATACAAGGTGTGCCTTCAAATCCAAAAAGTGGAAGTTATCGATAAACAAGCAGTACAAATCCAAAAACTGAAAGATATCAACAAACAAGCAGTAAAAAGAAGTTCCGGACTTTATCTCATTCCCTAGCCAGTCTTATTACTCAGACAATTGAGATATTATTTAAATCAAAAGCATATAATTTAGAGCTACTAAAAAAAAAAAAGCAGAGGCTAGCGAACACACATTTCGCATACAAGCAGTCCAGCATCGCCTTCTCTAAATCCAACTACAAATGGAAAACCAGAAAATCGTAAGGGCCAAAATTTCAATTCCGTGGGCTGAGCCTACAGCAAGTTTGGTTTGACCTTTGCAATTTTTGAATCAAAACCAGATGGAAGTAAAAATTGGCAATTGCATTAAACACTAACTTTATTCTGAATAGAGAAATTGATGAAGTTGGTATCCACCAAAACCCTGTATGGCGGCCCCAAAGCTGTGTTGTACGAGAAGAAGAGAGCTGAAGAAACCTGTGGCCTGTACAAATAAACAAAAGAGAAGAGGGGGGGCGGGGGTGTTACTTGAGCTCCAATTTTTTTTTATTTTTTTTTACTTGCTAGAAGAAAAAACAACAATCATAGCAATAGTTATAGACATAAAAGCTTACACATTTCTCGGGAGCTTTTCGAGGTACAAATCTTTTTTCTTTGGATTCAAGACTTCTTCTTTATGTCTAGTAAGGGATTAAGCAACAAAACTAATTAAGCAGAGAGCTAAAATTAGAGAGGGAACTAAAATAATAAGAGAAAGAAACAGTGCTTACTGTTTAATTGCTCTAGAGGTAATCATCTTCTTCATTTTTGCAAATTTTGGGCCCTTTTTGGCTCTCCCCATCGCTTCGTTTGAAGAGTATAAATCCTAATATATAGGGCGAGGTAAGAAGAGACTGTTTTTGCAAATTGCAACTGACTACCCCTTCCAAAAAAGATGTTTATGCTGTTTGGCTCGCTAAAGTACTTTCAGTTTGGTCGATAATATACGCAGAGAGTGATGGCCTGACATTGGAACGTCTGACAGCAGCTTTTGTTTGGGACGAGGACGAGGACGGTGACGGTGAGGAAAAAAAATCCAGGACACGCCCGCCGCAGGGTATCTGTTTAACCTGAAAGATGTATATGAGCCGGAACTGAGTCCAGCCCAGGTTCCTTATTGTATTGGGCTTCGGAGGATTTTGAATCCAGCCCAGATAAAAAAAAACCTTTTTTTTTTTTTTCCTTTTGCTATTAGAATGAAA
>Ga0307515_10014528_pt1 | contig 14584 bp, 16 predicted proteins | sample 17_EM_MG_FD_194513 | JGI IMG/M metagenome (GOLD analysis project Ga0307515, IMG submission 194513) | Populus trichocarpa ectomycorrhiza microbial communities from riparian zone in the Pacific Northwest, United States - 17_EM | ecosystem: Host-associated > Plants > Roots > Unclassified | place... | reverse complement strand
GTAATGGGCTATGGAGCTGCTTAGATGTTGCAGGATCGATGCCGGCTTGGAGCTTACGATTCCGCTTTTGGGGGGACAACAGGAACAGCCGTCTCTGGGGCCTTCTGTGCCTCTTGGGTAGTAACATTTGCGTCCTGTGCAGGAGCCTGATGGTCTTGAGGTGCAGACATGTGGTTATGGCTGGGAACGAGCCGCAAGGCGAGCCGCTGGCCGTTATTTTACGACGTGGAACGGCTCCAGGGTTCCTAAGTCTTTGGACAGTTAGTGTCCAGCTTCGGCTAGTTTTCCCCACTCGTGCGTCGAAGCTGACAACTGCGCGCCTATCTCCCTTAGACCTAAACTTCGACGATGGATGCCACCCCAAAGGAAAGATATCAAGGCGAGGAGAAACTCCTCATCTCCATTGACCTTGGAACTACGATGAGTCCGTACACGCTGCGTGCCAGGCTCGCACTCCATGCATTGGCTGACCCATTTCGCAGGTGCGGTGGCCTACACGCATTTGTTCCCAGGTTCAATACCTCAAGTCAGGTAAGAACCTTTCTTGTTATAGTCGCACCTAAGCTCAACCTGTTCCAGGATTGTCAACAAGTGGCCTGGACAAGAAGAAGCTGCGGGAGATTCCAAGGTCGAGCTTCTAGTGATACAAGGTGGACATAGTCTCAATTTCGTAACCTCCAGATTCCGTCCTTGGTTGCCTATGAAGGTGGTCGCCCGACTGCATTTGGCGCGGATGCGCTTGAGTATGCTGGAGCAGACGGTGTCTTCCTTGCAAAGTGGTTCAAACTCCAGTAAGCTTTTGGACATGACTGGCACAACCGTCTCTGACCACCCGACTCGCTTTGTGCAGTTTGCATCCTGATTCAATGAAGATCAGCAATGAGCCTCCAAGTGATTACATCCACTTTCCAGTCGCGAAGTCATCTAAGAAGTTCTATAGCTTACGGAAGCATAACCGGTGTCGCTCCGACTTTCGAGATCCCGCCGCTGCCTGCCATGGTGTCGTTGAAGAAGATATACGCCGACCTGCTCGGATACCTCTTTGACCACGGTGCGCCAGCCCTAACTGTGCCTAGCCTAATGCTAAACCTCAGCCAAAGCGCGAGAGTTTTTCAAGAATAACACTGTCGATGGTGCCCGGATTTGGGCTCGTCTCGGTCACCAAGTGACCATTTGTCTCGCGACTCCAAACGGATGGGAAACCTCCCAACAAGTGCGCCTATCTTGCCCTTCTATGACCATCCCTTGAAGCGATAATGACATCTCAAATAGGCCTTCCTTCGTGAAGCGTGCATTCTCGGTGGACTGCTGCCCGAGCTCCACGATGAATCTCGCTTACGCTTTGTTACTGAGGGTGAAGCCTCAGTACATTATGCCCTCGACTATACCCAATCTACCCAATGGCTTCGCAAGGGGGTTGTATTCGCCGTCGTCGATGCCGGGGGGTCTACTGTCGACTCGACCTTGTACGAGTGCAAGGAGACCACTCCCAAGCTCATCCTCGAGGAAGTCTGTGCGAGCGAGTGCGTTCAGGCAGGCAGCGTGTTTATCGATCGTGCAGCGCAACACATGCTCGAGGCAAAGTTGCGAGGCAGTCGGTTCGGCGATGACGCGTACGTCCAAGATATTTTGGGAGAGTTCGAGAAGAAGACCAAGCGTAAGTTCGATGGGACGCAGGTGTCGTCGATCATCAAGTTTGGCAAGGTCAGCTGAAATGTCCATCTTAGAGTCACGGTCAGGTACTGATCCTAGCATATAGGACTGGGATAACGACCGTGAACATGGTGTCTGGAAGGGGCGTATCACGCTTACCAAAGATGACGTGGAGCAGACGTTCATCGAGGTCGTACCACGGATCGTATCCAGCTGCTCGAACTTGGTCAGTGGCAGGAAGGTCGAGGTCAGCGCGTTCAGATACTCCAGCGTTGGAATTGGCTAAGCTCACGACATAATTAGCATTTGCTCCTCGTCGGTGGATTTGGCGAGTCGCCATATCTCCGTCGCCGGCTGAAGGAGACGTTTGCAAACAAGGGCGTCGAGGTCGTTACTGTTGACGAGTCTACGTAAGCAAAACTCCCTTTTTATTGTGTTGCGGTTTGCTATACTGAGTCGTTATTCTCGCCACGGTAGCAAAAAGGCTGCGGCGGAGGGCGCTGCAATCTGGTTTATCAAGCAGCTCGTCGTTGCGCGTGCTGCGAGAAGCACATTTGGTGGGTGTCCCTGCTCCTCGTAGCCCAGCTGCAGACCAACGATCCCACAGGCATCATTATATGGCGACCTTTTGATACCAAGAACCCCGTCCACCTCTCGAGGAAGCACAAGTGTTACGTCGACGATGACGGTTAGTCAACGTTAATGTCTCTTCCATGGGAGAAAAGACTAACTTTTAAATTGTCAGGCGTCAACAAGATCACTGGCTTCTTTGACACCTGGGTCAGGAAAAACTCTGTCATTGGAGAAGAGTTGAGTAAGACCTTCAACTACCAGCGCATTTACAAGACTCTCGATAACGGCCTCGGCACGTTCTCCGTGGACATCTACGCGTTCGATGGCGAGGGCGACACCGACTGGGGCCGGGACGAATCAGGCAACCTGTTGCCACAGATGCGCCGTGTGTGCACGCTCAAGGCCGACTTGTCGGGTCTCCAGAGATCTTTGAAAGTTCAGAAGGGGCCAAAGGGTCAAGATTTCTGGAGGGTAGAGCACAGTATCAACGTGCATTTCGGAGGTACAGCCTTAAAGGCAAGGCTGACATGGTACGAAGGAGTGAGTAACTTTTTTTCCATTTCCACCCACACAGTACTGAGATTTGGTTTTGCCTTTCAGGATATCCTGCGCGAAGGCCCTGTCAGCGTTATACCAAACTCGGTCTACTAGATCACGTCTGTCTTCCATCATAAGACGATGGGAGGCTAGACCTTTCTGTATGGACATTCCATCGCCTGCTCTCCTAAACTGTTTTTGAGGTTGTTGCCTGTAACGTACATAGGCTTTACGATTGTTTGTAGCATTGGGCACGAAATCCTAGGTGTACTATAAGGTGGGCCGTACGCCCAATTGACAGCCAATTGGAGAATCCGTTGAAATCGAAAGCGATATAGGAATTGAAAGACAATGGATCCATACAACAGTCATCGAGAGTGTAAATAACCAGCATTCGGAATTCGAACTCTAACGCGGCTTTCCGTCCCTCATGCGAGATGGGGATTGTACTTGAGTATCCACGGGTGCTGCAGGACGTCGTCGAGACTGAGCCGATCCTGGGGCTTGTATTGGAGAAGCTGTACAGCACAGTCAGGAAAAGAGGAAGCGGAGGCTAGATACGATCCTACCCCACGAATGAGCGAGTTCGCCTCCTTCGAAATCCAGTTCGGTAAGTGAAGGTCGACCTTTGCAATCCGTTTGAATGTGCCTATGAGAGTAGGAGAAAGCATTCAGCATCGCGTTCGCTTACCACCCGCTTCGTTACTCACCTCGTTGGCCGTCGCCTTCTCGGTCTTCGAACGGAGCAGCCCCGCAGACAAACTCATAGCAGAGGACGCCTAGGGCCCAGTTATCCACGAGCTTGTTATGTGCTCGTCCCTCTACCATCTCCGGTGGAAGATAGTCCAGCGTGCCGCACATCGTCGTACGACGGTCAGAAGGGGCGTGGACAGACCACCCAAAATCACCAATCTTGACTTCTCCAGAGAGACCGAGAAGAAGGTTCTCCGGTTTAATATCACGATGCATGATGTTCTTCGAATGCAGGTATCGTAGAGCATCTGCGACTTGTGCAATGTACTATGGTATACATAATGCTGTAAGTGTAATTGATCCAAATAGATGCTAAAGAAACTGACTCTGCTCGCTCGACTTTCAGAGAATCGTCCACGCTTGGCGAGTTGCTTGTAAAGTTCGCCTTTACTCGCATATTCTAGCATCAAAAAAATGCGTTTCTCGTCATGGAAGTATCCATAAAGGCGTAAGATATGTGGGTGCCTTGGCAGCGAGGTTAGCATCGAGAACACTGAAACAAATACTCCTTACCTGAGATTGGACTGGATCTCGATCTCACGGCGTGTCTGCTTCTCGACACCAGATGACACAATCTCCGATTTGTACATGGTTTTGAGGGCCAAGATGAACGGTGGGTCCGTTCGAGTTCTGACCATATATACTCGACCAAATTTTCCTTTGCCCAGTGGACGTCCCATATCAAATGAAGACAGTTTCCACGTTCTGGTGTGTGGCCTAGGGACGGGAGTCAGAATGAAGTGTGATGGTAAAGACTGGCAGCCAACCTTGAAACAGAAGAATCAAGGGCAAGCTCCTCAGCAGCTTCTCCGTAGACAATCTCTCCTCTCGACACGTTTTCCAATTCCAGACCGCCGTCATAAGCGCCGAGTTGAACCGCCTCCATCGACCGCAACTCGGCGGCAGTTGGGGGTGCACTTGCTGAATTCACTCTTGACATTCCTCTTCCTCCAGAAGACCCAGATGCGACCGGTTGGGCCGGGATACCGCGAAACCCAGAAGGTTTTGCTGGAACTTGCACAGGTCGCTTTGGATGTTGTCCCAAATATCGCGCAGCCGGCTTCTGAAGAGGCTGCGTGTACCCATCTGTGGGCCCAATCGAGTCAATTTCCATCGCCGACATCTTTGTGAAATGTGGTGAAGTGGATGGGGTTGAAGGAGCGCACAACACAACAGTCACGTGCAGTACTGCTACCCCTATCACTAGGTAGCCCAACAGGCTGTATCTCTTATCCTTGTTGAAAGAGACGGTCATCATCATCTAGATCACCACCGTCAGGTCCCGGACTTGTCGGTCGAGCCACCCAACGCGCGGAACGAAGCTTTTACATGTGACGGAGGGTTACAGGATCGATTGCTGCGCCAAAGAGAGTTTGGGACCCGTCAGCTTATTTGGTTGGTACAGAACGGATGGAACACCGGAGTGTGAAAACGATTGTCAAAATGTCGTGACTGAAATGGTGATCAAAAACTTACCAGGGCGCATAAACTGTTCATCAGTGACCTATGAACTGTATACTACAGACAAGTTACAATTAATAAGATGAGATTTAGGTTCGGTTTGTGAACTTACGCTTAAAGGTCAATAGTATCGAGACCACTGAGTCATAGAGTCTCCCGTACGGAGGACCATTTATACCTTTCAGGAACCCAGTTCCAGATAGGACAGAACTTGAGAGATACATTTTACCTAGTCATATGAGACGCAGCTAGCTTTGCAAGTATGCCGTTTTGTTGGGTGCAACGAGGATTGAATTGACGATAACGGATACGTGAACGATGATAATGACGCTGCTGCGCATTGTCCAAATGCGTAGGCGATATAGTAATTGAGATTTGCCGGTCTCCGATGCTTTGAGCAAGCGTTGTTCTCATCCGCTTAATATCTTAGTCTATCATATTAGCGCCACGAAAGCATAAACTAACTGGTTCTTCAGAGTTCACCGCCCTGTGGACAATTACACCTATTTGTCCTCCGCCGCAAATAATAAGGCCCGGAGAAACGCTCGACAGAAACTCAAGGGGTCTCCATTCTGGAATGCCTCATCACATCACCACTGTCAACGAGTCTGATGGAATTGGTGATCCCTCCACCTACCGGCTGGGGTGATACCGTAGTGGCAACGCACTCTTACTAGTTATGGAGGCCCCAGAGTCTGCAGAGTCAGACTCCGGTTCTCTGTAATGGTGTTAACTAGAACTCAGCCGCATTAACTGCATCAACCAACGAATCTCAATGCTTCCGCGTTCCAATTTTGCCCGCGCGCGCATCGTTGACACTTGAATCGCGGTAGTACCAAATACATGGCAGACCTTTCTCAGCACAGTACGAAGCAGCAGGAACGCGTTGTTCGTGCTGAAAGCGTGTTGCCACCTTAACCCCACTTCGATCTGTTGCTGTTGATTCATGTGGCTATTTGCCAGGTTTCTACATCGCTGATTTACGTTGTAATTAGGACACACACCCGCGTTTCTTCATCCCTCTTCGTCGACCCAACGACCTTTATCATTGAAATTTACCTCATTGAGTCCCTTTTCACTCCCCCATCTCTAACATCCTTCTGACTCAGGCCCTCAATTGGGCATGCAAATTGAAAACAGGGAACATTGCAAGACTTCAGTGTATGGCACGTCCAGAGAAGATTAGGGGCGTGCTATGGAGCAGTGATGGAGCAATTAGTCGTAAGGCCACAATGCGTATGTGCTAAATCATACCCTATGAAGGACGTTTTGTTGTACAAGATTTGTACTCTTATCTGCTATATGATCTGCCATATGCTACCGGATATCCTGGGTTCTCATTATCACGCCAATACTCTCTGGGGAAGCCACACAGCAATATAGCCATTCTAATTCCACGCGATGTATGCACGTTATTCCGCGCTTCTGCCACGACTAATCAACCAGTCAGCGATCCCAGCGTTCGAAGAAATACATCGTTCTTAAAGCTTCGTGCGCCACCTCCATATCCAGTGAACAATAACTATCCTGGAACTTCATGCAGAACGTGATTGGGTCATGTAAGTCGCCATAGACGATTGCTTCTGGGCCTGTAAGTAAATCGAAGAAGCGAGTATTCGAGAGAAACGAGCAGTCGGGCATTTGGACCGATTCGAGAGAAAATTGCAGGGTTGGTGGGTGTGATGTAGTAGTAGTAGTGTCCGATGAGGGTCCGGGAGCATGAGGTAGAACAGCCGTCGAAGGACTGAGGTGGACGGGGACGGGAAAGTCAGGCTGGTAGGATTTAGATACGCCGGTTTGTAAAATGGGTGCGCGCACTTCTCCTTGTCCTCCTTGGATAAACATCTTCTCTGCCGAAGTAGGGATCTCCACACTAAGTTCCCACTCCGCTTCCAAATCCATTCGGGGAACAGTACCAGGCTCTTGTTTGATTAAGCTGTAATTGGATCTGTCCCTCAGATACCGGCAGTACCTGTGCACAGCTTCGCCCTTCACGTTATTAGCAGAGGCCCATGCATTGCGTGAAGCCAGACTTGGAACGGAAGTGTGGCCGGTAAACGCTAAGCGAAGGGCATCCTTTTGTGCGATTGTGAGTTTGGTCGATAGGACCCCCGGTTGGGGAGACGATGCACCCGGTCTAGGTTTTGGTTTAGGTTTAGGTTTAGGGGCAGTCCTTGGGGCCTTCTTCGTCGCAGCCGCAGTTTTCTTCTCCTCAGGTCCTGCACGTTTCTTTTTCTTTCCAGAACTACCGTTATTCACTCTTGGGTGAGAACCAGTGGGGGAGCTGAGGGATATCTCAAGAATTTCTTGCTTGATCGCCACTTCCCCATTGATCGGTATCATGATTTTTTGCAATTTTGCAATCTAAGCGACATAATTTTTGAGTTATATGGGTTATTGAGACTGGTCAAGCAATAAAGAAACCTCTCACTGGGGGGCCGCTCCTTGCGTTTCGTTTGCAACAAGTAACCGGCAGCGCAGACGACACACGCAGGAGTTTCCCTTGTCAAGACTAGACATAAACCGAGTTGTTCAAATACCCTCGTATCGTACTTGGCAGCTCACCAGCTTCTTCGACTGTCGGGCCGCCTTGATCAGCAGGAAGGATTCACGCGTCCGTTATAGAATTGATAATATCTGGCGGATACTTCGGACTGGCTGATGGGCGAGGAGGACCAATAAACGCGTCAGTCGTGAAAGTGGAGGGGTTTGAGCCTCGATGAGGCTGAGCTAATAGGCCTTCCTATTAGCTCGCGTTCTTTTGCTTAATTTCTGCTCCTTACTGTTATCTTTCTCACTCTCTGCTGCATAGAACTCACCGATCTTCCTGTTCCCAGACACTATCTTACAGAAACTGTCTCATGACTCATTACCGTGGTCGATATACACGGACCGAATGCATAGTACATGTAGAGTGTCTCAGAGGACCCAGAGCGATGTTTTCGAGCCTTAAATGAGCTACTTGAGCTCAGCGGTGGTACTGATATACGTTCGATTGATTATGACAATTAGGACGTAGGGTGCATAGACAAGACAAGACATATACCACGTATGCATGTGGTTCCACTACGCGGGGATAGGAGGCGGGAAGAGATGCATAGGACCCGCTCCAAAGTGCAGGATAGAGAGAAGGGACCCAATATAATCCAAAAAGACGTATGAGTAAGTAAAGGGTATCATGTTACATCGATATGTGCGTCGTGATCTGGTCATGAGGAGAGTGGCACCGTGGTTGGCCGAAGTCATTTCCCAAGCACGGAAGTAGCAAGGACACCACAGTGTCGGTATCTAGGGGTGATAAAAGGAGGGTGAAGCGAGTTCGTGACCAAGCTCAAGAGGCGTTTCCGAAACCAAAGCTGGCCGCTTGCTGAGGGTTGGGCTGTGGCCGAGAAAAAATTACCGCACATGTGATAACTGGCACGTATATCACTGTACTGACTACAGATGCAATAATGCATCGTATACGCCAGTTTCGTGCGCGCCATCGGGCTTCATATGCCACCCATTCCAGTTCGACACTTGCATCCGAGTGTGGCAGGGGGAGTAGCGCTCCAATCCACCAGAAGATGGGGAGGACGAATCCGGCGAAGAACAACCACCCATGGATCGACATATCGCTCCAGCTGATATGCCAGCTTTCCTCCCAGGTGAGTTCTTGGTACTTGTTTTTCAGCGGATTGTGCCCTTTGGTCGTCGAAGACGAGCTTTGCTGATGCCTTGATGGCGGTCGAGGTGAAATGATAGCAGAGATCGGAATAGAGGTCTGCGAGGCGTTCCGCATACGGGCGCTCCTGCTTCCCCCTCCAATAGTTGATGGAGGACCTGATCCAGATCGAACTGACATTGGTCGCCCACCACGTAAGGACGTAGTGGCGAACCGGTGCGGGCTTGATTCGTTCGATTCCGAAAGGCGCATTTTCTTGCGAGGATAAGCGGACGGGACTGCACGGCATCATTAGAGTGATGACAACGGTCAACTAAATCATGCACTCACCATCCGACCAACGACGACGAGCACTTTCGTTGTCGGTCTCAGACTCATCCTCCGCCTTACGCTTCCCAGTCACAGCGAGGGACACACGCCTATTCCTATCGAGCTTCGGGGGAACGTGGAGGGTGCCCATCTCTGTTGCAGGCAGTCCGTTGTTGCGTACTCTGGATGCAGATGGAGACGGGCTGGGAGTGGGGGCAGTGAATGATAAAACAGGCGGAGAAAGCTGGTCGTTGTCCTGGTTCGCAGCGTCTGTGGTAATAGGCTGGGCATTCGCGCCTGCCCATGGCGGTGTGATGCTTTGCTGTTGGCTCTGGGCTGGTGTTGGCGATGACGATACTGTAAGCTGGGGTAGATTTTTGGGGGTCGTAACGGAAAAGACTTGTGTGATGGAATGAGTAGGAATCAGAATCTTTTCTTTCAATTTCCGTCCTGAGATTACCAAGGGGTTAGTGCTTGAGGAGCTGGAAATAGACCTCCTCTTGCCAGTGGAGGAAGTAGACAATGTCCGTCTCCGTTCTCGAATGCGCACAGCTTGCTCAAGCCTTGCGTGCCTTTCGGCTTCGTTCGGAGTGGTGGAGGGAAAGTGAAGAATCCCTTTGATGGATAGATTTGACATCCATTCAGAGCCGGCTGTTTGAGACCGGTCGGCCGAGCTCTCAACATTGGAACCTGTGGGGCGAGATGGACTGTGAAGAGACGCCTGGACGATGCCCCCGGTCGCTTTACTGATTGACGATTTCTTCTCAGAGGTGTCTATGCCTGCCTTATGAGGATCACCTTCGGCACTGGGTCGTAGGCTTTGAGCGGAGGTTGGCCGGGTGCCAGGCTTGCTCGAGACTGGGGTAGGCTCGGAGTGGAAAATTCCCCCTGCCACTGGCCTTGATGATCCTCGGCCAAAGGTGGAGGGTAGCGAAGGGTATTGTACTTCATTGCTGGATTTGGTACTCCGGCGAGGTGGAGTGTCCTTACGATCTCCTGTCACATTGGAAACGGCGGGAGAGGAGGAGTTATGATTATTGGAGGAGTTTGATGCGCTCCCTCTTGAAACATAGGGATTGGCAATACTGGCGACTGGTGATTCTGGGGCTGAGACGTAAGGGCTCACTTGATCGTTCGAGTCCTTGTCGCCAGCTGGGGTTTGATTTACAGTGGGAGGTCGTGATCTCGACCTAGAAGGGGAAGACGATGCGCGAGAAAGAGAGACAGGAGGATGAGAATCCTTGCGTCCAAATGTGGACCAAGTAGCATCTTTGGAATGCAGGTAAGGAGCGGAACTTCGACGAACGAGCGACCTCCTTTCTGGGTGGTGTTGGAAGTCGGAAGAGAAGGAAGTTGGAGGTACTGATGGTGAACCAGATTTGCTCGTGGACTCGTCAGCAACCCGACGGTTGGCTACTCGAGCGAGGGCGGCGGGAACTTGGCCAAACTCGCTAACAGGCTTCCGTCTTTCCTCGGCCGGCTGGGTATGCTGATCCTTTTGGTTGACTAGTTCGTCAAGGTTCGGATGGATCTTCCTGCTGAGAGGGGAAGGTTCGGCATTCGTTGCTTCCGTTGGTGGCTCCGCTCTCACTGCTGGGGGCGGTGTCGGTTCTGAGGCCGTTGGAGGTGTGGTTTGAGCCTGTGTTGACGCTGGATGGATGGTAGACGAGCTATCTCGAGTGGAGGACGCCTGGTTGCGGAGTCTGTTGAGGAAAGCCTGCATCCTGCGTCGGTGAACGTGAGCGGTGATGCCGAAAATAGGAGATAATCATCACTTACCCTGCGGCTCACCACCTTGTAAGGTTTTAACGGCACTTTGAGGTGGACAAGAAGGGTCGAGCACGAAGTTGTCTATGGACGATCGAGAATCCCGACAAGGGTTGTGTGGCCAAATAGGAATAGGAGGATATATTTGTAATTACAGCTAACTGAGGCGCTTCTAGAGGTACTGGCGAGTGAAGGTCACCACGAGGTTGGTGTCCAAGTTGGGAGGCTGACAGACGGAACCATAAACGACGGGCGCGGGACGGGCTACGGTGGCTTAATTAGGAAAGTGCAAAGGGCCACCATCCCGCATCAAATCTACCATCTTTTCCATTTCCTATTTCCCATTTCCATTAATTAATATTGCACCTTTAATTTCAGATGTGTAAATATAAATGTAAATACAACTATAAATGTATAATATAAGTTACAGGTGCGCCTGCGTCTGCATCTAGATATCTCATGCTCATATAGGAACTCTAAGATCGCGACGGCAAACGAGGGATAGTATCATCTGTAAAGTCGCTCAAAGCGGGTGAGTGTGCCTTTCCCGGAACGGCAGATAAGTTGTAGCCAGACGTGCACGAGTCTCCTTAGCAATTCCGTTGCTATGGGCAGGAAGCATACCATCCTGACTACCTTGTGGCAGTGATCACAAGTATCGCCAGCGGCCCACCCACAATGTTGTCCTTGTGAGCATCTAGGTGCGTGAATCGGACGGCAGGAAGCCCACGCTTGAGGTCAAATGTTTACTAAGACGCTCTTATTTGGTTTCCAAGAACCGAGCCGGAAACAGAACCGACGAAACGTTGATCCATATTCACAGGATGGTGGGCTGTATGTATCTTACGCGGAGATCCTATTAGTCGTAGACCTTAATCCTCTTACCCAGCAAAGCTGCTCTCCTCACTTGCTACGTACACCTTCCTGCTTCCTGCTTGACTATTTATTGATTTTGCGAAGGGGGTTGTTGACGCTTCTGTTGAAGAATGTCAGTATAAACGTCCCCGCTCTTGAATGTACTTCGGCACTCCACATGCAAATACCCTTTCAACCACCTCTGATTTGGTCCCTATTGCTTCCACACATTTGATATTCTCATTCTATCTTTATTATGGGCTGAGTCTCGAAACTGTTCGTGACTGATGGACGCGCAACTCGACCCAACGCGAGCTTAGCCTCACCTAGCTGACGGAGAATTTTAATTCGTTGAGGGGGGCGTATGGACCCCTTCGCGGTTCAGAGAGTCTTAAACCGGTGTTAGCCTAGGAGTAGCTTCTTGCAGAAATTAAAATAAGAGGTTTTAAAGGCAGTACTATAGCAATCCAGTTTCGGATCTCTAGGCCAAAATCCCGCAAATGGGTTCTCCTTTTCAATAAATGAGTCTGGGATAGTGTTTTGGCTTGACTTGACAACGCCTATCTTTTCGATCCCACCAATACAAGATGGATGATATATGGTAGGCGTATTGTGGCCCTTATCTCCCGGACCGGGACCTCCCGAATCGGCCTGAGACGTTCCCAACCTCAACTCGATTTGCTTGCTTCTAGGGCTGTTACGGGTGGATCGTTTGGTGCGCATAAGCAATACTCTGTACCCAGAACCGTAAGCGTAAGTCGTGCTCGTCATGGGTTTTGGCGGCTGCGGCTTGTGCGTCCAGGTCGGAACGGGGAGATGTCATGTGACGCGGTTCTATACTTTGACAAGACAGGGCAATTGAGATTTGTCGTTTTCGATCGTCAGGTATGGGAGATACAACTACAAGCGTCCATCGGACAGGCGGGAGTCCTTAGATGGATTTGTCAGTCCAAACTGTAATCGAGAGCTTGACAAACGGCTCGAAGCAACTGCCCGCAATTCTTTACTCCATAAGGGCTGGGATCAATAATGTGGTGTCATTCCAGGTGTCGGCTGGTTGTTAGGGCCTGTTCCTCCTCCAGCGGGCCCAGGCTTCTCCGTCGTACTCCTGCCCGAGGCAGGTGGCATGGGTGCAGAAGGTTGTGAAGCAAAGCCTGGATGGGACGAACATCGATGGTTGCATGGTAAACCCCGGCGGCGATGGGTAATAAAATCCAGGTGGAGGGTGCATATAGGGATGCATCATCGGGTCCATAACTATCAGCGACATTTTGAGATCTTCGTCGACATATGAGACTCTACCGAACCCTACCGGATCCATCCACTCACGAAAATATCCAGAGACACTGGCGTTCACCGGGCCTCCCTCTTTACAGAACTCCGCTTGTGGGCATTTAACACAAGGGGCCCGAACCCACACCATCTCTTCAACGCCCATCTCTCTGCCCTCAGCAAGACAGGCACTGGTGGCTTGATTATGGATCTGTGGTCGAATGGCACGATAGAGGGAAGCTTCGATCGCGTCCATCTCGACCAGCTTGGGCGAATCGGACCGAGAGTAGGAGTGAGTGGAGCGGGACCTGGACTTCTTGCTGCTCCAACTGTGAGCGCGAGTAATGTCATCATCTGATCTAGGTCCTGAACCTTCGGAGTCAGACGTGGAGTGGTACTTCTTGCGCTTGCTATAGCCTCGTTTCCTTTTAGAACTGCGATCGTCGGTAGACTCCGCATCACTACTAGAGTCTCGCTTTCTTCGTTTCCGGTGTCGGTCGTTCCGTTTATGTCCTGAATCGGATTCGTCTGAATACCTTTTTCGCTTTTTCGCCTTCTTGCGATCGGGATCGTCTGCAGGTAACACAAACATTGCGGTGGCGAAAACGGGCAGCCTTTCTACCCTCCCATCGTACTCAAGCACCTTGAGGAGGGTTTCAACGTGATTTGCGTTAGCTCTACAGAGCTTAACTGACTTTTCTTCACCCATTGAGGGATGTCCGTCGTCGTTGGGTATCGAAGTCCCATGTCAGAAGGAGCGAAGAGGGGACGCGCGCATATGGAGGTCGGCTCGGGTAATGACTATAAAGATAGGAATTAGATGTCTAAGCTTAGGAGCTTGCATGCAGTCAACATACCCGCGCTACGATGTAGTTGTAGAATTGATCCCAGAGGATGCTCACAAATGCAATGTCGACCTCGGAGTCTGTATTATCATTATTGACTGTCCATAATTTGAGCGGGAAGAGGCGCGAATCTTGACAGCTTTGATATTTTTAATGATCCTTTGAGACTCGAGAGTTTTGATGCATTTATTTAGGATGGTCTGCAGAAGCTCTGTCTTACGACAGTCTTCGTCCATATCCCGATAGTACTTGGATGAGTAGAATTGCATGCCTTCATTTCCGGCTTCTTCGATGCGAGCAAGGACCATCTGTACGTTGTCACCGAGCAAACCCATGCTGTGATACGTCAAAGGGATCAATAAAACATTGCCACAAAGAACAAGAGACCGTACTTTTGGGCCTTCTTAACTCGAACTGCATTATACGCCAACGTAGTTGTTCCTTCGAATCTCATCAGCTTCATGTAACCCTAGAATAAGTCTTTGAGAGGCGCATATGGTAGAGAACTTCAAGACGCACAGCTTCGAGTAGAAAATTGAGCGCGGCCACTCTCGCGTCACGAGGTGCGTCGATTGTATCCATGCCTTCTTGCTGAGCGATCTCATGGGTAGAATCGATCAGGATACAGGTTCGGGAATCGGGTTGGTGAGAACCGGGTGATGCTTGGGGCATGAGAGCGCTTGTTTATGGATGCTGATTTCGAGAGTATTGAGGCCTCGAGCAGCTGTATTCTTCCTGTTGCTCGTTGATGCCATCTTGTCGTTTGTTGTTCCTACGTCGGGAGGGTGGGAGTTGACCAGTGGTGTCTACAAAGCGACTTGCACCTTGAGCGTTAGTCCCTTGACCGAGCATCCTTGGTCTATAGCAAGCGACAACTACAACAACACCAAGCTCG
>Ga0307515_10014527_pt1 | contig 14585 bp, 10 predicted proteins | sample 17_EM_MG_FD_194513 | JGI IMG/M metagenome (GOLD analysis project Ga0307515, IMG submission 194513) | Populus trichocarpa ectomycorrhiza microbial communities from riparian zone in the Pacific Northwest, United States - 17_EM | ecosystem: Host-associated > Plants > Roots > Unclassified | place... | reverse complement strand
TGATACTAATTACATATTTATGCTCTATGATAAATATCAGATTTTACTTTAGGTAGTAATGTATTTTGGCCATGGACATGTACCATTTGCATATTCAATATCTACACAGTCGTATGCCTTAACTTTCAAGCGTGTCCCATCAACATACACACACGTACTAATAATTTACACTTAGCCTTCTATATTGTTATTACAGATTATTAATCATGTTTTCTTGCTTGATGTAATAACTGGAGCTGATTTCCTATAACTTGCACCTCTACCTTCCAACCTTCCTCCAGAGGAAACTCCATTTCTCGTAGCAGATTTTGTTGATGCTTGCGATTGCCCACAAGCCACAGCCATGTCCTTGTAATGTTGTAGGGCTTCAAGAGTCTCGACAATGGATGGCATTTTGGGCCTGTCTTTGGGGTTTAAACTTACGCATTGTCGTGCTAGCAGGGCCATCTGCTTCGCTCCCTTGACAGAATACTGGCCTGCAAGTCTTGGATCTATAATACAGCGCAACCTGCGACTGCTGGTCAGGTAAGGTTTTGCCCAGTCGATGATGTTTTGCTCCCTCTTTGGTCTTGATTTATCCGTTGCTCTCCTCCCTGTAAGCAGCTCTAGTAGGACCACCCCAAAGCTAAAAACGTCACTTTTTGTTGTCAAGTGTCCTGTAATACATTCTCACAGAAGCCATTATCAATGGTCAGATTTCACATTAACTGCTACATGTCATAATACACATTCTTGATATATTTTATTAATTCAAATCTATCCATGATGGCTAATGCAATTCAGATTCTCGAATCGGGCTTTGAGCCCAATAGTCTTTAGCTTGCTCTAGAGCTACTGACAGACTTGTAATGTTTTGTCTGGATACACATCACAGAACCTGTCTATTATGGGCCCAAGAGAAAGCTTTGAGGCAAGAAAATACCTGTTGAGACATATTCAGGGGCAGCATATCCATAGGTCCCCATCACTCTGGTGGTAACATGCGTGTCTGATCCTTCAGGTCCCATCTTTGCGAGTCCAAAATCTGATAATTTAACCGTAAAATCCTGACAGCAGAATCAAGTAGAAAACCTGACATGTCAAGTATGTTTATCTAACAATCTGAATGAGAAAAGAAAGAGATGTTTACGCACAGAATCTAGCAGCACATTGGAAGTTTTGAAGTCACGGTATATGACAGGCTTCTCAGCGCCATGCAAGAAGGCTAGCCCCTTGGCTGCTCCTATTGCAATCTTTAACCTCGTGCTCCATGGCAAGGACACTGAAATCCCTGTGATGGTCAATGAATGAAACAAAACCAAGTAAATAACCCTCCTCATCGTCTTCCTGAATGTTTCTCTGTACACGGCCCCATTTCTTTCATTTTTACCAATGAAGTAGAATCAGGTCAAAGGTTTAGCCTTTTCAGAAGACTTTTTCCATATGAAATAGTCAGATTGAATTGCACAAATTAGAAAGTTGATGTAAATCATGACTCGAAAAATAAATATGCAGCATAAAATTGATCGACTCACTTTTGAATAAGTGATTCTCTAAACTGCCTCGAGGCATAAATTCATAGACAAGAAGTCGTTCTTCTTCTTCACAGCAATAACCAATCAATTTAACCAAATTTGGATGCCTAAGTTGCCCTAAAAATATTACTTCCGCCTGCAATAAATAAAGAAAACTCTGCTCAATCAAACTTTATTGGATTATTACTTGGATAAGTCTTGTGTGCAAAAGAGACTAAACATGATTAAAACTAGATAAATGAATATTATTTCTTCAAAAGAAATGAATCATAAATCTGCATATAACATCACAGCAAAAACTGCTTTTCATCATGTTTCCCAAACAACCATAGAATTGAAGTCGTCTGGTACTGCTCTGTGCATTCCTGTTCCTATGATCCTATCCAAATACCAAATTCCACGAGGAACAGGTGAAGGCCCACTATGCAAAGAGTTGAGAAAATTAAATTAAAAATACCATGCATGTAGCCGGAAGTCAATATTTGTAAGGATTATAATCTCCCATTGGTCATGATATATATAATAATGAAAATAATAGTGTTATTCATAAAACAGTAAGGAGAAAATTAATTATGTTTACCAGCCATTCACGGTGACCTTGCAGGCCTTCAATGTCAAGAAGCTTAACAGCAACAGCCTGAGCCTTCAAACCTTGCCTCAAATTATCATCTACATAACCCTTATGCACTGTCCCAAACCCACCCTCTCCTAGCAAGAAATTGCTAGAAAAATTCTGTGTTATGGCACGTAACTCACTCAATTGAAAATCAAACAAGTCAGGCCCAAAAGATTGTGCAAGTTCCTCATTAATACGTGTTGACGAAGAACGGCTAAGGTCAGAGAATGACAATCTTCTGAATGATGGTGCCGGAGCATTGATGTTCTTGGAAATGTCTGATTTTGATGTCCTACATCTGCTGAAGTTGCCAAAGAATGTTTGGTCTTCAACTGAACAGCAATATTTAGCTGTGAATGGTCTCCATGGCTGTGAAGATTCCTTCATTGCTAGTGAAATAGTAGTATAGCAGGTTTTTGTGTGGTATGGAGTGGTGGGTGTGTTCGCTTTGTAATATAAACAAACTGCGGTTTTATTATCTAAAAGCTAGAGTTGATTAAAAAGATAATAGAGAGGGCATTCTTTCTTCAACTGCTCTAACCACTCTACTAAATCGGGTTATTTATTCTGTGTTATCCCGCTTAACACTAATATTTCTTTGAGTTTGCTTTGTCATCTACTGTAATGTCCTCATGCAGAAAAGTGTCGGTATTTTATTATCTTAATGGCAGTTGGCTGCAATTAATTGTTGCAACAGTAGCCAGATGTCAAGGGGAGGAGTAACAATGGAGGTTACCCTTGTGGGCTCATAGATGCACCATTTGGAACTCCAGTACCAACAATTCATTGCATGGCTAAATGCTAATAAAATTAAGATACCGGTTCATGGCTACAGCAGGCCAAAATACGAGCCTGCAGGGCATTTAAGAATTTAGAACCCTGCCAAGCACTGCAATAACATCCCAGTTACAAGTTCTCTAAAATGATAACACTCCTAAAATGGCGTCTTGGCTTCAATCGCTATATGTCAAGTAATTATGAGAAAGAAAACCCCATTTCTTGGCGTCTACCTAGATGCAAAATGATTTGAAACATCTTGAGGGCAACGTCACATTTTCTTTTCTGAATTTTGGCAAGGAAACAACAGTGGTTATGAAAATATTTGCAGTTCACGTATGGATTTTCAATTTCAGTGCAGAAGTCCAACTGCCCACAGAAACTGGATAAGGAAACGTTGTTTTGGATAATTAAAAAGGAGATAACTTCACCACTTGTCCACCTAACAGAATGTTTGCATATGCATATTTCAAAACACAGAAAGCAGGCAGGATATGCATGAGTAGCTGAAGTGTTTGAGAGTGATGAGTGGTGCAATCTGGTTTCTTAAGCACGAAATATCATTGGAGCAGTTGAAGTTGAGGTATGAGATGATGTCTGCATTTCTTATCTCTTTCTGCTCCACCACAGCAACAAGATAAATGCGTTCTGTCATGCTCCATACCCTACTGATCTTCGATGCTCTCCAAAAACAGTGTCATGCATTCTCTGACTCTGGGTGTTGGTGCCTCCTAACTTGTTTAGCGTTATGATCGATAAATCATAAACAAAATTTGTGTGCTTGATGTGAACCCAAAAACAGGCCCCTTTTCCATTAAAACAAATATGCAGTAATTGATATTTGCAAAATCAGCTTCTTGTCTTCTTCTTCTTCTTCTCCTTCTTAAATTGTTGTCCGTAATTTAGATTAATTCCTCACTCTAATTGTTTTTTTATATACAGAAAAATTCAATTTTACTGATACTAACTAATCAGCATACATTTTTATTATAATTCTCATAAAACTCGAAACAAAGATTAATAGAGAAACCAAGATTGCAATCAAATATTGAAGCTTCTCTCTAACGAGTGATATTCAATAATTTCATGACTTGAAATCTAAACATTATTGTAAATTTGTTCCTCAATCCACCGTAAGTTCTTGAACAAACTTGTAGATATAAATAATAAAAAAAAAATCTCAGTGATTGAGGGTAAGAAACTAAATTATATAGATTTAAATTCATAATTATTTGAATTCTTGAAACTAGATTTGGAGTTATTAGAAAGAAAGAGGAAACGGAAGAGAAAGACGGATTTCTACTAGTGCCGCCATGAATAACAAATGGCTGAGAGTGATAGATCGTCCTTGCCTCCTTCATTAATTCGAGGCACCATCTTTTTTCTGTAAATTTTAAATCAGTACCAAGAAAAGGAAGGTGTTGGGCAGCTGGTGTTGGGGCAGCTGGTGTTGGGTTCAGCCATGGCCAGTTTTTGAGCTATTAGCCCTTGTTCAGGAATGCGTACAAACAGAAGTTTGTAAAAATTAAAAAAAAAATATTTAAATTTATTTTGAATTGTTTTGATGTATTAATATTAAAAATAAAAAATAAAAAATATTATTTTAATATATTTAAAAATATATATTTTAAAAAACAAATAAAAAAATCAGCTTTCTTTTTTTTATTCATTCGAGAATGTGAATTCATGTTGCTTCTATAGTTCTATGTGGTATGCTCATGCAGAGGCCCGAGAGTGAGTTTTTAAGAAAAATAGTTGATGAGACTATTAGCATTAATTAAAAAAAAATCTAAAACACCTTATATATTATTATAGATTGAAATAGTAAAATAATCTTTTATTTATCATTAATATATTGTTAGGTGACAGATCAGTGCTTTCACATTTAAATGCACACTACAATGATTTAAATACTCTTGAAATCATTAAAAAAAAATAGATCTAATGGCTTTTTGATCTTTTAAAACTTTAGATGAGTAATGTAATGATTACATTTCTCTTAAAAATAAAATAAAATTAATGTTCAGGGTTTTTTTTTTCTTTCATTTTGGTTTTTTTAGTTATAAATGAGGGGCAATTTAGTCTTCTCATAAATATAAAAATAATTTTAAAAAATAAAAGTGATTAGCACGTGTTATGCACATACCAACGAGTGAGAGGTGCTCCGTACTATTTGGGTGGTGCGTGCTTCTTCCCAACAATCAATCGTTGTTGTACACGATGATGTTGGAAGTGTCGCGCTGCTCTATTCCTAGTGGCAAATGCATGTGTATAGCAGAGCAACAATTAGACTTTGATGGGTTTTTTTTTCTTTTCCTCTATTTTTTATATCATTGCCTCAAAATATATGCCAACCCTTTCAAAAAATATATGTCCCTTCATTTTGTATTTGTATCAATTTGATCTTTATTTTTTTTATTGCTATTTGTTTTTCTTATGCTATTTTAAGATGTTTTTTTAATTTCATCTCTCATCATTTTATTTCATTTTATTTCTTATTCAATTTGGTCCTCATTCTTTTGATTGCTATTTTTTAATCCTTTTCTTGATCTTTTTTTCAATTTCCTCCCTCAATATTTTATTTTATTTTTTATCAAATTTGGTCCTCATTCTTTTGATTGCTATTTTTTTAATTTTTATCGTTTTCTTGATTTAATTTATTTTTCAATTTAGCCCCCCATCATTCTCTTTCATTTAATTTTTTGTATCATATTTGGTCCTTATTATTTTGATTTCTATTTGTTTTGTTTTCTAATTTTGGATGATTAGGAATTTTGCTTCGCGGTCTTTTCATGTTTGTCTTATATTGGGTAATCTCAATCTCATAACCCGAGTCGCAGGTTTCAAATATTAAATTGATTTCTCTTTGGTTTTTTTTAAAATTGATTTTTTCTTCAATTTTATTTTTCGACATTAGGTTATTGAACCTTAAGTTTCATGATTTTTTCTATTTTTTTTTATGTGAGGTTATCCCAACCTCATATAATGGGACACGTGTTAGTCGAGTTGACTCTTTTTTTTTATGTTTTCTTTATATTGATTTTTTTTTTCCAGTTTTGCCTTTCATTATTTAGTTTTCTTAAGAGTCAACCTCCGTTGTTTCATTCAATCTCTTCAATGTAAATTTGGTATGTTAACTAGAGTCAAGTTTTTTTGTTCTTTTTTAAAATTGATTTTTTTTTTTCAAATTGTCCTTCAACATTTGCTTTTAACATTTGCTTTCCTAGTTATTGAGCTTCAAATTTCTTTTATTTTCTCTCTCTATGAGGTTACCCTATTATCATTGAATTTTTCTTTTTGTTATCAAATAAGATTGTTAATACCTTTTAAAAATATTTAAAGAGTATTTTTTCATAATATTGAACAAACATTCATGTTTTAAAAGTAATTGGTTTTTTAGGAGAGTTATTGTTGCTGATTTTTCTTAATCATATTATTAAATTAACCAAGATTATAAAACTTATTTGAATCAATATCCCCGGATTTTTTTTATTCCTTTAAAATATTATCATTGCTTGGGCATTTTTTTTAAAAAATTTGATCAAGTCCATAGAACGAAAGCCACCTACTCTAATACCATTCTATATAGTTTCTTTTTTTTCTTTTTCTTTTTTTTTTAGTTTAACGTGGGTGTCCGGGCCAGCTTGGCGCACCTCAATTAATCCCACGGGCCCTGAAGTTAACGACCATGTAAGCCTCTAGTGACCATCATATGAGCAACCACAGGGCTCGAACCTGAGACCACAGAGGAAGCAAACCTTTTGGTCCCAAGCTCTTACCACTGGACCACCACCTAGATGTTTTCTATATAGTTTATTTGCATACAAGAGATGTTGCGTGTTAGGTTGTGTCAGGCCTTTTCTCCATCCCCTCTCCATGGACCACAGGCTTTGATTAAGCATATACTCCATTAAAATTCATAATCACAACTAATTAATACGACTCTAGTTTGAGGATTGAGATGAAGGAGGCGGAATTACAACAAGATATCAAAAAAAAAAAGTGAAATATTAATATGTTCAAATTTACTTTTTGAATAGCTTTACAGTGTTTTTTTATAGGCTAGAGAAAATAATTTAGACCAAGAAACAAAATTAGAGTTCTAAAATATAATGGAAAATAATTTAAAATCCAAAAATAAACTATAAATATAAAAAAAATCTTAAAAAAACAACAAAATTACCTCAAACAATACTAAATTTGAGACATGGAAGGATCCAACAAGTAATAAAATGCTTTTTATAAGATAGCTGATTGTAGAATCACTTTAAAAATAAATTAAGTATGATCTAATCGTCAATTTAAATCACTATCATAGCTTGACATGAGCATGTCTTCTAATTAGTACATTAAAATATTTGACAAGACATCTGTCATAGTCTGATTTAGAACACTGTGTGAGAACCCAGCTACATCATGAGATCTTCTCGACAATGAAGAAATCCTCTTGATATAGAAAAGAGAAAAACTCAAAGTCCAAAAGGTAATGGAAATGAGTTGTGATAATTAAATTCCAAAGCAAAGTTTTCAATAAAGTATCCGAGCCATTTCGATTTTTTTATTGGTATAAAAAGTCTTGGTATCATATTTCTTCTTTCATGACATAATTTTTTTTATTATTATTATTAATATGAATTTTTAGATTAACTTGTGTATATTTCTACTAATTTTATGAGTTTAGAAATTAACGTAAATTTTTAGTGACCATTATATTAACAATTAGTCTCAAGTTTTTACCATTAAATTATTTACTGGAGGGTAAACACTATTAGTATTATAATATATTACATTAAGTATGGTAATATTGATAAAAAAAAATAAATATTTTTTTAAAATAATTAATTTGTTTCTCAAAACTAATTTATAATTCACTAGTCAATCTACACGCCCGTTTTATATATATATATATATATATATATATAAATACGTATGGCCCCAGGAAGAGAACGGGCCCCACGATTGAAAACTCGAACAAAATGCCGAAAGCATGAGCTAGCCGTTACTAGAAGAAGATCCCACAATCTGAGTCACCACAAGGAGGACAGCCCCTCCTGTTCCTCTCCTAAGCAGCACGCAAAGAAAGATACACAAAGAGTTAACTGTGCAATCTCACAATTCTCTCTCGAAAAATGGCAGATTTTGGCTTCCTATCAGACACAGATGACTCGGCGGTAGACGAACTTGTATCTCAAACACAGGAACTCTGTGTCCTTGAACAAGTTTCTAAAATCAACTGTTCTGGTTTCACCGACTCGGTCCTTCCTGCTGATTTAGAAACCCGTTTTCACAAACTCAAATCCTTCCCTCCCACTAAATCTAAAACCCCAACTACCAATAAATCTCTCTCAAGGTCTAACACTGATATGAACAACATCTCAGTGAAGGGTAAAAAAGATGATGATGGGTCCTTTTCTGATTCTGAAAAAGGAGATAACTTTTCAAGTGAGGAGCAAAACCCAGGTGAGAAAATGGGATCTTTGAAGGGGCAAAATGAAGTTTTTTTGGGCAACAAAGAAAACCCACAATGGAAATCGGGTTTAGAAAAGGAAATGAAAAGTGGCTGTGTTTCTTCTCCTCCTTCAAAATCGTCAATGGAAGAAGAGATTTTTTCTCCGAAGAAAGAAAACCCAGATGGGAAAGGGGGTTTAAAGAAGAAGTCTTTACACGGGTCTGATCATTCTAACTCATGGGTGGAAGATGTGATTTTCTCACCATCCAAACGGAAACCGGAGAGGAAAATGAGTATGAAATCAAAATCAAAATTTGGGTCTTCCAATTCATCAAATTCATTCATGGATTCACCTTCTCCTCCTAGAAAAGTTGGCTGCTTTTGGTGTTCTCCTAAAAAGAAGCAAAGCAAGGAAAGTTTGGGTCTTGACTGGGAAAGCAATAATCTTGATGAGTACTTGTCTGATTTGAGTACCTTTTCAGTGAAAGAGCAGCAGAAAAGACTAAAGAAGGCAATGAAAGAGCAAGAGAAGATGAGTCAAGAGGCCGAGAAGATTGTGAAATGGGCAAAGCAGGCATCTGCGAGGATGAGTTTTCATGGCACTGATGATGTGCTAAGTGACGATGAGATTGCTAAATGAGTATGGATTTAATGATTTTGGTTTTGCTTCATGTTGTCATGCATGTGATGGAATTATAGTAGTATATGTTTTTTCCCTTCATATTGGCTTTACCCTAATACTAGTATAGTTTGGGCTTGAATTTTGTCTTGTAAAGGTTATACAAAATCATCTGGCAATGGTACACAATAATAGGTTGGCAATGCCTTGAATATGTTGTTCTCTATGTATGTCATTTTGAGATTATTTTTTTTTATGTTAATTGAAGTTCTTTTTCTTAATAAAATTATGAATAAATTCCTCTCTTTCCATTAGCAGTGCAGAAATTTTCTCTTGGGAACCAGAAGTGCAAAGTAATTAAACTAATTCTTTGATTGGAAGGTCCATGGACGTGAACTCTATAACAGGCTAATTCTTCCCCTGGATGGCACAGTGAATTTGAAATCAGATTATTTGGATTAACACAATGAATTTGTTTTTACGGTTGCTGTCTTAAAAACCTCAGCATTGTGCTAGTTTTCAAAAAAAAAAAAAAATACTAGCCAGGTTGCAAAAATCCCGATACACGCTACCCAGAGACACGAACCAAGACCAAACATTGGCACAATTACTTTCAAGGAAACACAACCTACAAGGCGATCTGTAAGAGACCAACTCAAAACATAATTTCCCTAGTAAAGAATGAGAATCTGGAAAGAAAAGCACAGCCCCAACAGTCATGTAGAGATATGAAACCAGCTTTTTCAGGTTGCTGGTACATCAGGTCTGGCTGACTTGGTAAACATAAGAAAATATTTAGAAGCAGCAAGTAATACTAAGCTAAGAACACCAGCTTTGACTGGAAGCATTGAATCCAACAAATTCCTTTTGCACTCAGTATTGGGTTTAGGATCAAATTCAATTGCGCCAGATCTCTTTTGTTTAGTCTTCATAAATGATGAATATCTTTCAACTTCAGCTCTTGTTAAAGCTGGTTTTAACGACTCCTTTACTCTCTGGAAATGACGATTGCATACGACAGTAGCAGATATGTTTTCCCTCAGAGCTACAATACCAGCTTCCCGACAAAGGCCCTCCAGCTCAGCCCCAGTGAAGAGCTCAGAATCTTCTGCTATTCTTCTCAGGTCAACATCATTACTTATTTTCATTTTACGTGTGTGAACACCAAGTATCTCATATCGAGCCTCTAAATCAGGTGGTGGCACATACAGCACCTGCGGGTTCATATAAATGAAATTAAACAACATTTAAAGATGTCATCTGCATAAAGAATGAATGGCTTTATTGTCATTTTGGCACCATCTCGTGCAAAAGATCACAAGGTAATCAGGAATAGTGAGCTCATAGCTATGATGTTAGGGGCATCTTCGAATACGCAGCAGACAAAAGGACAAACTAAGGAAATGATTGTTAAACCATTTGCAAGGCCAGCAAAAAGAAGGGGTAACAGGTACAAGATATGGAAAACTTTTAAACTTGCACTCCTCACCAAATCAAAGCGTCCAGGGCGCATAAGTGCAGCATCAATTGCATAAGGACGATTTGTGGCAGCCAGCACAAGAATTCCCTGATGGAATTGAGCAAATGTATGAACCACAAAAAAAGGGTTAGATGTTATCTATAACTCCTCACAACTATAGTTTCAAGATAAATGATAAACTCAATCATGTGACTGGCACCTACTTTAGACTGCTCTAAACCATCCATTTCAGTCAGTAACGTTGACAGAAGCCTCTCTCCTACGGTAGTGCTGTTACTTGAAGTCCCACCTCTGCCATTGAATAGAAGTGCTTTGAGAACCATTTTTTTGTCAGTTGTTTTAAAAAATCAATCATAAGAACAACCGCATTACTCTGTATGGTGTGAATGAAGAAAATGTTATACATATTTCCACATGTGCCCATGATTGCATTTATTATACACCAACTTGAAGAAGCTCAATGAAATAATTACCCATTTACCACAGAAAACATTTGCAGAAACAGTTTAAGAGAAACAATCATTTTTCAGCAGCGACATATAGGAAACCTCCATACTAACCTTTTTGCAGCAACAACATCAGCCTCGTCAAAGAATATTATGCTTGGTGCTGCAAGGCGAGCTCTCTGAAATGTATGGCGCAGCAATGCTTCCCCCTCTCCAACGTACATTGAATAGAGTTCTGCACCACTGATTTATGCTTTATGAGTTTTCAAGAAATATAAATCTTTGGTTCCCCTTCTTACCCTCTCTGTTTTTATAAATTCAGCATGGATTAACAATCAACAAAAATCAGTTTTGAAACGACCACCTCTAATATCCCAGTTATCAAGTCTGTACACTAAAATCTGAATAATAAAGCTTTCAAAAAAAATCCTTTCTTCGTGAAAAACACTTCCATTTTATGAGATATGAAAATACAATACAATGATACCTCAAGGAAAAAAAGGAAGCTTGAGCAGCATTAGCTGCAGCTTTAGCAAGAGTGGTTTTTGAGCATCCTGGAGGTCCATGCAGAAGAACTCCACGAATTGGTGATATTCCCATCCTTGCAAATGCAGCAGAATGTTTGATAGGCCATTCAACAGCTTGTTGGAGCTTTTTCTAACAACATAGGAAGTATGGTTAACTTCTGCGTCAGTTTCAATACCAAATTGAAGTGCAGAGCTAACATATATAAAGTTGAGCATCCTTAAAGTCATCAGGAAGGATTTTGATACAAAATTAAGACATATAGTTACAGACTTTTAAATCCTTCAGTCCACCAATATCTTCCCAAGACACTTTGGGGATTTCCATTGTCACACCTCTTGTTATGCTAGGGCCAACCACAGATTTAGCATGCTTCCAGTCATCCATCGTTAATTGCACACCAGCATCTTCGCTTGTATCCAAAGAATTAAGAGCGGACATGGTAGCTTCGCGACATAAAGCTTCCAAATCAGCCCCAACATATCCGTTACAAGATGCAGCTATAGCATGTAAGTTAACATTAGGATCCAAATGAAGCTTCCTTGTATAGAGCTGAGAACAATCAAGAAGAAAAAATCATGATAAAATCATGCCTCTACTGCCACATTACAAACCTTTTTCTAATCAACATTCCATCAAACAAGAAGAGCCATGATCATACTTCTAGTAATAACATCAACTGGCAACTCAGATAGGCTGATATAAGTTTCACAAAAATTCACTCTTACGATGCTCATAGATATTGAAAGATTTGTATGCTACCTTGAGAATTTGCAATCGCTCCTCTTCTGTAGGTGTAGTAACTTCTATTTCAGCATCAAAACGACCAGATCTTCTTAATGCAGGGTCAATTGCATCCACTCTTTATACATAATATATATACATATTAGTTAAGATCAAACAATATGTGCAACATGGCCATAAAAAAAAGGCTAATAAAAAGCTTCTGTGTCAGATTGATTCTACTTCATTTCAATAGAACAAAACTTCAAACAAACAAAAAGCAACAAACTAACCTATTAGTTGATGCAATCACAACAACTTGTGCTGAAGATGTAGATGAGGGCTTGTTGGCATCCATCAAAGCAAATAGTTGAGAGGCTACACGAACATCTTGCTCCCGTCTGCATTTGAAGGCCTAATTTAAATATATGAATGGAGAAGTTTACCTCTTTATGTTCTTATCAAGACAACAGCAAGCCAAGAAAACAAACTAACACAAAAACTACAACAAAGCAATTGCATAAATCTAAAGAACAGGTAAAGCTGCAGCAAAATCTAACCATCCTTTCTCCAATACCTTGAATCACGACGATGACACAAGGCATCAATTTCATCAATAAAAATAACTGATGGCTTGCCTGCCACAGCATGAGACAATGCATCTGAAAAAGCCTCACGTAGAACTCTCTCGCTTTCTCCAGCATGCGCTCTATGAACGAAATGTGGACTACAAAAAAATTCTCACAAATCACATCAAACTCAAGCCAAAAAATAAATAGATAAATAAATATAACTATTAATTCAGCAATACATAAAATCAGTAGTCGGGAAAAAAAAGAAAAAGAAAATCAAATTACCTAATGACAATTAAATGCGCCCCGCATTCGCGTACAACTGCTCGTACCAAACTTGTCTGCGGAAGAAAAAAAACAAGATAAATAAATAAATTTAGAATCAAAGAGAACAATTTATTGGATTAATAAAATGATTAAAAACTACTTACCTTTCCGGTTCCTGGTGGACCGTACAGAAGCAAACCTGTTGGCCACTAGAATCAAAAACCAAATTAATTAATTACTTAACTTGAAATTAAAGCTGTAGCATGATCATAATCAATCACAAAATGTAATTATTGAGTAAAATTAGGTTTTAGTTACTTTTAGACCGAGTTTCTGAGCTTCACGCGAGTAGAGAAGAGGGAAAGTAATGAGCTCTCTTAAAGCTTCGAGAGCCGCTTTATTTCCACCAATTGCTTCTTCGGCTTTCCACTCGTTGTTTGAGTTTTCAGTTCCGTTGTTGACTCTGCTGCTGCTGCCGCCGCCGAAGCCGCTGCTGCTGCTGGGAGGTTCCATTTGAGAGAGAGAGCGATAGCAGAGAGAAAATAGGGGTTTTTTAAGCGTCGTTTAAGTTTGTGTAGTTTTCAGCTTGATCTCTAAAATGTATTGTTCTGTCAGTCACGCCCTTTTAATTTTATTTTCCAGTGCAACTCCTCTAGTCCTGTCCTATTTTAAATGTGGTAAAATCTAGAAATATTTGAGGACAAAAAATTAAATTACCCATCAGGAATTAATTAATTTTGAGATTGAGAAGAAATCTATTTCTTCTCTTGAAAAATTTGTTCATCCCAAGATACCGTGGATTAGTAACCTGCTTTTTTTATGATTTAATATATTTTTTAATTTTTTTGTATTTGGGAGTGAGTTTTGCCCGGTGTTTTTGAAAAGTTTTTTAAACAAATATTAAATAAATATTTATTTTTAATATTTTTCAATAATTTTAATGTATTGATATTAAAAACATTTATTAAATTTAAAAAACAAGTTTTGATGTTTGGAAGATATTTGAAGCTGAAGAACAAAATTAAAAAAGAAGAAGAATGATAACCCTTTTAGAAAATAGTTTCAATGCGCTGAGGGCTTGAATATTGTCCAAAATCATTTTTATTCCTTTTAGCTTTATAATTATATGTTTTGATATAAAATTTTATTTTGTTTATATTATAGTTATTGAACTTAAAAGATGAGAGAAAAAATTATTAAAAAATACAAATGAGAGAAAAAAAAATTAGTTGATTGGATTTCAATGATAAAATTGACTAGATAAGCCCCTTTTTGTTTTTACATTTTAAAAATATTTTTAAAAAAAATTAATTTTTTTTTATTTTTTTGCTTTAAATTAATATTTTTTTTGGTGTTTTAAAATTATTTTGATGTGCTGATATCAAAAATAATTTTTTAAAAATAAAAATATATTTAATATATTTATAAATAAAAAATATTTTAAAAAATAACCGCAATCAAACTTCCAGACATGTTATTAAGATGTTTTTAGAGTTACATGTTAGTGGAAAAAATGGATAGAGATTGAGAAGGGTTTTATTCCTGAATTGATTTTGTGAGTTTTTTTAACCGATCTATTTTAGGTAAAAATGAATTA
>Ga0307515_10014526_pt1 | contig 14586 bp, 17 predicted proteins | sample 17_EM_MG_FD_194513 | JGI IMG/M metagenome (GOLD analysis project Ga0307515, IMG submission 194513) | Populus trichocarpa ectomycorrhiza microbial communities from riparian zone in the Pacific Northwest, United States - 17_EM | ecosystem: Host-associated > Plants > Roots > Unclassified | place... | reverse complement strand
AAGCTGGTAGCAACCATCCTTTCACTCCGAACTTCTTTGCCATGACGATTTTGTCCACATTATCGACGTGTGAGTCGAGTTTGTTAATCTCTTTGATCGACCGTTCGCGTGCATGTTTGCACTCGTATCTATGAGAGATCGAGAGGAGATTCCACCAATCGCCCGTGGAGAAGTTTACCTCCTCAAGACCTTGCCTGTTTGTACGATTCATACCATAGACAAAGGGTGACGGCACCACGCTCACCTGAAGTAAAAGAAGGTGAGGAGAGCCTCCATTTCTGGGACGCTAACCGACGGTAAAACAATGGGCGACTCATCTGTCTCCCCTTCTGCATCGGCTCCTTGAGGGATCTCAAACATCGATTTGAACACCTCAGACTCCAATTCGAACATATCTGGGGGGGGGGGGGGGTCATAAACGGTGTCTTCCGATGTATATCGACGAGAAACAGACATCGGTGGACTCTGAATAATTGTCCCTCGACCTATCCACATCAGTTCCTTATCTGAAGTTGGCGAAATAGGTTGGTGCGGCGTACCAAAAGCGTAACAAACACCTTTCTGTCGTCGATGTAGAACTTGGGGTGTCGGACAGCAGGGGTAGAATGTGTGGCGGGCATGATGGATAGGGTCAACCAACACCGATTAGATATTGGCGCGTAACTAGGCTGCGTACTACTCCCTCATGCACCGAAGCCAATCTGTCACACTTTCCTCCGGGGTCCCTCGGTCCCTGCCGACACCAAAGTTGTCGGATCTGCAGATCATTGGCCAAAGGAAAGTGTCCGGCGTCGACTTTGCCGAGGGTCCCGTGTGCGCTCAAGTGCGGGTTTCGGCTTGCACTGGGATTCGTTACAGACGCTGTGCATTCATACTGTGGTGGGAGCCGCCGAGGCTGCCCGGAAATCACGAACCGGGCTCGAGGACCGGCACAAGCTTTGAAATCTGACGCCCGATCAAGAAGATGCACATCATCTTCTTGCCCACACGGTATACGCCGGCCGCCCAAGGTTGTGGAATTGGGCTTTTTGACATGACATCTTACAGCTCTCGGGCTGGCATACGACGGGCTTCGCCGTGCGATCTGACGTGCTCAGGACGGTGTTGTCGCCCTCGAGGATCGCGACCGGAGCTGGTTTCTTCAGCCGCTGTGCGACTCCCCACATCGTGTTCCTCCAACTTTCCTCACGACCGCCAGGCCTAGCGCCATTGTTATCTATCACATCCCATCTCCTCCTCTTCCTCCCCTTCCCAACCCCCTGTTTGAGGCCGAAGTACGATCTTTTCGATCTCTGTATACGCGTGTCTCTGATCATCGTTTGCTTTCTCCTTTTGTAGCTTGGGCCGAATGGGGACAGAACCTCGGCAACTTCTACACTCAGAAGTACAACAACCCGCAAAGGACCTCGGAGAGTCTCGCTCCGCCCAGTGCCGCACTCCTGAGACGATACCCCAATTCAGCCAACAGAAGGCCCAGACTTGGGGAGATTGGGGAAGATCCGTGGGCCAGGGGTACTACCTACTCCGTTCCATGGACTAAGCGTTCCTAAGGTGAGTTTCGATGCGTCCGTTCGCAGCGAGTTCACAACGACCCTAACGCGATCACCTTTAACTTGATTCCGTTGTGCTGGATTATCTGATCCCTTGGCTTGAAGCATCATCGTTCACACGTATATGTTCATGTTATGAAATAGATAACGGCGGTAGAACCTGTTGCGCTGAGCAATTCGACCTATCATAGTATATTGTTACAGGCGGTAAGAAGCACACGGACCACATCAAGTGGAGGTAGTGGAGTGTGAGGTCGAAGGTATATAGTCTACTTCGAAAACGTGAACACGAACTTGGGCGGGGAGGTAGGTAAGGCAGTCTCCTTAGTGGTCTTTTGCGTCTCCTTAGGCTTTACCGTGAATAGGGAATCTGAAGTGCCAACTCCGCTGAAAAGCGTATCGCCCTGACCCTTAGAAGTGGTAGAGGCGGGACTCGAGGGCTTGGAACCACCCGACTCTGCAAAATCAAGAAAGACGCCAGCCGAGTTATTTCCGGTATTTTTTGGGGAAGGAACCTGAGTGGTCTTCCCAGAAACAGGCGGCGAGAACAGCGGGGGCGCCGGCGCGAATAAACTTCCGAAATCGGTAGGACGACCGTTGTTATTTTCAGACCAAGGGCTCCAGCAACACCCCCGATCATCCGACAGCGCACGTTTTGCCTTGGGAAGCTTGACAGTGGGACGCACAACCTTGGGAACCATAACCTTGGGAAAGGCGGACTTAACGGTCGTGTTGTTGGGGGGCGTGGGGGTCACGGTTGGAGGGTTGGCCACGGGTTCTGTGGTGGCCGTAGCTGTAGAAGCTTCTGAAGTTGTTGACGTCGCGTCCGACTGAGATTTCTCGGATGTGCAGGGCTCTTGGTCTGGGGTGGTAATGACGGGTTGGGGCAAACTTGCAGATTGCACATCTGTCGTATCCGGCTTTGAGCGGATCTTTTCGCGTTCCCTGAATATCTCCGTCACGATAACAACGCCGAGCTTTTTGGCGTCCTCGACCGTGAGGGGATCAGGGCGTTGACACAATATCTTGAAGCTTGAAACCTCCCATTCCTTGATCATATACTTTGCAGCCAGCACGTGCTTCTCGACGGGATCAATCTCCGGCCTGTATGTATCGATTCCCTTGATTGCAATTGGACGGATTGAATCGAGTTGGTACTTTGTCGAAATGGAGAGAAGGTTGATCCAGTATTTGAGGGGGGGTTCTCCGCGGGCCAAGCAACGACTGAGCAGTTCGTCAATACCGAATCGTCATGAACTCGACCGCGTATGCGAACTTACTACGGGAGGAAAAAGTCGATCAAAGCCCGGAATTCGTCCGCCGTTAGGTCAGGCAAGGGAATGTTACCCTCATTCGAGGCTTTGCCCTCTTCTCTCTCACCAAAAAGCAGGGGTTTGAACTTTCCCGGACCGGGCTCGAAGAGACATTTGGGGACGCGGAAGAAAATGTCCTCAATCTAAATGCCAGGTCAGCGACTGACGAGATGCGAACTGCAAAGAAAGGGCACACTTCAAAAACAACCATGCCATCACGACAGTAGTCATCCGTAAGCCGATCCTCTCCCCGTGCAACGGGAATGGGTGGCGGGACCTCCGCCGCCTCGTTTGTTGGTGACATGAACTCCTGGGCGGACGAGAACGCGGATTTCGGAGCGTGAAACATTGACAAGGGAGAGGACAGGAAGGGGGGTTTCCGAGGGTTTCTAAGGGCTTTTAAATGACGGTCAAGGTGGTCAAGTATGAATTTATGAGTGACCACAACGGACAAATTCGAATATTGATGCCCGAACTCCCACGTTTTCCTCCCTTACAGATGTAAGCACTGATATAGTGGTCCGCGCCTTGATGCATGATGCGTTGATCTAGGTCGCCATTTCCGAAACCCAGGGGCGGGTGTGGGATTAGACTTGCTGGACCCGTCAGGATCCCCAAAGAGGAGGTGAACGGGGACTTCGTCTTGACCTGGTATTTGGCAACGTTCAAACGGACGCAAACCAGCAGAGATGAGAATCGGGTCAGAGTGCGAGAAAGGTGGAAATGATGGCAACAGCTGTCAAAATCAACGACCTTTTGAACCCGGAAGTAGTCGAGCTCAAGAACTGACATCATTGGATAATCTGACCTAGATCTACATATGTGTAGGTGGTTCCTCCTCTAAGCAAACAAGCATGAACCGGATGTGGCCAACAGAATCGTCGAAATCAGAAAAGCGAGCATGGCCAGACTGCCACGGGGAAACCACAGCTCGATGGGGAGTTCTAGCAAAATGTGTGAATGCAGCCTAAACCAAAGGGAATGTGCATTTTGGGTGGAGTCCTCCCAAGTGAAGGCGGGCCGTCACGTGGTCGCGCGCTCAAATGGCGGCCATGACGCCCATTAGAGTAGATGTCACCGAGTTCGCCAGACCCTCCGAGTCGGCCAGGAACCAGCACGGATCCCGCACAAGGTGAGCTAACCTGACGTCGCCGATCCATCAGGCTCATAACCACGATCGTTTAGCCGCTATGCCATATCCTGATCCCGTGCCCGACCTCCCACAAGAGCTCGTGGACCATATCATCGACAAGCTACATGCGGACAAAACTGCCTTGAAATTTTGTTCTCTAGTCGCCAGTACATGGACTGCGAGGAGCCATTATCACCTGTTTTACGAGGTGGAGATCCTGAACGAAACTCAGCGCGACGCCTGGACCAGGCTTTTCCCCCATCCTTGCGCAAGCGTCGTGGCAGACCTCGTCCGTCGGTTGCACATCGATCAGCCTTCCATACTGGAGGACATAGCAAAATTCAGCCTGGAGCAGTTTCGTAACCTGGTGCACTTCTCCCTGGGATGTATGCCATTCCATCAAAGGACAGGATCGGAGCTCGGGGCTTCAGCGATGGACAACATCCGCCTCCTACCGACTTCCCTCCGTGGCCTCCACCTTGGCCTCGGACACACCTACGTATGGCACATCACCTCTCTTTGTGGTCACTTCCAAGATCTCGACGATCTATCTGTCCGTAGCCACAGCTTCAAGCCTGGGCGCCAACCTCAGGAAACAGCCTTGGAGTCCTCACCAAGATTTCGGGGGGAGTTGAGAGTCGCCATTGGCACAGACTTTTTCGCCCTCACCGATCTCCTCCAATCTCTCCCCAACGGGGTTCAATTTACTCGCGTAAACCTTTCTTTACCCCTACCACCGGGTTCGCCTTGTAAAGTCGGCGTGTGGCTACAGTCCGTCGCCGAAACCCTTACATCATTACACATTGATGCTACTTTGCAAAGTGAGTGTTGCGGAAGATGGGGTCATTTCTCGAAAGGCGTCCCACTCGGTCTCAGGGTAACTTTCGCTCACACAGTGACCTCAGTTATCTCCAGGGTTTTTCAGAGAGTCGATGTCGTTATCGACCTCTCACCCCTCCAGAAGCTTACCACGTTATGTCTTCGACTCAAACCAGCCTTTATTTCCCCTTCCATAGTCGCTCAGACGATTGAGTCGGCAGCCAGCGGCATATCAACCATCGAATTGACGCTCGTCGGCCCAATAATCACCAAAAACTGGGCCTCAGTTGACGGCGCGATCGCTGCGTTGGCTCCCAGGTGTTCACAACCCTTACGAGTGACGATCAACGGTGCTCAGAAGGATGAGGAGAGTAGGATGTTTCCCAGGGCAAGTTCGATGGGCTTGTTGCAGGTTCGTCTCCGTGATTTGCTTTATAATCTGCAAATGACGAAGCAACGGTACAGATGGGTTGGAGAGGTCTGAGGGTTTCTGAATGCTACCTTGTGCGCCTGGAATTGGAGGATTTCAGGGAAGCACTCTTCAAGCAACTTCTGGAACCCATAGATACCTGGACCTACGCAAGCGATGTCCTCCCACATAGCGACATAATTTCCATCGTCGAGAACTTCGGCGCGATTGTTTCGACGGAATCCCTCATCGGTTTCCTCTTTCATACTCGCTACTTGCGTCCACGAATTTCTGACCTCTTTTCGCTTATCTGCAAATTTCAGGATCGCTTTGAATTGAAGCGTTGATTTTTCCATATATATACGCACTCCGTCGATATTTTGTCGGCGTGCTCATCTGGGATGTATGTTCAAGGGGTGTGTATGATCCACTTGCCTGTACGTGGATCAGGTGGGAACCCCGACCGCTCTTTAATTCGAGTGAACCCCACTCAGATTTCTCGAAGCAAGGAGAGGAAAAGGTAGGAAATGCGTCCGAGTGGTCTCGGGTTTGATAGTTTAACACGGATCCTAAAGACTCCTGGAAACAAAAAAAGAGGGGGGGCAGAGGGTCATGGGCTGGGGACCGGCGCACCGTTCCGCTGCGATGCCGCCGTAACATACAGATGGGAATTTCCACATTCAAAGGTCGGGTACCGGTCACCGGGGAAGCGCTGGGTTGAGCTGTGGCCTGTCGTAAACCCTGACGGAACCAAAAATGGCCCGTATTTTTTTTGAGAGTTGATATTCACGATTACTGCATTAAAATGCGGTAACTGTGTACGACTACGATCCACTCCATTCTCCATAATACATAAGGCTCGCTACAGCGATCCGCGACCGATCAACGGCATGGAGATCCCAGATCTCAAATCCGACACTGTCCAGAAAACGGTAGTAGACATTGACAGGGGTATCAAACAGGAGAGGGAGAGAGAGAGAGAGAAGAGAGGCAATGTTGGTATCGATTTCAGTCGTGTAGGTATTTCTTCAGCCTTCTCGAACCAAGCGTCGTCGGAGATCGCTGAATCTAACAAAAGAACACACACACCCACGTCAACCTCAATCCAAACCTCACGAAACAGTCTGGGGAATGGGTAAAACTAACCTTTGGCCGTACCGGTCCACTCAAAAAGTCTGTCCACTTCCTATCGACCTCCCCTTCAGTGAGCATGTTTCCCTTCTCATCAATCCCGACGTGGGCTTTGTGTTGGAAGCTTCCAGGTTCTGGGTCCGCGATTTGGTTGATGGCGGGAGAGAACGTCATAGTCGTTCGGCGGCGAACGGATTTGCTCCACGCGAGTGGACCGGAGCTTGGTTTTACTAGAGCTGGAGAACGACGGAGATGAAGGGAGGAAGGGGGGTATATGTGATTAGATGGGGTAGACAAAGGTGAAACGAAAGGTGGACTCACGTCTCGCTTTCGTGCGAACCATGACGGTTTCATAAACCTGATACGCCTCATCGTCGTCCTCGAACCTAAACCCAAACATCCGGCTCTACACAACCACAATCAGCTCCACCACTCAACCAGAATAACCCGACAAACGGAAGATCCACCCACGTTTCCCGAGAACGCATGGAAGAACGGAACCAGCATCTTGTAATCCGAACTCGCGGGTAACACGGGTTGCCTCCACACGACCTTGGCGGGTTTCTTCTGATGCGGGTCGATCTCGACCAGTCTGAACCACAAATCATCATCGCCCCTAACCCTCAAGCCTCCCGCAAGGTCCACGACTCCATCGACCTCGCTCACCACAGGCAAAGACCCAGGCTCTTCACTCGTAGCGCCAGAGAGTCCCATGAACCCCGAACTTCTAGACGTCCCAGACGTACCAGCGGATCCGAGCGAGCCAAGTGAGGATTTTCCGGAGGATGCGTCATCCCGAATCTCGTATTCTCTTGTGTCCCTTCCGAACACGATCGCTCCGCGCAAATCGAGCGGTTTCCACTCGGAAGAAGAGGTAGCGGTAAACGGTGCATGGTAGATCTGGCCTCGAGCCATCGCAAAGATATGACTAGTCGAAGGTGGGAGGGCAGAGATGATCCGGCGTTTGTCGTCGGCGGTAAGGGTGGATGTTGCGTAGTGTGGCATGTTGTGCGGCGGGACGGAAGCGATAGAAAGGGATGAAGGATGGTAGGTGAGGAAAGAGCGGAGACGGGGGCGGATTCAGCACATATACTTAGATGAACTGGATCATGGAATCGGCGTGTCCCCCAACGCTCTGAAAACTCATGTCCTGCGATTGATAGCGCGGCCTGTGCAACCCTGGCTGGCCGTGTCGCCGGATGTGCCATTCCCAGAAACCGCGCGTGATCAAGCCAGTTTTTGGGAAACCAAATTCCGGGAAATGAAACTGGAGGTCGAACCTAGGCCGCGTCTTACAAGTGACGTGGAAGGGGTCACTCATACCAATCATCCGGCTACGTCAGGGTGTCGATGAAAAACGGATAATGAGGCTGTATCCGATTATCATGACTTTAATGCGAGGGTGTGCAGCGGATATCCTGAAACCCACAGCGCCCAAGGCGTATAGGAAAGGGGTGAGATACGGGCATGCGACCGAGGCACACCAAAGGCGAGGCGGCGCTTGTTCGCATCCCCCTCGATTCTGAGCGAGATACCATCTCTAGTGGGGCACGACTGTGAAGATGTGAGTGGTGGATACCTGCCTGCGATACGAGGACGGGGGTGCGGAGCGATCCTACGGATAATCGAATCACGGATTCTCCGGCGCCTTTTGAAAAAATTCGGGGGTGGGGGTCCTAGACCGCAGATCATGCACGTTATGAAAAAGGAATGCAGGTGGAGCTCGGAGAGAAAAGCAATAGTATTAGCATAAGGTTACACAGTAGTTGGTATCACTCTCTCTGCACGAGTGCTAGCAGGCCGAGACCACCAATCAAGGCGTATTTCAGCTGGGGAAAATCATTCTGTGGGTTGTTCAGTCAGCGCTACAGCAAAAACGCTAGAGCGTATTGAAACTTGCCATGGCGATGGTAACGTAGCCCACATATGGCAAGAACCTAGGCATTTATAACTAAGTAACGGAACCCAACTAGGAATGTCAATCGTGGGGACGTACCCTTTGACCTTCCCGACGACGTGTTTCCTCTCTAAATATTTGAGGCCGCGGTACAAACCGATGTCATCCACGGGGTTGTTGTCACCCTTTGTTAGGACAAGTTGATCCTTGGGATTCGGTACAGCCGCCTCAGTGCTCCTCCTACTCGAAAAAAGACGCGTCAATCGTCTGCACGGATGACGCAAAAATAGCCAGCTCACATTGATTTCTTTGGTACAACGTCATGAGTCTCCATCACTCGATGTACGATTGGTATATCCGCTCCGGGAATCTTGTACACCGTGATATCACCGATATCGTACCGTTGTTGAGAGGGGTTCGTGAGGAAGAGCAAGTCTCCGCGGTAGAATGCGGGTTCCATCGATCCACTGACAAGGTCCGAGACGGTCGCTCATTAGGCACGACCGTTTTCAAGTAATTTTGTTCAAAGGTGATACCTCAAGACGACGACGATAGGAGACTCCGTGTTGGTCAGGAGTCCAAGGCCTTTCCATATCATGAGGCCAGAAGCCATGACCGATGCAAAGTTGAGGATTTGCAGCAGGACCTAGATGTGTTTCCAAAAAATCAATCATACGTGGTCAGTTCATCGTCGTTCTTCGTGACAAATGGAGAAAGGGAGCCGTACATGTCGCCAGCCTAGGCGTCGCATCGACTTGAGCTCTTCAGTAAACATCGGGGAGGAAGGAGAGAGAGCGGCTGGGGGCCAAGTGTTTGGTTGGGGTTCACAACTGAAATGATGCGCCGCAAGTGAGCCAGGAACAGTGACGTGTTATTTGGCCGTGTTAGGAACCCAGGGTTATCATGTGCAGTTGCTGTCTTCAAGGGAGAGGTATATATACACGCAACCTTCTGTATCTAATCCCTGGATGCAACCGAAGCGACACACACGCCTAGCAATACGGAGAACAAAGACCTTTAATACATATACGACTATGTAATTTTTGCGGTCAAAAGAATACAACGACGGTAACAAAGGAATAATGATAAGACTGTCCAGGGACGTCTCAAAATCTAATTTATGATAAACCGAGAGCAGAGGCAGGGGTTTGAATAAGGGGATTCGTTGAAGGAGAGGTGAAAGAAGGGGAACGGCCTTTCATATGTAGCAACAGGGTCGCGGCGGACTCGTCGTCCTGGGACGGTTGGGACCTGTCGCTTCTAGGAGAGGGAAGAGTCAAGGAGGGAAGACGAGCTGAGTAAGATTGCTCGAGAGAATCTGATCTCGGTCGAAATTCGGCGGTGGTAGGAGGGGAAGGCAGTTGATCTGGGCTCGTCGGTAATGAAGCCAAGCTCGTATTGGTCGGTCGTTGAAACAGGGTGGAGATGGGGGGAAGGCGGGGGGATGTTGTAGAAGCACGCGAGGTGGATTCGCCGTTGGTTTTTGAGGTGGCGACGGGGACGGGCTCCTCATCGAGAAGCTGCTGGAAGATCTCGTCCCGCTTCCTCTTTACACCTCGAGGCTGGGGTGCCCGTGACGGGGATAGGCAGTACTTGGATTCGAGTTCCTCGACTCGGGAGATCAGCTGCTTCATGTAGGTGACCGTCCTGACGAGGATCTCGAGCTTGAATTCCTTCTGCTGGCCACGCTTCTTTCCTTCGGCGCCTTCCTCATCTTCGTCGTTCCCGTCTTCGCGAATGCTCAGAGGGACAAGAGTACGAAGCGTGTCGAGGGCCTCGTTTATCTTGGTACGACGAGCCTTCTCGATGCGAGAGTGGTTCTGCCTCCGAAGCGAGTCGCGTGCCGACCTGGAGATCTTGCCGGACTTCCTAGGCCGACCTTTCGTCTGGGCGGGGGACGGGGGAACGACAGCCTCGTGGTAATCAGAATCATTGTCGCCCTCGAGCTCGTCCGACTCCGAGGGGATATCACCTTCGCACGCACTACGCTTCCTTGTCGTGTGCGCGGTTTCGGAGGGCGAAGCGGCTGTTTTTGCGCGTTTGACTCGATGAGCGGCGGAATCGAGAGCGGCGGCGGACATGGGATCTAGTAGAGAGATGTATCGAGTAACAGGGAGGTGGGCTCGAGAACGAAGGGGGGGAAGAGATGGGATTACATAGAGGTAATAGTTGCTAATAAAAGCAGACAGACGGAGTGGATGAACTTGTGGATTGGGACGAACGTGCGCGATCGGTACTAGCCACTGTGGGGCAAAAGGACGCACATGGGATGGCAAGAGGACAACTTGGCAGCAACCTCATCGATCAGGGAACGCGCCGGTAAACGTTCAGTCCTATTTTCTCTCTCTCTACGCTTGGAACGTTGATGTACTCGCATGAGGAGGACCACCGGATCGGTTGTATCCGATAATAATCTCGCTCACACGACCTCGTTCGTCACACGAGACGCACGAGATTCCTCCCAAGGGGTAAAAACTCCAAGTGCGAAAATCCGACGATCCTGGATTCTCGCCGTATGCCACACATGCATGTGTCTCTCGACTCTCACGTTCATTCGTGGGAGCCAGATTCCACAACGTTGGGCACCGTTGACACATCCGCGCCATTCCCGTACCCAGGAACGAGGCTAGCGAATGAGCGGTCTCTCGAACGGGCGTCCGTGTCCGTTCCCTCTTAAAAAAGCCCTGGTTCCACGCCCGCGGGTCACCAAACAACCAATCACGCGACCAGTTTCTGCGGTTTCATATACCCAATCTGCTGGGTACAATTCATCCCATTCAGTCCCGGATAAGTATTCGTGAGCTGTACCGCATATCGCATGAAATTGGCGACATGTATCCACATCACTGCTTCGCGGAGCTCAATAATGCCGCTGAACCCGCAGGCCATCAGAGTCGGTTTTGTGAATTAGTGTCATCAGTCATATTCGCTTGATGATACCCAACGTTGTATAGAATTCGAGGTATAAATGTCCAAGTTTGTTTCCACCAAGGTGAATGTGGAATGCCCACGGACTGGGTGTAAGTTCACGAGAGAGCAAGAAAAAATTGTATCGCAACTAGCCCACGGCGAGGGTCGAACTCGCAGCCTTCAGATCGCCCGCGTATGCTAAGAGTCTGACGCTCTATCCGATTGAGCTACGCGGGCTGTTGTCACGGAATAAAAATAGATTGTTGTAGCCCAACTGCGAACTGCGCGGAAACTCATGGATACAACATTACAGCAAGAAACTGCGAAGGCACATCTATACTATAAATTGCTGCTTTGTGTGTAAGCATAAGCCAATGCTGCAAGTCCCACCGGAACCGCGAGCTTCAGAATTTTCGGGGTCAAAACCTTTGCGACGTCGATGCCAATGCGGATGTATGTGACGGCACTGGGAGATGCTTTAGAACCAAGGTACGAAAATGCCGAAGAGATGTACTCACCCAGAGAGCCTTGCGGCCCGGGCGCTCACGATATCATAAACGCCTCCCTTAATGACTTCGTTTTCGAGCAGCAAGACGGGTCCATCATCGATTAATGTGAACACGGACCCAGTGGTTTCCAGGTCCGGGTTCGTTGCCGCATAGAGTGTAGTTGCTGCGATTCGGTTTACGGGAACCATGGGAAGTCCCGCGAGGAAAACCATGTTAACCGCATTCAGGATGCCAGTCGCTGTACACTCCTCAGGGTTTACGTTCTATTACCGGTGCTTTGTAGAGAGGCTCACCGCTGAAGAAGGGGTGGATAACATTCACACGGATGTTCCTGTTCTTAACCATGACCGCCACAGAGCGAGCGAAACCGAGAACAGCGTGTTTGCTGGCGGTGTACATCGGAGCAGCGGGGATGCACATCCAAGACGCTTGAACGTGAGAGCATGAGATGTGACCTGGAACGTGTTGAGATCCAGCTTACCCATGGAGCCCATTACGACGATAGCCTTGAGGTCGGATGGCGATGCCCTGTTGAGTTCCAAGTAGTGCAGGGCCAAGGACGTTGCTAAACCCTGGTCAGAATACTCCATGACAGGAGGGAATTGGGGTCGTGCGCACAATAAATGACGCCATTGATATTCACGTTGAGGGTCGTGGTAGATGGCTTCTTAGGTTTGCCGCCCATCACTTGAGACGCGAAGAAAGCACCAGTTTCGGTGATACCAGCGTTTGCCACCTATCATGAGAATGGATGACGACACGTCGGTTTCGACATGAGAAGTGCGTACCACCACGTCTATGGCACCAAAGGATGATATCCCCAGCTCGAACAAGGCAAGCTGGCTATCCCAATTCGTGACGTCACACTTTTGACCAACGACCTCCCTGTTGCAAACGTTCGTGTCAAGGGGCACGCACAAACGCATCGGAATTTTTTCGGACGATAAACACGTACCCTCCGGATTTCTTGATTTGCGTAACCACCTCATCGAGGCCGGCAGCATTGAGGTCGCCCAAAACGAGTTTGGCCCTGCTCTCCTAATGATGAGCTCGATGCACGTTTGATGAAATTTTGGGAGCTCACCCGAAACTGGCGAACACCAACGCGGTCTCTTTCCCGATTCCGGATGCAGCACCTAAGGTACAACGCATGGTAAGAGAGGTGCCAACGCATCAACATTCTGGCACGCACCGGTGATGAGAACGACCTTCCCCTTTGACCGTTCGCTGTACTGAAGCAACTGTTCGTCGTTGAGGGAAGTCATTATGGTTTGGGGAAGAAGGGGGCGAGGGTTGCGGGTCCGTTCGGGGACCACGTAGAGGAGCGCTTATCGCGTACATTCAGCCTGCATTTGGAAAGCACTTACATATACATATCCCCTGCCGCGGAATGATCGCCGGGAGGGGCATGACGAGCGTTGGGGGAAGTTGCTCAGCGGGGGACCTGCCAGGCAAATGGAAAAAAGGTTGATTTTTTCCCGGTACATCACTAATCTATACGTATTTTACCTTCTGGAATATTCGGCGACCCCGTATAATATCAGCGGGTCCTTGACCCCAGGTCGCTCGACCTGATCGCGAATTGTCGGTAAGTTCTCCGAGCTCATGGATTGTGACCCTTTTCCGTATTGCGACAATCTTTTTGAGACCGTACACCCCGCAAAGTTTCACAGCAGGGTGTTGCGCTAGGAAGCGGCCTGACCTGAGCATCGCTCGTATCCGGAGAGACGTTCCGTGCACCCCAGCTCACGGTGTTCAATAACAGCATCCGATTTGCAGTGACTACGTTTCATATGATCTCTCCCGCGACATGACTCTGGTGGTCATTACCGGTATTGAAGACCTCCTTCGTCCTAGTGTCCGCGAACCTGTCGCCAGCTGCCACCACGCAGGTGCAACCATCAAGGTGTGTACCGGAGACAACGTCCTCACCGCTCGCTCGATCGCCACTCAGTGCGGCATCTATGGCTGGAATCCAACCTCAAGTTCAGAGGGGCTACGGCATCTACACCGCCGGTGGTATCATCATGGAGGGTCCCGCTTTCCGCGCTCTCGACCCACGCGATCGTCTCGAGGTCTTGCCCAGTCTTCCCCTGAAGACAAGAAGGTTCTCGTTGAAACCCTCCGCTCTCTCTAGGTGAAATCGTTGGTGTCACCGGTGACGGTACGAACGATGGCCCCGCCCTCAAGACTGGCCAACGATGGGAATCTCCGGTACCGAGGTCACCGAGGAAGTTTCTGACATTATTCTCATGGACGACAACTTCGCTTCGATCGTGAAGGCTATCATGTAGGGTCGTTGTGTCAACGACGCCGTTCGCAAGTTTCTGCAGTTCCAGATCTCGACCGACGTCACCGCTGTCGTCATCACCTTTGTATCCGCCGTCGCTTCGAACGAGGAGGAGTCTGTTCTGACTGCCGTTCAACTACTCTGGATCAACATCATCATGTACACTTTTGCCACCCTCGCCCTCGCTACCGATCCCGCCTCGAAATTTCTATTAGGCAGGGAGCCTGATACCCACGGAACGCACCTTTTCACTGCTGACGTGATTAAGATGATCCTTGGCCAGTTGGTATGTCAGATCGTCGTCATCCTCGTCTTCCACTCCATTGGCAACGAGATCCTCGGTTGCGATCACTCGACGGAGGGCGACCTGACCGTGACGACTCTCGTGTTTAACGCCTTTGTCTTCACCAGATCTTCAACTCGGTCAACTGCAGGAGGCTCGACAACCGACACGGGGAGTCGGCAGTTTAAACGCGAGCTCAATGTGGTGTTTTTCTCACAGGTTCTTGAATACACCTCTTCCTCACGATGCAGCACGAACATGCGTGCCTTTCGGTCAACGCATCCATCTTCGTCAACAAGCTAGTAGCAATTCTTAGCACGATGATCAGTTATTTGTCGTGTTT
>Ga0307515_10014525_pt1 | contig 14586 bp, 9 predicted proteins | sample 17_EM_MG_FD_194513 | JGI IMG/M metagenome (GOLD analysis project Ga0307515, IMG submission 194513) | Populus trichocarpa ectomycorrhiza microbial communities from riparian zone in the Pacific Northwest, United States - 17_EM | ecosystem: Host-associated > Plants > Roots > Unclassified | place... | reverse complement strand
CAAAATCGCCTTTCTAAAGCAAAACGACATGAAAAAAGAGGGATTTAGCTGGTTTATGCTATAACATTGAGAAATGACTAATAGCACACAATTAAAAAAAAAAAACTAAAAAATGGTATAATTTAGAAACAGTCTAAACTTTTTCAAAAAAAAAAACGGAAACTGAACAAAGCAACTCAAAAAAGAAGAGAACTTGAATTAACAAAAGCTATACCAAAAGTCTCAGAGTAAAGTTATTATTCACTAAAACAGTGATTTTACAATTTTGGCTCTTCATCTAAAAAAAATTAATATTAGTTGTTGGGGGTAATTATATCTTTTTATAAAGTTCATTATTCAGAAGATAAATAAGTTTTTCCCTATTCAAATACATAATAAAATAATCAAAATATCCTTAAAAATTTAAAATTTAAAATTGATATCAGGTGGCATTTTTGTATTTTCACAATAATTTTTTTTATTATTATCAATTCAATTAAAGGATAATTTGGCATTTGACCAAATATAAAAAATAATAAATAAATAAACAAAAACATATAGTGAACTGACCAAAATACCCTTAAAAAAATTAAAATTGGTGTCAATGGGTTTTTTTATCTTTTCACTGTGGTTTTTTGTTACTATCATGTTTGTTTTAAAGAAATTTTGTATTTGATCAAATATTAAAAAAAAAATTAAGGCACATGGGAGGCGTCTGCACAATTGAGCAGCGCGGATTGCATTTTTTGATGTCAAAAAATGTTATTTTGCCGTGTAGTTGAAAGCATTGTCACATCATCTTTCTAGTCATGTGGTGTGTGTGGACGATGGTGGTCTAGTTTATCATTGGTGGAGCTTCCTGTTTTTTTATTTTGTCTCTTCTTCTCTCAAAATTATATGTTGACCACCCTATTTATTGTTGGTATTTCAACTTTAGTCATTATTTTTTTTATTTTTTATTTTTTATTTTTATTTTTTGTTCTTAGCTTTTTTGTACAAGTTTTATTTCTTTTCAATTTCATCTTTTAATCCCAAGTTATCTCGTCAAACATGTAACCCCAGTAATCAAGGTCTAGTCAACTCAAGTTATCTCGTCAAACCTGCGACCTAAGTCATGAGATCAAATAACCCGATATAGAAAAAAAATGAATAAAACCACAAATTTTTTTTATATATAAAAAAAAAGAACGATGAAAACAATGAAAAAAAAAAAGAAAATAAGTAAGAAAAAACAGAAACGATGTCAACACGCATTAACTTTTCAAGCTTGTGACCTAAATCATTAGACTAAAAGAAACTTATTTGGAAAAAAATCATGAAGCTCGATTCTCAATTAATCAAATGTTGAAGGATGAAATTGAAAAAAAAAATTCAATTATACAATAAAATTAAAAAATATATATCAATTAAAGGAATACATATCAAAATTTAAACAAAAAATAAATTTTAGTTTTTATTGAAGGGTGATTGAAAAGAAAAATTAATTTAACAAAAGGATCCAAAAAAATTAAAACAATCAAATGAATGGGGATTAAAATTGAAATAAAAAATAAAATATTTTTTTAAATGAAGGATGAAATTGAAAAGAAAAGTCAATTTACCAAAAGAAATAAAAAAAAACAATAAAAAAATAAGAATCAAATTGGACAAAACCACATATTCGAAATTGAAATTGAAAGATGAAATTGAAAACGAATCAAAATTTTACAAAAGGACAAAGAATAAAAATAAAAATAAAAAATATAAGGATTGAAATGTAAATACCAAGAAATCAAAGGATAACTCTTAAATTTTACATGGCTAGCATAAAGTTCAAGTGAATGAGAGAAAAGGAGGGCAGAAAAAAATATTGTCGGCGACAAATCGTGTCACCACTAACCACATGTGTCGCTTTAAGAGCAAGAAGACATCACAGCGCTTCCAACAACACAACAAAAGAGTGATTTTGGCTACTAGGAGTCGTCGCACGCATCGGCTAAATGATGTAGGCACCTCCCACAAGCTGGCACATGTGATGCATGTGTCGGTCGCTTTTTTATTTTTTATTTTTTTATATTTGATCAAATATTAAATTGTTTACTAACTAATTTGATAGTAACAAAAAAACCCATTGACACTAGTTTTAGATTTTTTGTTTTTAAAGACTTTTTAGTCATTTCTTTGTGTTCTGTTTTTTTTTTAATTTTATTTAAATATCAAATTGTCCCTTAGCTAACCTAATAATAATAAAAAAAATCATTATAAAAATATAAAATACCCCTTAATATTATTTTTAAGTTTTTTGCTGTAAAATGTATTTTTCACTTTGCTTTTAAAATGAAAAGACTTGTTTATTTTCTATAGATTTAATAATAATTAACAAGTCTTATAAAAAAACCTCAATACTCCCAATAACCAATTTTGATTCTTTTGGTGAGGAGTAAAATCATGAAAACACCATTTCAATTAACCAGAAAAAAGTAGTGAGATGTTTTTTTCCTTTTCATTCATAAAAAATGTAGCAAACATTGAATAAAAGTGTTTTCAAACTATAAACCAAGACATGCCAAAATTCTTTTCAATTAAGAGGATAATTGGGTAAATAAGCACGCACACAATAATTACACCATTTGATTAAAAATATAGAGAATTTAGAAATTACAACTCATGTCTCGATGGATCAGATACAATGTAGTTTCTGTGTATGTGAAAAGTTTCACATTATAACAGAAAAACATTCAAGACTCCCAGGTAAGCACAGTGATACAACACACTAAGAACTTTTTAGTGCAATACAGAAAGCAGCAAGGTGACGATGATGAAAGGTATTAGCTTTCAGAGCTGTAGGATGCTTCGCCTGCTGACAAATTCTCTCTCTGATGACGCTTCATCTCCTCATATGCCCATTCAAGACCGGTGCAGTAATGGAGTGGCGGGTTAAATCTGCTATCATTCATATCATCTGGCAAGAATGCACCGTTCTCTATTAGAAATTTGACTGCTTCTTTCTTCCTTTCCTTTGCAGCACGGTGAAGTGGTGTCCCTGTGAAATGTGATAAAATATGTATCAGCTACCACAGTTACAGAATATAAATTGAGAAGAGAAACAAAGGAGGACAGAGAGGGAGTTAGGTGCTTGAAAACTCTCTTCCATGAGTTGAAGATACTTACAACCACAGGCACCCAGGGTTCTAGCATCAATATTAGCACCACGAGCAAGCAATTCATCCATAATCTCAAGGTGACCACCCTGAGCAGCAAGGTGGAGCGCGGTCAGGCCTTTTGATTTTGGGCCCCATGCAGGCACATTAACATCCATTCCTTCATCGAGTAAATGTTTCACCTGTTAAAAAAAATCTTCAATCAACAAACAATACTCATTACCCATAGTCTAATTCTTTGCACAGCTTCCTTCAGTACAAAAGAGCGCCTCTTGATATTTACACAGAAGCTTGCGTAAGTGAAAATATACACAAACACAATGATGCAAAGCAAATAAAGTTAAAATGAGAGGATAATATGACATAAACAAAATAAAAAACTGGCTCTCGAGGAACCCCATTCTTCTATCTAATTTTCCACCCCTAGAATGGAAGAGATAGAACAGATTATTGTACCAACAACTACAGGAAAGCATGTGTATGTAGCAGATTGTGGAAGATCTAATGTAGGCATAGGCATAAAGGGAGAGTGGGGACTTTTTTTTCTCAAATTACTTCAAATGAAAAGGAGACTTCTATGGCGAAAGATCTCATCTTGGTGTTTAGGGTGCCAGCTAATTAAAGTTGTTCAATGCCAAAATAGCTACCAATAATCAGACCAGAACCTTCCAATAATTGTTCAAAATAACTAGCGGGGATTAACTAACTAATTCAAGAATCCAAACACTTTATCCTCATTGAGCCACGAATTTTTGATCTCCAATCCACTAAAATAAAGTCAGTAACTAAAGACAAGGTTACAACTTTGAAAGAAAGAAAGAACACTATTTTGCAGCTTATAAAGAAATTCCCGTCATATTGCCCTGGCAAACAACAACTCGTAAAAAGACTCAAGTAAATCATTGGGCATCCATTAACATAAACAATATATAAACTATACAACTCCTCATCAATATAAAGTATAAACACCAGAGTCGCAACAAGTAGCAAACTTAACAAGCTCCAGAGCAAAAAAAAAAAGTGAGAGAAAATAAATAAAGCCAAAAAAAGAAAGGAAGATACAATAATTACCTGTTTGAGATCACCTTTTCTAGCACCAATATGAAGCGAAGTCCAACCTCTATCATCTCTGTCAACACCCCCAACTGACCTAAACGACCGTCTTCTCGACAAGTTACGCCTCAACGAAACAGCAACACAATCTTCCTGTGGCATAATTTTTAATTTCAACAAAAATACGCACACGCACACAGAGAGACCAAAATCAAACACAATCCGACAATTAGCGTGCGCCTGTTCTTTTTCAATCAAGTCCTCAATAAGATCCAATTAGCTTTTTTTTAATAAAAAAAACAGCAAGAAAGCTCAGCAAGAAAAAAGGCAAACGACAGATTTACATGTTCAGTTTTCAAAGAAAAGACAATCGATTTAGCGAGAAGTTGAGTAATGATCAACACAATAAGGAGAGAAAGGATTGAGGCCGGGACCGAAAACACGAAGATTTTCACAGATAAGAAAGGCGAGAGGTGAAGAGATTATAATCATAGTAAGAATATGGATTTTTGTGAACCCTAATTGGTATTTAAGAGGCGATTAATTTTTCAATGAATCCGGATATGATATGATATGATATGGAGATTATTTACGAAACGGAATTGATTTTTATTTCTTTGTCGCCCAAACCAAACCCTAAATAATTCTCATTTTTCAATACCCAGAGAGAGTTAGAGAGAGAGAGAGAGTTCTGTTTGTTTGTTTTGGGGGAAGGAAAGAAGGTTATGCCTACGACACCCACAATCACAAATCGCGTATTTTATATTCCCTTATTATTAAAAACGCTGCGTATTGGTACCTAAATTAAAATTGAAAATAAAAAGGGATGCATGTATAGGTTCCACCGAGAATTGAACTCGGGTTACTAGATTCAGAGTCTAATGTCCTAACCGCTAGACCATGGAACCACCCTTGCTACCTACTGGCCTCAGTAACAATACTATATGTTACATCTCGTCTAAAAATACACTAATTCTAAAAAAATATGTATATTGAGTTTTTAAACAAAATTCTAACCTAACTGATAATATATTATTTAAAAAATAAAAACGATTTATAGCAAGTTTACATTCTAAAAAATATGTATATTGATTGTTTTTTCATTATTATATTTTATTATACTGAAAAATTCTATTATATATAAGTTTTTTTTTTTTTTGAAAAAAGACCTAAGTCTCATTAATGTTTTACGAGCAAGATTAAGTGCAGTATGAATTGCTATAGTGCATTAAAAACTTTTCCCTCTATAATAACAAGGAGAGAATTGAATTTTAAAAGGTCAAATGATCTTTTCATGATGATTAGTTTTTCATGATGATTAGTTGGTGTTACCAATTTGAATGAGATAAATTATTCTTTTTATATTTTTATTATATAAAATAATTATTAATTTACCCTTTAAAACATATAAAATATAACTTGAGAGCAAGGGTATTTTTAACTTTTATCTTTTTTTCACAAGATAATTACTTAACTACCCTTCAATTTTGTTTGGTTCTTGATTCATTCTTAGTTCATTTCATTTTAAACTCTCTCTCTATGAAATATGATTCGTATAAGATTTTTTTATAAAACACATAAGAAAAAATAATCAATTAATAAATTATTGACCATACAAGTGTTCATTTGGTTTCTTTAGTCTAGAGAAATGCCAAAAAGGATAAAACAACCCTTTAAAAGAAGAAACATATAGGTATGTTAATAAAACAACATGGAAAAAATAACTAATATTTCTTCTACAAGAAATGGGGACATATTAAGAAAGATTGCCAAAAAAGGTAAACTCATCTCTTTAGTAAGTCATGAATATTTATTTTTATTGAAACTCCTAATAATACATGATGAATTGATTCTAATTCTACAATTCATATTGTTAATACCATACAAGGCTTTCTGAGTCTAAGGAAGCTCAAAGAAAATAAATAAGCATTTATTTAAAAAATTAGATGTACTTTGAAGTTGAAGCTATGAGGACTTTTAGATTAATTTTAAAATTTAGATTTAGTTTGGATTTGAAAAATATATTTTATGTTCCATCATTTTCTAGAAATTTTATTTCAATTTTGAAATATTATAATATTAGTTATGGATTTTCATTTAATTGAAATATTTTTAGTATTTTGAAAAATTAAATTTTCTATTGGTGATAGAACATTAATTATATAAAATTGATATAGACCTCACTTTTGAGCTCAACTATTTATCAATGCATGTTAATTCTAGTATTAAAAGGAGCAAAATTGATGAGAATCACTCTATGTTATGGCATAAAAGATTAGGTCACGTCTCCATTAAAAGAATTAAAAGATTAATGAATGATGGAGTTTTAAAAACTTGGATTTTCTATATATGAGACTAAACAATTTCTTTCTCAAAACTTTGATATGAAGAATTTGGATGGAATCTTTTATGTCATTAGCATAGAGATTCACAAAGATAAGTTTCAAAAGACATTAGAACTATCTCAAAAGGTCTGTATTGAAATATTTTTTTTTTGAAAGGTCTAGGATCTCAAATTGTACATCTTTATTAGCACTCACTGTCAAAATGAACAAATTCAATAAGAATCAATACCCACAAAATACATTGAAAATGTGATATCTCTAATTTTTATACCAACTTCTGACAACATATCAAGTCATGGTTATTGAAACCAGAGTAAAGTTTTTTTATTCCTATCAAAATTTCAGCAGAGTTTCTCATAATATATAATGATCTCAAGTGTCACATCAATATAAATTATGGAAATCAATCTCATTCATCAATCAAATTTATATGGAATCGCATCCCATTAATATCTCAATAATATTCCACCACATCATTTTAACATAATCAATATATTACACTATTAAAGCAATGTAAAACTTGAATAATAAGGAAATGATATAAGATAAACATGATTACTACATAAATACAAGTTTTTCTCTAGTAAAACATTAAAGTTCATTTACTTCAGTTTACACATCAAAAGAAATACTTGAGATATTACGATTCATTGTCCATAAATAGAAAATTATGTACAACTCTTTTCTATTAATTAGTACATGGAAGTAATAACAAAAGTTCATTCTTGACAACCATATGGAAGTCCTGAAACAAGAATTAGCATGACAATACATTAATCTTTTTTCAATATGGATTTATATTATTTCAAATAATTATTAAAGAATCCATTCCTAATTATACTATTTTCTTTACTTATATTTTGTTCTTTTTATTCTAATCATTCAAACAACAAACTTGATAATTTTTCACATTTTATTTCTTCTCCAATCTTTTTAATTATCTTTCTCGAATAGCTTAGTAACTCAATTATCCTACTTCATAGCTGATTAATTCAGTTATTCATTACAAATACTAATTAATCTGGAAACCATTACTCGGTTATCGATAAATTTAATGAACTATCATGATTATCAATTATTTCAGTATTCTTATTTAGAAGCTAATAATTTTGGTAATTACAATTGGATACTAATCAATCTGACAACCTTACTTGGATGCTAATTATCTAGGTATTCTCATTTAGAAGCCAATAATTCATGTAATCCTAATTGGATATTGATCAATCCGACAACCTTTCTTAAATAGTAAGTATTTCACGTTTCGGTAATCCTAACTAGATACCAATCAATTCAACAACCTTACTTGGATGCCAATTATTCCGACAATTCTATTTGGAGGCCAAGAATTTCATTAATCCCAATTGGATACCAATCATTCTAACAACCTTACTTGGGTGTCAATTGTTCTAGCATTCCTGTTTGGAAGCTAATAATTCTGATAATCCCAACTAGATATCAATCAGTCCATCAACCTTGCATGAATGCCACTTATATCAACATTCTAGTTTGGAAACCAATAATTATGTTTTTCAGCATAAATTTCTTACTTCAACAAATATATTGCCAACTACTATGATTTCAGTAAAATCTTGAAATCAAAGAAAGCAACAATTAATATTGAATTCTAAAAAAAGGAATAAAAGTTATTGAGGTGTTAAGCATCTACCTCAAGTTTCTTATTGTTTGACTATTTCTAACGGTTGTACAGCTTTTGCATCCTCTCCTTTATCATCATAATTAGAATTATTTTTAATTCAAAATTCTTATTTCAAAAGTCTTATTTTTCAACTTTCAATCAACTGTCATCTTATTTCCAAGGAATTTCACAAATTATTTTCAAGTAGTTTAATCCTTTCACCCATCCAAATCAAATTCAATTATTTTTAGATAACTCAAATTTCATTTGTTCACATCAATTTATTATAATCATAAACTCTTTCATTTTCTATCCCTCCGCTAACTTAGGTTTAAATGATTCTAATATTTTATTTTCAATCATTCATAAAATTTCTTTTAATTTCATTTTATAGAATATTATTCACTCATTTAATTTAAATTCCTCTTATTATTTCAATTCAATGTACTTCATCATCCTTTATTCTTTGTTTGGTCAAGCAATAACCAAGGAAACATGGGTTTTCAATTAAATTCTTCATGCAATTTAGACTTATTCATACATGGATTATATTAGATCATTCAAATTAATTTTTTCAAATAAAATTAAGTCCCCTCCTTTAACTACTATGTAGGTCGAACCTACATCATAAATTCCAAGGTTTTTTTTTTAATATTTTTCATGCAAATTAAACTCGACTGTCTGTAATTCACACCATTCATCATATAATTAGTCAATATTAAATCAAGAATTTACCAAAAACTCACCCTCTCACTCTAGCATGTTTAGCCAAACTTCTTTTCTTAAAGGAATGCATAAATTTTTAATTTTTTCTTAAATTTCTTTGAAATCATTGCATTGTCTATTCATTTATGATCGAACTAACATAATTCTACATGAAATACATAGAAGATAATTCAAATTTCAAACAACCTCAACCCCTTTTTTTTCATCATCTTAGTCGAACCTCACAATAAGATGGGAAAACGTTTTTCTTCTTCAATTTTTTTAATTAATATCTTACCCAATGATTTCTCATATTAAAAACCTTAATCTAACATGAGGACATTTATTTAATTATTTATTCATTTAAACACAATTTACATAAACTCGTAAAACATATCAATTCTCATCAATAATTCAACTCAAACTCAAATAAAGTTCCTCATCTTTTAAACACAATAGATGAAGGGAATAAAAACAAGAAAGAACAAGTTTTATTCATTTATTTTCCTTTACTCCTTTTTCTCCTTCTATTGTAATCCACGTTGAAAAGGGCTACAATAATTTTTTTTAGAAGATCTATTATTTTAATTTAATTTAATACACGTCAAGCGTACAGATATCATACTACCATAAAGGTGATACCTTTGTAGGCGTAAGAGATATATACTTCAATTCGCCAATTTGGCTCCATTGGTGATGCTTGATTAACACAGATTAAAAATAAAAAATAAAAAAATGAGACGAAACATTAACCTGATCCGTCCCAAACATGTTATATAATCCGTCCTGACTCGTCGTGAAATGAGGGGGCCAACTCCACCTGTTGCCATCCCAAAATTAAAATTTTAATTTTGAAATTCAGACATCAGAACAATAAAAAAAAAAACAATTTAAAAAAAATATTAAAAAAATAAAAAACACTTCGTCACCGCATGACTCACAAAGAGCAAGCACACAACACTGCAATAAAACAATGAGATATTGTTGAATCATCAATGAGATGAAAAAAATAATGTTGTATTAAATGCTCCAATCATTTTCAGTTCTATCTTCTCCACAGAAGAAAAATGTTAACAGGTATGACCTGTTCCTTAAAGCATTTCTCTCCAGGAGATACAGTCATGAATTAATACATGTATAGATTTCCCCACGTTGATACACCAAAGAATTTCTCCCATCATCCGCTGATGTCCAACTTAGCAAAAAGAGTTCCTCTGGTATTATACCAAAACAAAAGGCAACTGTCTGTACGTTTACTGTTCATACGTTTTTTCTTCTCCCCCCTCATCTCAATACAGTTTTTCCTATTGCTATTCGTCACCCACAATGCATAACTTCTTTTCTTGACTATCCTAATCAAACCATACAATTTAAAAGCAAACGAAAGATCAATCTAAGAAATTTTTTGACCTGCTAGTTTTATATATTATTTTCACGGATGAGTTTGTTCAAAAGGGTTGTCAGCAGGGCATCTCTACGCTCAGCCCTGCTCTCTTCTCTTATCCTCCTCTGTTCTTCTCTCTCCCTCCACGCCTGCTCAATCATTAATCTCTCCCTCTCGAGCTTCTCCATTGACTGTCGCCATTCCTGCTCAAACATCTGCCGCTCATGAGAACGCCTTTCCATCATCTCTCTCCACTGCATCTCCATCTTCTGTTGCTGCTGCAAGAACTCCTTGAGCATTTCTTGAATGCCACCAACAGTACTACTGCTTGCTCTTGGAGACTTCTCCGCTATAATTTTTTCAACCTTCCTCTTCCTAGAATTGCTTCTGACTGGCTTCTCCTCCTCACTATCATCTTCATCCTCATCTTCTTCTTCTGAGAATTCATCCGAGGATCTATCTCCACTAGTTCTTTTCATCTTTTTCCTTGACTGAGTAGAACCTGCCTCAGATTCAAGAAGTAGTCGCTGCATGTTCTTAGCTCTTTCAGTGAACACTGCATGCAGTTCCTCAAAGAACGGGCATTGTCGGCCAGTCTCAGGATCAGATGTCTCCTTTCCCTGATTAATTGCAATCAACAGTATTGATTAAGAAAGAGCACATGGTGCACGGGATGGATGAATACATCAATTTAATATATCAATCACTTGTTGGGTGAAAAGCTAAAAAGACCTTAGAGACTACAATAATAGAACCATTTTGAACATATAGCAGAGGGTATTCATTAATATTAATATTCTAGTTTTTAGACCAAAAGATGCAGCAAAGGAGTTTTTATCATGTATGCCCATATAAACATCTTTGGCTAACCAAGCCAGTGGTTGGATGGTCCTTCCTAACAAGAAGTTACAATGAAGGGTTTTACTAACGAGCACCTAGAGCACTTGTTAAGGTGCATTTGTTATAGTGTTTGGTAATCAATACATGCAATTCTAATCATTGTTGAGCCATTCACATATCAAATTTCAGTATTAAATTATAATTTTCAATGCACAATAAATGCACCTTAACTAATGCCACATGGGCACTCCTTAGCATTACCTGTAATTTTATAAGAGAAAGTTCAGTTGTATTAGAAGAATAGGTAAGTAGGCATCGTGGAGAATACAGCCTATAACTGACCTGCTTTAAACTAAACCAAAACTCACCAATGAGAATATAAACAGTATCTGAAAGAAGTTTAAAAAGCAGAAAAATCCTTCCAATATTTGAAGTTGAATTTTGAAGACGTTGATGTATAAGGCATAACATGGCTGTAAAATATCTCATGGGGAAAAAGGTAATTGAAAGCAACGTAATACAATGGAAGGAGATTCTGATTGTTTCTTCTCTCCATTACATCACATCACATCACATTCTACCGAACATTACCAAAGGATATCAGGTGCTCGATGGCGAAAATCAGCCTGAAAAGGACACAAAGGTCTGCTGCAGCTAATTTGATGTTCGCATAACTCTCTCTAACTTGTTTCAGACCTATTTTACAGAAGGTTCAGAAAAGTCAAAATTTAGGGATACCAGCAAGTTCGTGATTTGTAACTTATATTGGTATCAGTTCAACATTTAATGTTTTCTCAGAGACTGAAGTTGTTTCCTTGATTAAGGTAAATGGGAAACAGGTTATCGACTGAGAAACTATCAAGGTAAATTGCTGTAACATACCTACAAGGTGAAGCAAGCTAGATGCCCTTTGCTGCAGCTACTTTTAATTGCTTCAAAGCATGCAACTTGTAAGTTGTAAGTAGTTGATGCACGAAGGTCACATCCCATGTAGCTAATTAGTGGTCTAGAATCCCTTAATTACTAAGTTAAGTACAAGAAGCCACATGTTTTGTTTTTTGTAATCCCTTAATTACTAAGTTAAGTACAAGAAGCCACATGTTTTGTTTTTTGTTTTTTTTTCATTGTGTTGTTGTATAATTGAAACTGCGTTTGTTAGCTAGAGAATCCAATAACATCCTATCCCCTTTTCTCCATAACCTTCTGCATAGATGAGTAAAAGAGCACAAGTTGGTTCCAAATCAGATAAATAAAGGAATTTGTAGGAAGGAATGTTGAAAATCTAGCATGAGGGGATGGGATAGGTTGAGGGGATGCTGGCAACTCTAGAAACAAACTTCCGATATAACACATTCAAACTAACACAATATAACTTAAAGACCAAGCTACAACCTTATATAGAGAAGATTTTACAAAATATAGAATTTGCTTACAGACTGCAAGGTTGTATGCTATAGTAAGCAACAGCAATAAACAGCTAAAACACAACTAGTATCCTTCCCCGTTGAGTTACTTCACAGTAAATCATTTTTTTTCCTCCATTACTTTTAAAAGTAATATTTAAAATCTGACATTGAAAAACATTTCAAGCATTTGTTTTTTCTCATGCAACATGCCCTAGTATTTTTAAATCTAGAAAAAATCGCCTCAAAACAACAGGGTATTTGGATAACCATTCAAATTGCAGAATCATTAGACAGTCTATCATCCAAGGCTAACCGCTCCATACAAAATCTAGCTTCCAAAAGGACCGTCTTTTACACTAAAACACAATTGTGTCAACAACTACACTCAATCTGGGAACAGATCGAACTTACCTCCCCAAGCTTGCCCTACTCCTAAAGTCAGAGTTTTTAACTTCTAATGACCTTCCTTCTCCGTTCCTTTCATTCCCTTTTTGTTCCACCACTAGCATTATCCATGTCCTAACTAAGTTCATTCCCTCTTTTATGCATCATTTCTATGTATTACACGCTAAACTTTACACAATCATTTCAATTTAACTCAACTGATTAACAAATTATGGGTCACAAATATCTCTTATCAAGCTAATCACACTCATTTTACAACCCTATTAAAACCTAGCAAATCCTAGATTTACCAACCAATAATCCCCCCCCCAAGAAAAAAAAAAAGAGGAAGAAATGTGAAAAGGACACAACTTTCTTAAAACCCATTTCTTATTACATCCAAAGACACATGAAAACAATACCTTGTAGCGATTGACGAGGTTTTTCCACTTGCACTTACACTGTTCGGGTGTCCTTCGGTAACCCTTCTCTCTCATTTTAACACTCACTATCTCCCATAAAGTCTTGTTCCTCTTCGTCACAGTAAAATCCTTCTCCAACTCCGCTCTAATCCCAATAAACTCCTTCGTTTCTTGTTGTCCCCACTGTGGTTGTTGTTGAGGTGGACCCCTCGGCGAGATCTCCGCCGTTGGACTTAGCATCGCCGCCGTTGGCATCATATTTATCCGCCCTAGCCCATCTCCTTCCCCTCCACCACTAAACATCATATTTATGGTGCCGTATTCGGGTTTTATAACGTCTTTGTATATAATCTGAATCTATTATGGCTTTAAAAAGAAAGAATGGAAGGCGTGTGCTTTTTGATGATGTTGTTGTGTTTTGTGCTTTTGGTTCTATCGCTATGGTTTTGCTTCTTGGACAAGACAGGTATCTCTTGTTGAAAGGAAAGTCGTACTTATGGGTGGAGACTGGAGAATGGGTTCAAGGAAAAAAAGGTCAGATTTTGCGTTTGATTTTTACTTTCCTTTGTTTAATAAGACATGCTTTCTTTTTAAATAAATTTTGGTTAAAAAAATATTAAAATCTTCTCGTACGTCATCGAGAAACATTTAAAATATAAAGGGGGTTAGGGAGTTAAATAATAGTTGTTTTTAAATTTTTTTTTTATTTAAAAATATTTTAAGATAATATTTTTTATTATTAAAATTTATATATATATATATATATTATAGCATATTAAAATAATTTTAAAATATTCAAAAAATAATTTTAAATAACAAAATTAAATTTTTAACAAATAATATTTTGACTGCAATACCAAATATGTTTATAATCGATGTGCATGTATTTTAGCATGAGAATAATTCATTGGTCCATCCTATGACCTAAAATAAAAAATAAATGATATCATAAAAAATTATTTAATATTATAATTTAATATTGACTTTGAAACTAATTGGCATGACTTTTAATCCAACTCAAGTTTTAAATTAGCTTATGTAGAAGTTTCTTCAATGTAACTCAGTTGATTTACCATGTTCAAAACAACTCGAATAATCAATAAAAAGTATGGTCTGACTTTAAAAAAATCAATATAATATTTTTTTTAATATTAAAATAATTATATTTTTTTTATTAACATGAGTGTTCGGGCCAACTTGCGCGCACCTCGACTAATCCCACGGATCCTGAAGTTAACGACCATGTAAATCTCCAGTGGCCATCATATTAGCAACCACAAGACTCGAACCTG
>Ga0307515_10014524_pt1 | contig 14586 bp, 14 predicted proteins | sample 17_EM_MG_FD_194513 | JGI IMG/M metagenome (GOLD analysis project Ga0307515, IMG submission 194513) | Populus trichocarpa ectomycorrhiza microbial communities from riparian zone in the Pacific Northwest, United States - 17_EM | ecosystem: Host-associated > Plants > Roots > Unclassified | place... | reverse complement strand
GTGTCATGAAAGTTTGATAACTAAAAAAAAAATTAACATTAACAAACTAAATTAAACAAAAAAATTCATTAAAAAAACAAAAAAAAAGCAAAAAAAAAAAACCCATAAAAGGCATAAAAAGAAAAAAAAAATTAAAAAAAAAACAGCTTAGCATTTCACGGTGGACTGAACAGTGAAACACTGAACAATTTTAATATATGTTATTAATTAAAATGAAAAAAACAAAAAAAAATTCGAGTTAACTCGTCAAACCCGAGATCCGTGTCATGAAAATCTCATAATTAAATAAAAAAATTAACATTAACAAACTAAATTAAACAAAAAAAACACAAAGAAAAAAGCAAAAAAAAACCCAAAAACCCATAGAAAAACAAAAAAAAACAAAAAAAAACAAAAAAAAAAAAAAAACAAAGAAAAAAAAAATGCTTAACATTTTACTGTGGACTTGCATAGTTTCACTGAGCAGTTTTAGTTTATTATTAATATAATATCTATATACAAAATATTTATGCTTCATTCTGATTTAAACCAAAATAAAAGTTTTCAATTTATATGCTAGATTTTAGCTCTTTAATGTTTAACGCTACACTTGGATATTCAAATAAAAGTTTTAAAGGAAATGCAAAATGCTGGAAATTAACAATTAAAAGGTATAAGATTTTCAAATGCTTATATTATTAAGAAACATCCTAAAAAAAAAAAAAAAAAGCTTGAAGACCAACCAACCAAGTTGTGGATTTGAACGTATTTTATATTCAACACGTGCATGTGAAAATGTGGTCATTCAATTCACCCCTACACTCTCTCCTTATATATCTCTCTTGCCTACCCCTGCCTTGCCTCTCTCACTTTTTGCTGCTGCTATCTTCTCTTCTCTACGATTTTTCTGTTTGGTTTCTCGCGATCAGAAATCCAGCACCAACCCACTAAAGGGCTGTCACCATATTTTCTGAAAACTGATTTGCAAACGTAAGATACTGCAAGTTTTTATCTTTATTTTCTCTCTGACCAATCTTCCGACAGCGCCCCAATTATTCATGGCCTGTCGTATTTTTTATTTTTGTTGCATCTGTCACTTGTTAGATCTTATATCGTTAGATTTAATTTATAAAAGTTAGATCCTTGAAACTTTGCAACAATTTGGAATTATAAATTTTGTGTCGGTTGCTCGCTATGTCTTTGACTGAACGAGGTGTTTTATTTTTATTTTTTGCGATGGAAAATGAAGAAAGAACTTGGGATTTTGTGCTTCTTCGAGATTGAGAATTGGTTCACTTGTTAAACATTTGTAAATGTTTTGGCTCAATGCTTTGAATGGATGATTTATTATGGATCATATATATACTTGCATTGCCAAATGACTGCTTGTGTTTGCTTGTTAAATTAGATGCAATGCGGAGAATACTTGTTATCTTCCGATTGCTCTTGAACTTTTGGATGATTGTTATAAATTCTTGGTACAAATACTACACTATGTGTTAATTTCACACTATAATTAAACAATGTTAGTGTTTAAGAACACATGAAACAAACTCTTGCACTGAATACTCAGTTCTTTCTAAAGTCTTTAGACTTAATAAACGATCAATGAAACTAATCATAGTGTCATAAAGGGCACTTTAGAAGAACAGCGGAGTGACTTAAGCCTTAGACAAAGACTTATCCGACATTTGTTCATTTAGTGCATGGTGTTGAGGGTTTTTCTTACTTCTGTTCTTTTCATTCTTGTATTTCCTGTTTGTGGCTGGATTAAACAATTTGGTTTTGATTCTGTGGCAATAGTTAATTGTATCTAGAAATGTCATTGTGACATCCCAGGCAGGTCTGCATGTGGCTATATTTAAGCTGGCAAAATCTTCAGAGGCTATGATTTTTAGGCACATGGCATTGCTATCCTGTGCAGGGCAATTGATTTTTTTCTTTTACCTGTGAGGTTATTTCTGAAGGCCTTCTGGCTTAACAAATGGATATTTGAACCGATGATAGGATCTTAACAACTAGAAGGCTTGCTGAACTTTGAACATGCGGACATGTTTCATGTTAGATGTATTGATTTACTGACTTTGTGTACATTCTTGACAGATTTGCTTGTACCCTACGCATGCTTTGCACATTAAGCAGTATTAGAAGTTTCTGATACTGTGGTTTTCTTTATCTCTACCTCAAGTTACAACATCTCGTAGGTAATTGCAAGGACGTTACGTGCTTAATGCTTGTATCTTTTGCTGCTTGTATGTCTAGTACAAGGAACTGAAACAAAATTGATTACTTTGATTTTACTTCTCATACATTAAAAGCAAACATATTTGATGCTTCTATTGCAGGTTTGGGAGTTTTAATCTGTACAATTTAAAATGTCTTCTCCAAGCAAGAGGAGAGAGATGGATGTCATGAAGTTGTAAGTTTATCATTGTCATTTATGCATGCATATGAGATAATTAAAGATAGACTGACTTAAAATGAAATCAAAGGCATGGTTCAATGAGCTTTGGATGGATTTATAGTTTTGTGAGAAGTGCAAATAAATTTTAGGGAAGAGGACGTCCGTGACTATGGCACCCAAGGCAAGTGCCTCCCTATTTTCTAGGAAAATATCAACAGCATTTTCATACTGTAATCTGTGTGGTTTTAGCTTAATCAGGTTGGCATGCACTGTTAGAGTTATGAGGGGAATATAATTGTTTAGAGATAGGTTTAGGATATGGGGGTTTATGCTTAAAACTAATGGAGTAAGGATGTAGCTCTAGCACAGGCTTTTCCATACCATTGGCTCCAGTAGTACCGATTAAGGTTTGTGAATGGGAAAAGGCTCCGCAGTTTACCACCAGGATTGAGTTTGGTTGGTCCATGGTGTCTTTCACCATGGATGATATAAGATCCCATTTACTATTAATGATTGTGCTAAAGTTGAATTTTTATTTGGTATTCCTGATGGTTTTCTTTCTTTTTTGGCATATATTTGTTTGGATTATAGGCTTTTTATCTGACCAGCATAGTCTGTACAGCCATTTGCCTAGATTTGGAGTTGCTGCATTACTTCTTGAAGTTATGGATAATTATTTCTTTGTGACATGTTTAACTGTTGGATTAATGCTGTACAGGATGATGAGTGATTACAATGTGGAGACTATAAATGATGGACTGAATGATTTTAATGTGGAGTTTCATGGTCCTAAAGAAAGTATTATCTCTTCTCTTTTGTTGTTTCTTTCTCCAATTTGATATATTAGCTTTTCTTTTTGTGTATCTACTTGGTACATGGTGCTTTAAAAATTGTACAGACAGGGTGTAGTCCATGTACAAGCATGCTGTTGTAAATCTATGAATGAACTCGGGAACATCATCTGTTTTACCAATGACAAAACAATTTCTTGGTTTGTTGTATGGATTATTTGATTCCAATAATGGCATGGAAATAACAATTGTTTTAATCTTCTGTCCACATGGATCTCTGGCATCCTTCAGTTATTGTTTTCCTTGTTTAAGTCTATTTAGTTTTGGGAGCTCGGGGAGCTTTCTTCCATTGTTAATTTTGAATGAGAAAAATATGAAGAGGTCATTTCATTTAGTTTCAGGACTTCATGATTGATGTCGACATGTTTGATGGCTTCTCACTAACTGAAGTACTGTAAACATTGAGTTTAGGGTGACAGAATCTTATGGCATATTTATGTAAGACCTTGTTACCTATTGGAGTTTCCAATTTTAGTATTTATCTTTGTTCTCCTTTTACCTTGAGAATTCTGAGATGCACCTTTTCTCTTGCAAACCTCTATTGGCTGTTTCCAGTTTTATTCTTTTATTTTTGTATTTTAGTAATGTCTTCTATTTTGTATTTTGTGTTTTCTTGCTTCGATGCTTACAGGCCTTTATGAAGGTGGTGTCTGGAAAATCCATGTTGAGCTTCCTGATGCATATCCTTACAAGTCGCCTTCTATTGGGTTTGTGAACAAGATATTCCACCCAAATGTTGATGAACTGTAAGCAATGATCTTGCAACTGCTGTGTTGCAAATAGTTTAGATTTTATGTTGTTTCTAATTTTGTGATCCTTCAGCTGACATTTGCAATATTTTTCTTTATCAATAACAGTTCTGGTTCTGTATGCTTGGATGTAATCAACCAGTCATGGAGTCCAATGTTTGGTAAGCATCATATATCACATTCTAAATAAAGCTATATATTGTTTGTTTAGATTGCACATTCTAGGTGGATGGTTCACATGCATTGTTTTCTCATTGAATATGCACCATCCACATGATCTGTTTTTGTCGATTGTTTCCTTCAATCTTGACTTTCACCATAGTTACTCACATATATGGTCTTTGTTTCTGCAGATCTTTTAAATGTTTTTGAAGTTTTCTTGCCACAGCTCTTGATTTATCCAAATCCTTCAGACCCCCTCAATGGTGATGCAGCTTCATTGATGATGAAGGATAAAGAACAATATGATCAGAAAGTGAAAGGTGAAAGTTATCCAGAATCATTTTTTTATTCCCCACCTGAAAAAAAATCTAGATTGTAGAATCTTTTCATCCTTGTCTATTCAAGTATTCATTCATATTCAAGTTCAGGAAATTGAAATATACTGGGATTTTGGGTAATTAGCTATTCAAAAACACATAATTATAGTATCCAACGCATGATTGGGTTAGTTCCTCAATGATGGGACTCTATACAGCGTAACCATGAGTTTGCAAGCGTGTTTGCCATTCATGTGAAAAGGGAAGTCTTAGATCCAAGTGGTTAAGTGATTGAAGACATTGACGAGTGATCTATCTATAGGCATCAAAGGAGCGCCTATAGAATGAGAATACGTGACTTCACATTCTTTTATCCTCGAGTTTCTGGAAAAGGGTGTTTATAAGGTGGTAGTGGTGTTTTGTTGCATGACTGAACATGAACCGTGTGCCCATTATGTTGCCTAGGGACCTGTCTTCTGATGTTTGTGATTAACTGCACTATTGGAATTTGCTGTAATTTAGCACTGATAAAAAGATCATAGGCTAATGCTAGGATATAAGGTGAGGTCTTATCACACTAGGGCTGTTCAAGAGTCGGGCCCCAGCTTAGGAACAAGAGATGTAATTATTTTCAGTCTTATTTGTTGAGCAGAGTATTGTGAAAGATATGCAAAAAAGGAGCATATTATGAACTCCACGGGCGAAGAGCTGAGTGACGAGGAGGATGTCAGTGATGAAGAAAGTGGATCCAGTGATGAGGAAGATGAGATTGCTGGGCATGTAGACCCTTAATGTTTTGCAGCAGGGGTTTAATCATCTTTAAATTAAACCCCCTTGTAAGATTGGCAATGGACCTTTATTACATGTTGATCTTCACTGTCGTTCCAGTCTACATCTACCTTCAGTTTGCTTGATTAATCATTAATCATGTAGCTCATCTTTCCCAGAGTAAGAAAATAGTTGGCATGAATTATTTGATTTGAAAACATGGACTCATATGGGAAATCGAAAGAGAAGTGATTACTTTCAGTATTTGCATGTTTGATTCTTTTAGTATAGGAATTGTAGAGAAAACATGGTTTAATTATGTAATTTGGACGGATTTGTGGTGCTAAAATGGGGTTTTTAGAAAGCTGATCTTCAACTAGGTAAAGTCATTAATATATAATTTACCTAACTAAATTAAATGAGAAAGAGTTGACTCAATGAGATCATAATATAAAATTATACAAAGATCCATAGGAGGATATTTAACTTTAAATACTCTAAATGTGAGTATTTCCATCCAACCCATTGAACCTGTTTATCTGCAACATACCCCACAACATCCTTCAACTTTGCAACCTTTATGTTCATAGCTAATTTTCAAATGGCCAACACTATATCTCAAAAGTCCCTCACCTCCTATGCAAACATTACATTATTTCAGCCTTTCCAAATAAGCTATACAACTGCTCTAAAGATTACAACCCAGTCCCTTCTATTACAATCGCTATTTCTTGAAGCCAGATTATCCACCAACCAAGTATACAAACTAGTTGTAAAGAAAACTTGTTGATCTTCAATTCTAAGTTTCTAACCACCTGCTCCCAAATCTTCCTTGCAATTTGACAGTCCCTTAATGTATGTAAAATAGTTTCAACACTAGTGATGCAATGATGGCAACAAGGTCTTTATGCAATCCTTCACTTATATCTCTTTGCATTCATTAATATTGCATTGTGTCCAACTATCCACAAGAAAGTCCTAATTATTTCCATACCTTTCCACCTCTAAATCAGTTTCCACAAAGGATCCTTATAATTTTGATTCGTCGGCTCATAATTCTAAAGAGAATAAGTCGAGTATGTGAAAGAACCATTAGTCAAATCCCTCCAATACATGTTATATTTCCCCAACATACTGTTTGAAGAAAGATAATTCGTGATTACCTAACTATTTGTATGGGTAGCAAATAAAAAAAACACTCTCATCTCCATTGTTTGTTCTCCCCATCATGTCCGAGACCGTGGCCTCCCTCAAATCCTATGGAATTTCCTACCTCACATGATTAATAAGTGGTTTATAAGTGTCAAGCCAGCCATCCCTCCAAAACTTAACACATGCACAATCATTTACACTCCAACATAATTCTTTAGTAACCTAATTCTAAACATCACTTATTACTTTCCATAAACTTGAATCTCTCTGCTTAGCAGTAACCTGAGGAACTCTCTCATTAGATTTGATATATTTTCCCCTCAATACTTTCACCTAAAGACTATCACTCTCAAACATAACTCCCCAAGCCAGCTTCATCACAAAAGACATATTCATATGATGCATCTTTTTTAACCCTAACCTAACTTCAATTTTAGGTTTGCATATAGTTTTTCAGTTTATATGGTGCATTTTACCTCTACCTGCCTCTAATCCCCAGATAAATTTCCTACATATCTTCTTTGTATCATAGCAAATTCGTTTTGGTAGTACTGTTAATTGCATTGTATAAAAAGAAATAATTGTTAGAACAGACTTACAAAGAGTAATCCTTCCTGTTAGAGAGAGATTGTTTGCTTTCCAGCCTGCTAGCTTCTTCTGCACCTTCTCAATCAAGTAGCAACATGTCTGCTTAGTGATTCGCTGATGAACAATAGGCACACCCAAATACTTTTCTATATTGTCAATTCTTTGAAAGTCACTATTTCTGTTTGTATTTCTAGCAGTTGCTGTTGACATATTTTTTTGAGAAGTAAACCCTTGTCTTGTTATTGCTTACCTTTTAACCTGAAGCTTCATAAAAAATGTTAAGACATCCCATTATGTTCTCCATTTGTTCCTTACTTGCTTCAGAAAACAACATGTCATCTGCAAAACATAGGTGATAAATATCAATCATATTTCTATTAATTCTAAAAGGTTTACAAGAGTGATTTGTAACCTCTTTTTGAATTAATTGGGATAATTTTGAAGCTTACATTGCACAGTCCAATTGGACGAAACTGATGCATGTATTCAGGGGACTGCACATTCGATATCAATACCATTTGAGACTGATTCACCACTGCCACATTAATTCTTTTCTAAAAATATCTTTAATGAAATTGCACACTATTGGCTCCACCACTCTCCATTGATCATGATAAAAGAATGGCTAGTAACAATCTGATCCTAGAGCCTTGTAAGGCTTCATGTAAAAAATAGCCTTTATGATTTCTTCATTAGAGACTGAAATAGATAACATCTCAAGCTAGTTTTGTGGAACCTTAGGAAATTTCCCATTCAACATCCTCATTTGCTCTCCCCTTATTTCTACTGAATAGCTTTTTATAATACTCCACCACTATATTCCTCAAATCATACTCCTTCCACACCCATATATTATTCTCATCCTTTAGTTCCTTAATTCTATTTTTATATCTTTTAATCACTGTCTTCGTATGGAAATATTTAGTATTGCCAAACACCACATTATTCCAATCCTTCAGCTGCTTAGTCATTTCATCCAAGGCTAGAACAAATCCTGTATCAGTTTGTCACTTTGAATAAAATCCCCAAACTCCTCATATTGCACCCATACAACTCCAAACCTAAAAGGTTTGCTCTAACTTTGAACACTTTAACCATGACCACACAACACTACCAATATTGGATAATGATCCGAATTAACTTTGGGCAGAATCTTAATAAAAACATTTTAAAACTTCAGGCATCGTTGCATATTCCCAAACCCCATATCCAGTTTGTCAAACACCTTACCAAAACCACTTCTTTTTTTACCTCTCCAAGTAAATTTCGACCCATAAAAACCCAAATCAATCAAATAAACTCTTGTACCCATCTCCCAAACCTAGTACAATGCCTGAAGGCTTAGAACGATGTGGAATATCTAAGGAGATTTTAGCTTAGTTGATTTGGGAAACATATTTTTTTGGCAAAATTCTCACAATCTGAAGATAGGGAATATGTGTTTTTTGGAGGACCCTGGATGGTCGCTGATCATTATTTGACAGTTCATACATGGCATCCAAACATTGATCCGTATGAGGTGACTATTGAAAAGGTTGCAGTATGGGTCAGATTGTCAAATTTAGCCATGAAATACTATGATAATTTTATATTATAGAGAATTGGTGATCATATAGGAAAGAAATTAAAAGTGGATCGTACCATATCTTTTGGCATGAGGGGTAACTATGCTAGAATTTATGTGGAGATGGATCTAACGAGGCCATTGTTAGCTAAATTCAAATTGTATAGAAGAATTAGACGTATTATATATGAAGGGCTTCATTTAATATGTTTCTATTGTGTCTAATATGATCATAAAAAAAATTCCCCATGCACGTCAAAATCATGAGGAAAATATAAAGGTGACAATCAATGAGAATGGAAGCAAAGATGATGGTGATTTGGTGCAGGGTATGAAGTAGAAAGGTGGTCGAGTTACTAGGCCAGAGGTGGAAAAACAATTTGGGCATTGGATGGTGGCTACATGGAGATGACATAGCAATGTTAGGAAAGCACCAGTCATGGCAAGTAATAACAAACATAATAAAAATCCTGTAAATAATAGGACTGCTTCTAAAACGAGTTTGATGAGTAAAGAAATTGCTAGAAGTGTGGGATTTAAGGGAGATGGATGTGGGGAATAATGAAGAAGATATGTTTATTAATGATAATAATAACAGAAATATTCAGATGAGGTGATTGTGGGAAAGATACAAAAGAGAAGGTGGACTTCAATAATAGAAAAGAGCCTAAGAAAGGCCCGAGTAATAAATTAGGTAATAAAAGGGTAATGTTGCATGGCCCACATGGGGTTATTAAGAAGAAAGAGGCTAGACCATTGATTAATGAGTGGGCTTGGGTAGTAATATTATCTCCTTAGTAAATAATACCAGGGATAACAAAAATAATGGAAAATTTCATCAACAACACAAAAATAAACAGGTTATGATGAATGACAAAGATCAATCTATAGTTATCTCATCCCTATTGATAACTGATGAGATGCTTGTGAGGGAGAGGTCTGTTCAAATCCAAAGAAGTGAGTTGTTTCTAGAACCAAGACCTTATGAATCAAGTTATTAGGCAATAATGGATGTTGCAAAAGATAATTTAATTGAAGATGATGATGAAGTAGTGCAAATTATAGGGGTAACGATGGAAGAGGATGAACAAATAGGCACCTTTGTACCATCTTTAAAATAAATAAGTATGATGATTATGGTAATTCTTTTATAATTTATTATTATGAATTTTCTATATTGGAATTGTAGAGGGACAGGAAATGATAGGTTTTGCTCAATTGTTAATTATTTGAGGAGAAGTTGTAAGGTTGATGTAATGACAATCACTAAACCTAGAGTGTGTGGTGTAGTAGGTGATAAAATAGTAGAGAAACTAGGGTTTAATGCAAGTTTTAGGGTAGAAGCTCATTGGAGATATGAAGGGATTTGGGTGTTGTGGAATAAAAATAAAATGAAGTTAGATATTGTGAATTCTTCTTGAAATCTTAATCTTATAATGGATGAGGGGAGAGGGATAGGTTGGGTTTTTACAACTATTTATGTTAATCCGAATGAGGTTTTGAAAAAAAAAATGTTTTAAGAAAAATAAACAAATGGTTGATGGGGTTTTTGTGCCCTAGTTGTTATTAGGGGACTATAATAAAATTTTATTTGTTGAAGATAAGGTATGAGGCTTCTGTTAATGTTAGGCTTTTACAAATTAATCAACTTCAACAAAAGTTAACCAACTATTTTATGAAGATCCAATGGCTAAGAAAGAAAGAAAAGATAAAGTGATGTGGAAAGAGAGATAAATGGGGGAAGAAAAAAAAGGAAAGAAAGAATGGATTACTGGGTACACACCATGATATTTTTTGGCTATTGAATCTTTATAAAATTTTGAATTGATTTTTTATGCATGTTAATTGAAATGAGAGGGACATGGTTTTTGAAAAAATCATTATTTTCAATAATAATTATGTTTAAACTGTATTATTTTTCTAATATTTTTTTAACATGTGTAACTTTTTTCAAAAAAAAAATTATGAAATATGTTAGAATCCTAAAATATCATTGCTCTCGCTACATGGACAGCGGCTTTAGGAGTAAACAAGTTTGGAAAACTACTGTAATACTATAATTAATTAATAAAGCTGATGGACATGTTCAACAGCAATGGTCCAGACCAGAAGCTGTTTAAAAAGGATCAACTACAAAGCTCGACCATATGGAGGATGGAAATATTAAAGCATCAAAGAGAAGGTTTCTAATTTCTTCTTTGTTGTTGGCCATCGACAAGAAAGTTACAGTTGTATCATTTTGATTAGTTAATGAATTAACTGAAGCATAAAACGCTGTCAATTTTGTAGAAACCAGCTGAGAAGGACACGACATTGAAAATGATGATGACTAGTCAAGTCGGCCGGCCGGCTCCTGTTTTGAGAATCTTGTTTTAGGCCTTTGGCATGTTTTTGTGAGACCTTATGGGCAATCCATTTTAAAACAATGCGAGCTCTCTTTGTAAATTCAGTCAATTGTCTCTCTATACTGGTTTAAGCAACAATGGCAATTTGGTTCCTTTCTCCTTGGTTTTACTTAGCTAGCCAATCAGAGGCTACCCTTTAAAAGAGAAACCACAATATAGCGCCATTTTCTCTAAACTCACTTGGTTCATCTAAGAAAAATGGATCGAATTCTTATCTGGATGCTCCCCATTTTGATGTTTTTCATACTTCCAAAGTCAAATTCAGAAGATGAAAATGTCATTGAGGCACTGGTGCAATTCATGGAGAAACTTTCAGCAGGAAATTCGCAAAATTATCAAAATTGGGGCTGGGACAGAAATTCAGATCCCTGCGTTGGCAATGTCAATTTCGTTGGCACATGGAAAGGAGTGGACTGCAAGAAATCGCAAAATGTTAAGAAGATTGTTCTTGATAACTTCAACTTAACAGGAACATTTGAGGCTGCTTTCGTATGCACGGCGAAGTTTCTTGTTTTCTTGAGCCTGAAAGAGAACAATATTTCTGGCTTCATGCCTAAAGAGATAGGAAACTGCGGACGTCTGAGACACTTGTACGTAAAAGGGAACCGATTTGCTGGTGATATTCCTGACACTTTTCCTCAGTTACGTAACTTGAAGAGCATCGATATATCTGACAACAACTTCTCTGGTGAGCTTCCTGCTGATATGTCCCGGATTTCAGGCCTGCTAACCTTCTTTGCTGAAAACAATCAGCTCAGTGGGGAAATACCGGATTTTGATTTCTCCTATCTCAAGGATTTCAATGTAGCCAACAACAACTTTAGCGGTCCAATTCCTGATGTCAAAGGCAAGTTTGGGGCAGACAGCTTCTCAGGTAATCCTGAATTATGTGGGAAACCATTATCAAAAGCCTGCCCACCTTCAAAAAAAGGATCAAAGCATTCATCAACTGATCGCTTCCTTATCTACTCAGGCTATATAATACTTGCCGTGGTTGTGCTGCTCTTGTTAGCTTTATATTTATTTAAGAAAAATAAGCCTAAAGAAGAAACTGCGAAGGTTGTCAAGAAGGGGAGGGTAGCTAATGCAAGTAAGGAACATAGTAGTACTCCAAGTGAATCCAAAACTGGTGGTAATAGATCAGAATATTCAATTGCATCTGTTGAAGCTGGAATGACATCATCATCTCTTGTAGTTCTTCCCAGTCCTGTGGTGAATGGTTTGAAATTCGAGGACTTGCTTCGAGCTCCAGCTGAGTTGCTTGGTAGAGGAAAGCATGGAAGTTTGTATAAGGTCATGTTCGATAATGCTACGATCTTGGCAGTGAAAAGGATCAAAGACTGGGATATTTCGGCCGCAGATTTCAAGAGGAGAATGGAGATGATAGACCAAGTGAGGCATCCCAGAGTATTGCCTCTGGTAGCATTTTATTGCTCCAAGCAAGAGAAGCTCCTGGTATACGAGTATCAGCAGAATGGCAGTCTCTTCAAACTTCTCCATGGTAAGTCTATCATCTGTACTGGCATTCTAAATTTTAACATTACCTCATTTTAATGGTGGAAACTGGAAAGGAATTCTTAGGATATAAAAAACAATGTGAAACTGAAAGGTACAATAGGATTAGGATGAGAGAAATATTCACCATATTAAGTGCATGCAATTGGGGATGTGACTATAAGAAGTATGAAGAGGATTTTCTGAAAAAACCCATTGGATAAACATACAACTCAGAGACATGGTAAATTTCAGTCTGATGAGAGAAATATTCCTGGCAACTATTATTTGTTTTCTCATTTTTCTCTGCATTTCTCAGGCATAAGCAATTTCATATATATGAAACAATAATATAAGATACATACAGGAAAGTGACACGGTTCATATAACAACTTGGAATTGTTGTTGATGTTCTTAGGGTCCCAGAATGGGCGAGTATTTGACTGGGGAAGCAGACTCAATGTCGCAGCTAGTATTGCAGAGTCCTTAGCATTCATGCATGAGCAGCTTCAAGAAGGTGGGATTGCCCACGGGAACCTGAAATCCACCAACATTTTATTCAACAAGAACATGGAGCCCTGCATTAGTGAATATGGTCTAATTGTGACTCAAGGCCAGGATCAATCATTACTTTCTCAGTCTGATAGCTTCAAAAGTAATGCTTTGGGTGGAGATGGCGCCTATAGCACCTTCAAGGTGGATGTTTATGGCTTTGGCGTGGTTCTTCTTGAGCTTTTGACAGGGAAACTAGTCGAAAACAATGGGTTTGATCTGGCAAGTTGGGTGCACTCAGTGGTTAGAGAAGAATGGACTGCTGAAGTTTTTGACAGGGCCTTGATCGCAGAAGGTGCTAGTGAGGAGAGGATGGTGAACCTGTTGCAGGTAGCATTGAAGTGCATAAATCCGTCTCCAAATGAAAGGCCAGCCATAAACCAAATATCTGCTATGATAAACACGATAAAAGAGGATGAAGAGAGATCCATAATTTCAGAACCATGATCATGCCCTGGAAGCCTAATTTCGCATTATTTAGTTATATTTAGGTTATTAATCCTACATCAGATCAGATGGTACGTAGACTTGGTTTAAAACATGCGTATTGGTGACAAAAATAATTATTTCTTCAAACATTTTGATTTGGATTTTCTTCAATTTATGATCATTATCTAAATTCTTATTACCATTGTTAATTATGCTCGTTGTTTCCATCAACAAATTTCATCTATCTCGGTGCAAGTTTGGAAACTCCGTCCAATCAGTGTTTTATAAAAAAAATTAATTTTATATTTTTAAATCGGTCTAATTTTAATATGTTGATATCAAAAATAAATTTAAAAAAATATATTATTTTAATATAATTTCAATCAAAAAAATAATTTAAAAAATAATTACTACTACATATAGAATACTCTGCTCCATTTACTTTTTTGAAGTTATAACTAAACAAATTTTATTATTTTATCACACTAGAGATCCAATCAAGATGTCAACTTTAGTCAAGTTAGTTGTATCATTAAATAAGTATTTATTTAATTTGACGAGATTTCACAATTTATGTTATATAATAATATTATATTATTGCTCTTTTATTAAACTCTAAATTGATAAAAATGATCGATTTAGTTAATTAGCTTGACTATATAATAGAGAGTAATATGGAGAGATTTAATTTAACTTTTTAATTAAGGATCTTAGTAAAATTTATCATACAAATAAAGAATTTCAATTTTTTTCTGTATAAAATAATATAAGACATGCAATATAAAATAAAGAGATTTTTTTTTCTTCGTATACAATATTCTATTTGTTTTCTTTTTTCTTTTTTTTTTAATTTAAATTTCATGTCTGACTGACCCTCTTTTATCTTTTTTCCCTTTCTCCCAGTTATACCATCAGGCCATAGCTTCTTTCTTAATATAACTAGAATAATTTGTGGATGTTAATGTGCTCGAGAGTAATTAGATATATTAGAATATCAAAGTTAGCTTAAAGTAATTTAAGTTTAAAATATATTATGTTAATTGTCTTATTATTGTTTGGTACTTGTTCATGGAGGTAGTGTTTAGTATGATCAACCAAAAAGGAATGGATATGACAAATGTTTCGTGAAATTATTTGGTGTACTTTTAAATACTATAAAAATCATTTTTTCT
>Ga0307515_10014523_pt1 | contig 14586 bp, 11 predicted proteins | sample 17_EM_MG_FD_194513 | JGI IMG/M metagenome (GOLD analysis project Ga0307515, IMG submission 194513) | Populus trichocarpa ectomycorrhiza microbial communities from riparian zone in the Pacific Northwest, United States - 17_EM | ecosystem: Host-associated > Plants > Roots > Unclassified | place... | reverse complement strand
CGTGGACTGAACCATCGAGTATACCAGTCTGAGACTGAAAGATTAACCTCTTTCACAGTGAAAGCTTGTCCGCTCCCAATATGCGAAAGTATTGGACTCTGGAAGACTTGGCGAGGATCCCTATGTGAGACCACAAACACAACGGATGAGGGGGGAGCAGACGGATGCGATGTATTATATTCGATACAGAGGTGTACTTTGAACGGGTCACGGGTCTGCAAATGCTCGTCAGAACAATGCGAAATACTTTTTCGATGATCATAAGAGACGCACACGATGAATTATAGACGATAGTATCAAAAGTCTGTGACCTTGCCACCAAAGCTCCAGTCCCCGTGCCGTAGAGGGTCCCGCTTTGGCCCTCCCCTCTCGCCTGTGACAGGATTGACATCCCCTTCGAACTCCGGTTCGATTGGTTTCCGTGCATCTGGGTGCATGTTTGATAGTACCTCATCCGTTGCACCGGTGCCCACTAGGGGCATTTGCGCTTTGCGCACGAGTTCTTCGAATTCTTTCTGCTCTTCAGGTGGGAGCAGGGGCGGTGAAGGTCTGGAACCAAATGGAGTACGAGGGTAGCACGAGGGTACGGAGGTTGACAAGGTGCGTCGATAGATTTGTGATGGGATGCGTGCTTGGCATTGCGCCAGAATTGTGTGTTGGCATGCGACGACGATGCGGCGAGCTGGTACAAGAAGCCTAACATGCATCTGTCGTGTGGACGTCGGACGTGTGGACGTGTGGATAGTGGACTGCAAGTGAAATGAAAAGTGGAGATAGAAACACGCTCCAAGTTTGAGAGACAACCGCAAGTGAATCCATTTCATAAAGGGTTGTAACCTCCTCTTATGTTGGCAGAGTCTAACACTGTTCCATCGCCTCGAGGGCCTCCCTATAATAATCACGAGCTGAGCTACAAGAAATGGAAGAGACGCCACAAGAAATGGAGACGCTGATCTATCAGACAGAAGCTGTCTAATGAAGCCATCTGATCAGACTCGTTTGGCCCGGCCAGACCGGAGTTCGGTCGTGGACATCAGCCACGGGCCAATGGGCCTTGGTTTTGGGACAATCCTCCAGCCACTGTACTCTGCCCAGTCTGGTCGGGAGATCATCAACTGTGATGCCCCAAAATGGTCTTGTCACAACTTCGCTTGCACCCACGTTGTCCCACCATTGTTTGCTTCCTGACCACATCCAAACAGAATGGGGAAACGTACTTATAGCGAGACCTTCAGGTAATCCTTCATTCCCAATATCTTCTACCACCCATCTAACATGGAAGGTCCCCACACGCCTAAAAATCCACGCCTAACATCTATCCAACTTGACTCGGAATTGGGCCGCACTCCCAGTTACCCGACGACCCATTACACCTCCTCTACCAACATCGCTGATGCTAAAACAAATCTCAAGACTACTCTTGCCACTCGTGTTTCCTTTAACGACCCGAACATCGTCGATGTGTTAATCAAGCCTGATAAAGTTGGCGACGATCTTGTCAAGAATATAAAGGATTACATTTCGAAGGATCCAGATATTCAGAGATTCCTAACTGCCGTCTGCGACCAGACCTATCAGTATGAAAGCGACATGTACAAACCGCTGGTACGTCGTAATTGATATTCATGCTTTGACCACTCATATTTCGAGTAGTGCACGCTGTTGGGCATCATCACCAACTATACTGATGACTCAGAGGACGACTCAGAGGAAAAGCACGCACACAACATGGAAGAGGATGACGAGAAGGACAACAATGACGATACTGCTTCCGAGTCCGCCAGTCACACCAACTTTGCCCGACGTATTAACCGTATCTGGCTTGATGTCCACAACATCATTCCACGCACCGACCCTGGTTTGTTTGTCCCTGGGATGCCTACGAACTACAACGATGCCGAGGAGGATTCGATGATTGGCACCAAGCGCCCTCATCCTGACGTGGAGATCTCTAGTCCCTCGAAAGCGCCTCGCCTCTCCAAGAACCACCAATTCGCCCGAGATGGCAATCACAAAGGCAAAACCGACGCATTCGAAAAGCGTCGACCGGATCTTGTGTTGGTTGATGATTGCCCTCACGAACCTCGACAGGACTGGTGTCTCTGGCGTCAGTTTGCAGTCTTGCTGGAGGTCAAGCGTGACCGTTGCGATGGACCCAATCCTGCAGACGGCACGACGCTGAGTCGATTGGCGGCCCAGCTTGCCGACATGGCGCGTCTGCACCTTGCCGCCCGTCCGTTCATGCGGTACTCCGTCCACGTGACGGTTTGCGGCTCTATCTTCAACGTCGCACTCTTTGACCGTGCTGGTGGAGTGGTATCGAAAGACTATGATATCAACACGGATCTCGATACGTTCATTCGTATCATTCGTCGATTGGGACGAGACCTTGACGCTCACGCTTTGGGGCTCGACCCGACTGTCGTACCTCTTCACGACCTCGGCAGCTGGAAGTTCCCAGAGTTTCGAGTGATCGTTGGTGATTCGGCGTACATCACGCAGGGACTGCCACTCTGGCAATCGTCCAGTCTCGTTGGCCGCGGGACATTCGTCTGGAAAGTTGTGCTTGAGGAGGGTGACGAGCAGTCTGGCAAAGGCAAGGTTAAGATCTTCATTCTGAAGAATGCGTGGCGGGCGTGCGCACGCTTGGCCGAATCGGTCATATACAAGATGATCAACAGCGCCACGAAGGAACTGACCTCTCATCTGACTAATCTGGATGGTGTGGCACAGTTTGTCGATGGCGGGGACGTATTCGATTCTCAATTGCCGAACGAAGTGATCAAGGTGTCCAGTCACCGTAAAGGGTTCGGGAACCCGATCAGTGAGAAGGATGATCCCGTTCTCCACCGTTTAGTCCTTGCCAGCTACGGGAGCAGGCTCAACGAGTTTGTCACTTTTTCTCAACTCATGCGTGCGGCGAAGAAGATGAACAGCGGTGCGCTTAGTAGATTTGACCAACGTTTCCCTCTGACACTTTTCCAGGACTCAAAGCACTTCATGAACGCGGTATCACTCACGGGGATATCAGTCTCGGCAACCTGTTCCTGGGTACGACAGAGGGTATCGCTGGGTTTGTCGGTGATCTCGACCTGGCTAAGGTGGACATGGAGATTATCAAGGAATTGTTCCCGGAATGGTCCCACACGGTCGGGTCAAGCAAACGGGGAGCACTCCGAACGGTGAGCCTCGTTTGAGCCTCGTTGTGAACTTTCTGACGTCAGAATGGCATAGGGTACTGCAATATTTATGAGCATTCCTCTCCTGGACGCTCTCACCGAGTACCATAAGCTCTTGGATAGGGCAACTAGAGACAGAGGAATTGTGGTACCCTCCTTCCTCAACTTCGCGCCAGGAGCAGGCGAAGACATTGAGTCGATGATATGGGTCCTAACTTATGCGATTATGCTTCATCATCAAGAGAGCCTCCGAGGATGGAGGAAGGCTGACTACAAGCGCGATGTCGTCGACCAATTTTATGGCAGCTTGTCGTACTCTGGACTCGCTGTTCAGCGCGAGCATATGGAGACCCGTGGTACGAACCCTCTCGCCAAATCACCTGAAGAATGGATTCCCGACCCGACACAACTCCGATGGTTTAGGCAGGCGATGACGCTGGTGGCAGGTCAGCATAGGCCATCCCTCGATGGTAGCACCAGGGCCATTACATTTGATGCTTTTGATGCTCTCTGCGATGAGTTTATCACGGACAAGTGATTCTGCTCTTTGCGCGTTGACTTTTAGCTATTTCCGACTTCTCACTACGTTTTGAGCAATACACCTCTTGAATTTGAGTCACTCTTAATCCTTGAGATAGCGAAGTCAAGTGCTTCACACCCTCGCACGTGGTGGACCAACTCTTGTCCTCACTCTCTGCTCGAGTATGCCCTCTCGGGATGTGCTGTAAACTTAGTAAGGGATGACCTCCTTCGAACACGCGTGAGCCTGGCCGCCATAGAGGTTGAGAGCAAGGGACAGATGCGCTGGAAATTCTGCACAACCGGTCACGCTTGTTAGGGCGTAAAGGGACGATCTATACTTTATATAACGAAGAAGTAGCCTGATGAGGCGCGCCCCCTGGTCCTACTCGATACTCTCCTCGTGGATCGTCTGTGGAGGAGAGATATCCAGGGTTAGGTTTGAACCCACGCCTTACTAACGCCTTACTATATACAAACGAATAGATAGGTGGTCGTAACACCAACAATGGCTTGTGATACAAGGCTTTCAAACAATGTCCACAGCAATGCTGGTAACAATCGGATGCACCGTTGGAGAGTTTTAGAATATACTGCAATTCGTAAGGCTTCCATTCAGCTCCTCAAGAATGGGTGGGTCAATGCCTCTTTCGGGGTGATCCTTCTCGCCGGATCGACAATCAAGCATTTTTCCAGTAAGTCGACGAACGAGATCGAGATGAGCATCTTCTCTTCGCTCGTGGCTCCTTCAACACCATCTGCAGATGACGAGTGTCCTTTTAGAAGCAGTCTAGACCGGATATCCTTCGTGGGCTTCTGAATGTGAACTTTGCGAATCTCCTACGAGTCGAGGTGTGAGTCATCGGCACCCGTTAAACTCCAGCAAGATACGTACAGCAGCTCCAGCGGCGCCCTCAACAATGTCCAAGAATCCTCCGACATCGTCAAAGTAGTCGGTGCCAAATTTGGCCTTTTTCATCGCTTTCGTGTTGAAGCGGCCCTTGCACTCCATCATCAAGCGAAGCATCTCCCGGTTCGACCTGCCAGGAAAGAGGATTCTCCCCGTGTACAACTCGTACCAAGGGCCGCCGGTGCTCCACACATCGACGGCCATGTCGTAAGGAAGTCCGAGTATGATCTCTGGTGCGCGGTAAAAGCGGGAAACAAGGTAAGGGGTGATCATGGTGGATGTGTTCTCATAAGATATGTCGGTCGCTGAACCCAAGTCGCAGAGTTTGAGCATGGACTTGGATGAATTAACAAGGACATTGTCTGGCTTGATATCCGCGTGGAGGATGTTACACTTTCGCAACAGAGAGAGCGCGAGGAACAGTTGATGTGCGTAAGCTCGGACCGCTCGGATGTTCAGCCCGACGTCCCGCCCAAACTTTTTCACCACCTCGCGGAGGTTCATACTACTCACCACTGCTCAGAACATGGTAATGTTGAAGAGCGGCTTGACATACCTTAGAGACTCGAACACGAGGCATAAGTGACCTCGGTGTTCAAATGTTCGTTCCAGTCGCACAAGGTGCTTCTTGTCCTCGGGGTCGGCATCGCGCAGCTTTTGCAGGATTTGGGCTTCTTTCAGACCGGCTTTTTGCATACTCTCTTGCGAGCGGACGATTTTGACAGCGACTTCTTTGCCTTCGTTCTCGCTGCTCCCGTCCCGGACTCGAGCACGTACAACATTTGAGAACATGCCTTTGCCAATATTGGCAAAAACTTGATACTTGCCACCGTCGAGCACTTCTCCCAACATGATCTGATAGTAGCCTTCTTCATCAGCTGCGGCATCAATGGGAGCGTCTGCAGCAGGCATGATAATTCTCTATATTAATGGTGAAACCATGCAATAGCCAGGAAGGATAGGAGACGGACCTTTACGACCTTACCCTGCTTCTTCTTCTTTGGCTTTGGTTCATCTTCGTCAACGAGAGCAAAGATATCGTCGATCTCATCCTCGTATTCCTCTTCCTCCACGTCCTCGACAACGTTGCGCATGTTGACATCCTCGCCTAGGCGCTTTGCTGCCCGCCGCGCTTCGTCGTCCATCCGATCTTTCGAGGAGTCATAATCGGCGGCCGCGACACTCTCAATACCCGCTGCTTGTTGATCCGCCTTCGGAATGTCCTCAGTTCGTTCGATAGGGGCTGCATCATCCACTTTGCTGAGGGTAAAGTCGACGCCTGCGATGGGTGTACCAACCGCCGCTGAACTAGGGATCGAAACATATGGTGGAGTTGGTGGTGGAGTCGCAATGGATTCTGCGTGCACTGATTTGGTCAGGAGACTTATTGACGACAAGCCGAACGCGACTCATGGGTCCCAGAGGCAATACGAGAACACACTGGAAGTGAAGGAGTCCCTGCTTTGCTAGGTTCAGCGGACTGCGGTGTAGGGACAGCTTGCGATGCTTGATACTTGGCTAAAATAGCAGCCCTCCTCGCTCGTCGCGCCTCTGCCTCATCCACGGGCTTTTCTTCCTCGACATATAAGAGGTCGAGTTCCGGTTCCGGGATCGAAGGTGGTGGTGGTGGCGGTGCCGAGGGCGGGAGTGTTGCTTGTCGTGAACTGTGGAGGGTGGTCAGTTTCTGGGTATGCAACCGGTTGAGAAGGACAGAGGCTCGCGCGTACTCAAGGAGCGAATCTTATATTCCAATGCATTGACAAAAATAGACTGACCATTCCGTCAGCATTTCCCTTGCTGTGATTCTCCTCTACTCTACCCCCGTAGCGTTTTGAGGTTACTAATTTACCGGTGATGAGTGAAAAGTGCGGTTCGTCCCCACCACCGTCTTCTTCCGTGGCCCCGCCACACCACCACCGTTAGTAGCCGAGTCTCGAACTTCCGCAATGACTTGCTCAAAGTCGAGAATATACCTCCCACTCCACGCCGGGACAACTCCCAGCGCCATCTCCGTTCAAATGGAGTAACGATCGGCCGAAAGAATTCCTACAGGATGACGACTCAGTTCTCTAATGGCCTCAGCAGCAGCAGTAGCAGTAGTAGTATGGCGCACCTTCGATTCGATGATACTGTTCTCTGGACATGCCACCGACACAAAGCACTCGATTTCCGCAAAGTTGGCAAGCTTTGCCGGATTTAATTTGCCGACGCTTACAGTGTATGACTTTTTGTGGGCCTTCTTCAGTAGGGCTCGTAGGTGGGATATAAGAGGAAGGTATGAGGCTTGTGGCACATTCAATCGAAACGGTAATAGAATAGAATAGAATATATGGAGAGGGCGACGTACCAACACCTAGCGTACCGATGAGTATCCCAAATACGTCGGCATCTTTGGCGAGCAGTACAGCGTGATAGCGCTTCATCAGTAGTTTATTCGTCCTCCATGATTCGAGTTGGCATGTGTGAGTTTTCGGACCGAAGCGGTAGACCTGACCACGGGTTGAATGACAATCAGAGACTGCGCAAGGGACACACACATTTTTGTCCCCGTGGGTTATCAAGAGGTTGGTGAGCGCCAGCGTTTGGCCTCCAATATAGAGAATGGTAGCGTCATCAGGTACACTTGTTCTGGAGATGGGTGCCTCTGTAGTACTCGCTGCGTTACGTTGGGCCCGGCCGGGCTCTTGGTAGGACGAAGGGATCTAAGTATGGAATCTCGAAGATGGATCCCTCGCCTCAAACGCTTCCTTTATTCTCGCTGTAATGGTGCTATAGTAGTTTCAAACAACTGAGGAGCAGGAGACTCACGAATGCAGTGGTTGTAGCAGCCTTCCTGGAAGATGACCACCACCGCTGGGGCGGAGGCGGAACAGGTACCATAGAACGACTCTAAGACTCTTCTTTGATCTACATTCCGCTTCCCCGAGACATAGATCACGGGTGATCGCGATGTTCTAACCGATCCTTTCAGAACGCTCGCTCCCTAACCGGGGTTATGAGAAATAGGCTACTCACGCGCTCATACAGGCATGGCCGTAGTGTACAATTGCGTCCGCATTCACATGTTGAGCAGCCACTTCGTCGACGCAACAGCTGGGGAGGAAAAGTAGTCGGTTCAGACGTTCACTTGCGGCGATATGTGGGACGAGCTGGGGGACCTGCCATATGAAGTATCTGCTAAGACGAATAGACCCCTTGCTAGATCGACCGTCAAACTCCTTGACATTTGACCATTGGCGTTGTCACGTACCGTGCCGGCCGTGACATTTCCAGGCTCACGGAAATGGTCCGGCGCGTCGGTTCCCTTTGTGGCAGTAGCGCTCGGCTCGCCGACGCGCGATGGCCCTGCTACTCGGGCAGTCGAGCATCAAACCTTTCCATTTTAGTTTCGTTGCTCTGCAACGTGTTTCTGATTATTGTCTGATTTCTTATTATTTAAATATCCATGTACTCGCTCGCTAGTTCCTCAGTTTGAGGATCGACTAGAGTACCGGTCCCCTTCTCACTTCTTTCGTCCCCATCCCTAAGTTCATTCCCGACGACGGCTGGTCGTCATTGGTAGTCCACGGCATTGTACGGTATACGCCCTATCCTGGCCACACGTCCGTCCTCCGACCGGACACGGCTCTGACAGGCGTCCGCGGCGTGGAGCCTCTTCTTCAGAGCTGTATACACAGGGACTCTAGGGTGAATCTGCTTGTTGTACAATGGAAGGAAGACCCCTCGATGTACAAGCCAGACGAGCTGAGAGGGGCGCTGGATTCGTTCCGCGAGCCACTCTATCGACATCTTGCGGAGGAAGTGTTCGTGGGCTGAACCATCGAGCATACCAGTCTGAGGCTGAAAGATTAACCTCTTTCACAGTGAAAACTTGTCCGCTCCCAATATGCGAAAGTATTGGACCCTGGAAGATTTGGCGAGGATCCCTATGTGAGACCACAAACACAACGGATGAGGGAGGACCAGACGGGTGTGATGTATTATATTCGATACAGAGGTGTACTTTGAACGGGTCACGGGTCTGCAAATGCTCGTCAGAACAATGCGAAATGCTTTTTCGATGATCATAAGAGACGCACCGGTGCCCACTAGGGGCATTTGTGTTTTGCGCACGAGTTCTTCGAATTCTTTCTGCTCCTCAGGTGGGAGCAGGGGCGGTGAAGGTCTGGTTCCAAATGGAGTACGAGGGTAGCACGAGGGTACGGAGGTTGTCAAGGTGTGTCGATAGATTTGTGATGGGATGCGTGTTTGGCATTGCGCCAGAATTGTGTGTTGGCATGCGACGACGACGCGGCGAGCTGGTACAAGAAGCCTAACATGCATCTGTCGTATGGACATCGGACGTGTGGACAGTGGACTGCAAGTGAAATGAAAAGTGGAAATAGAAGCACGCTCCAAGTTTGAGAGACAAACGTTGTGCCGTCAAACAAGGACTTGTCAAAGTGAATTCCATTTCATAAAGTGTTGTAACCTCTTATGTTGGCAGATTCTAACACTGTTCCATCAATCTGTAGAAACGATTTGAGTCCTCGACGGCCTCCCGACAAGAATCAATAATCACGAGCAAGAAACGGAGACGCGGAACTATCTCCAGAAAACAATCTGATCAGACAGAAGCTGTCCAATGGAGTCATCTGATCAGACTCGTTTGGACCAGATCTAATGCTAACTTTTGAGACAATCCTCCCGCGGACAGTGAAGCTGAGTCAGCCTAGCTTGTGATGCCCCAAAATGGTTTTGCCACCACTTGTTTGCTTCCTGATCCTGACCACATCCAAACAGAATGGGGAAACGTAGCTATAGCGAGACCTTCAGGTGATCCTTCACTCCCAATCCCTTCTACCACCCATCTAACATGGAAGGTCCCTACACGCCTAAAAATACACTCCTAACTTGACTCGGAATTGGGCCGCACTCCCAGTTACCCGACGACCGATTATACGTCCTCTACTAGCATCACTAATGCTAAAACAAATCTCAAGACTACTCTCGCCACTCGTGTTTCCTTTAACGACCCGAACATCGTCGATGTGTTAATCAAGCCCGATGAAGTTAGCCACGAGCTTGTCAAGAATATAAAGGACAACGTTTTGAAGGATCGAAATATTCTGAACTTCCTTACTGCCGTCCGCGACCAGAGATTTCAGTATGAAAGCGACATGTACAAACCGCTGGTACGTCGTAATTGATATCCATGCTTCGAGTACTCATGCTTCGAGTAGTGCACGCTGTTAGGCACCATCACCGGCTATACTGACGACTCAGAGGACGACTCGGAGGAAAAGCACGCACACAACAGGGAAAAGGACGATGAGAAGGACAACAATGACGATACTGCTTCCAAGTCCGCTAGTCACACCAACTTTGCCCGACGTATTAACCGTATCTGGCTTGATGTCCACAACATCATTCCACGCACCGACCCTGGTTTGTTTATCCCTGGGATGCCTACGAACTACAACGATGTCGAGGAGGATTTTATGATTGGCCCCAAGCACTCTCGTCCTGACGTGGGGCTTTCTGGTCCCTCGAAAGTGCCTCGCTTCTCCATGAACCAGCACTTCGCCCGAGACGGCAATAATAAAGGCAAAACCGACGCGTTCGAAAACCGTCGACCGGATCTTGTGTTGGTTGATCATTCCCCTCAAGAACCTCGACAGGACTGGTGTCTCTGGCGTCACTTTGCAGTCTTGCTCGCAGTCAGGCATGACTGCTTGGATGGACCTAATCCTGCAGATGGAACGACGCTGACGAGATTGGCGACCGAGCTCGCTGACGTGGCCCATCTTCACCTTGCTGCTCGTCCTTTCATGCGATATTCCATCCACCTGACAGTTTGTGGCTCTATTTTCAACCTCGCACTCTTTGACCGTGCTGGCGGAGTGGTTTCAAAGGACTACAACATCAACACGAACCTGGATACATTCATTCGTATCATTCGTCGACTGGGACGAGACCTTGACGCTCACGACTTGGGGCTCGACCCGACTGTCGTACCCCTTCACAACCTCGGCAGCTGGAAGTTCCCAGAGTTTCGGGTGATCGTTGGTGGTTCGGCGTACATTACACAGGGACTGCCACTCTGGCAATCGACCAGCCTTGTTGGCCGTGGGACATTCGTCTGGAAAGTTGTGCTTGAGGAGGGTGACGAGCAGTCTGGCAAAGGCAGCACCAAGATCTTCATTCTGAAGAATGCGTGGCGGGCGTACGCACGCTTGGCGGAATCGACCGTATACAAGATGATCTACAGTGCCACGAAGGAGCTGACCTCTCATCTGACTAATCTGGATGGTGTGGCACAGTTTGTCGATGGTGGGGACGTATTCGATTCTCAATTGCCGAACGAAGTGATCAAGGTGTCCAGTCACCGTAAAGGGTTCGGGAAGCCAATCAGTGAGGAGGATGATCCTATTCTCCATCGACTGGTCCTTTCCAGCCATGGATGCAGGCTTAACGAGTTTGCGACTTTTTCTCAACTCATGCGTGCGGCCAAGAAGATAAACAGCGGTCCGCTCTGTAGATTTGACCAACGTCCCCCTCTGACACTTTTCCAGGACTCAAAGCACTTCATGAACGCGGTATCACTCACGGGGATATCAGTCTCGGCAACCTGTTCCTGGGTACGACAGAGGGTATCGCTGGGTTTGTCGGTGATCTCGACCTGGCTAAGGTGGACATGGAGATTATCAAGGAATTGTTCCCGGAATGGTACCACACGGTCGGGTTAAGCAAACGGGCAGCACTCCGAACGGTGAGCCTCGTTTGAGCCTCGTTGTGAACTTCCTGACGTCAGAATGGCATAGGGTACTGCAATATTCATGAGCGTTCCTCTCCTGGACGCTCTCACCGAGTACCATGAGCTCTTGGATACGGCAACTAGAGACAGAGGAATTGCGGTACCCTCCTTCCTCAACTTCGCGCCAGGAGCAGGGGAAGACCTTGAGTCGATGATATGGGTCCTAACTTACGCGATTATGCTTCATCATCAAGAGAGCCTCCAAGGATCGGAGAAGGCTGACTACATGCGCAATGTCGTCGACAAATTTTATGGCAGCTTGTCGTACGACGGACTCTCTGTTCAGCGCGATTTTATGGAGTCCCGTGGTACGAACCCTCTCGCCAAATCACCTGAAGAATGGATTCCCGACCCGACACAACGCCAATGGTTTAGACAGGCAATGACGCTAGTGGCAGGTCAACATAGGCCATCCTTTGATGGTAGCCCCAGGGCTATTACGTTTGGTGCTTTTGATGCTCTCTGCGATGAGTTTATCACGGACGAGTGATTCTGCTCTGTGCACATTGACTTATAGCTAATTCCGACTTCTCATTATGCTTTGAGTAATACACCTGTTGAATTTGAGCCACTCTTAATTCTTGGGATAACGACGTCAAGTGCTTCACACCCTCGCACGCGGTGGGTCAACTCTTGTCCTCACTATCTGCTCGAGTATGCCCTCTCGGATGTGCTGTAAAACTTGGTAAGGAATCACCTCCTTCGACCATGCGTGAGCCTGGCCACCATAGAGATTGAGAGCAAGGGACAGTTGCATTGGAAGTTCTGCGCAACCAGTCGCGCTTGTTAGGGGCGTAAAGGGACGATCTATACTTTATATAACGAAGAAGTAGCCTGATCAGACGCGCCCCCTGGTCCTACTCGATACTCTCCTCGCTCGTGGATCGCCTGTGGAGTTGTCCCTGCCTTCGGCTCTGATTCCGTTTCTCGTTTATTATTTACTCTTTTGGGGGGTTGTCCCTACGTTCTGTTTCTGGCTTATCATTCGTACCTTTGGGGGGTTGTCCCTGTCTTTTGTTTTGTGTTTGTATTCGCGCCTCTGGTTGTCGTCCCTTTTCGGGTCGAGGGGGTTGTGTTGGCGCTATAGTTCTCCTATTCTTTCTTTGTCTGTTCTGCCTCTTTGTTAGTGACGTAGATAGGGGTACCTTCATCCTGTATATAAGACACTCAGTGAAGCTGCGGAGGTTCCTCACGGTTCTTCCGCACTTCTCACTGGTGTCTAGACTCTACAGGTGGAGGAGAGATATCCAGGGTTAGGTTTGAACCCACGCCTTACAATATACAAACGAATAGATAGGTGGTTGTCACACCAACAATGACTTTTGATACAAGGTTTTCAAATAACGTCCACAATAATGCTGGTAACAAGCGGATACACCATTGGAGAGTCTTAGAATACACTGCAATTCGAAAGACTTCCATTCAGCTCCTCAAGAATGGGTGGGTTAATGCTTCTTTCGGGGTAATCCTTCTCGCCGGATCGACAATCAAGCATTTTTCCAGCAAGTCGACGAACGAGATGAGCATCTTCTCTTCGCTCGTGGCTCCTTCGACACCATCTGCAGATGACGAGTGTCCTTTTGGAAGCAGTCTAGATCGAATATCCTTCGTGGGCTTCTGAACGTGAACTTTGCGAATCTCCTATGAGTTGAGGTGTGAGTCATCGGTACCCGTCAAACACCAGCAAGATACGTACAGCAGTTCCAGCGGCTCCTTCAACAATGTCCAAGAATCCTCCGACATCGTCAAAGTAGTCGGAGCCAAATTTGGCCTTTTTCATCGCTTTCGTGTTGAAGCGGCCCTTGCACTCCATCATCAAACGAAGCATCTCCCGGTTCGATCTGCCAGGAAAGAGGATTCTCCCCGTGTACAACTCGTACAAAGTGCAGCCGGTGCTCCACACATCAACAGCCATGTCGTAAGGAAGTCCGAGTATGATCTCTGGCGCGCGGTAAAAGCGGGAAACAAGGTAAGGGGTGATCATGGTGGACGTGTTCTCATAAGATATGTCGGTCGCTGAACCCAAATCGCAGAGTTTGAGCATGGATTTGGATGAATTAACGAGGACATTGTCTGGCTTGATATCCGCGTGGAGGATGTTACACTTTCGCAGCAGAGAGAGCGCGAGGAACAGTTGATGTGCGTAAGCTCGGACCGCTCGGATGTTCAGCCCGACGTCCCGGCCAAACTTTTTCACCACCTCGCGGAGGTTCATACTACACATCACTGCTCAGAACATAGTAGTGTTGAGAAGCGGCTTGACATACCTTAGAGACTCGAACACGAGGCATAAGTGACCTCGGTGTTCAAATGTTCGTTCCAGTCGCACAAGGTGCTTCTTGTCCTCGGGGTCGGCATCGCGCAGCTTTTGCAGGATTTGGGCTTCTTTCAGACCGGCTTTTTGCATACTCTCTTGCGAGCGGACGATTTTGACAGCGACTTCTTTGCCTTCGTTCTCGCTGCTCCCGTCCAAGACTCGAGCACGTACGACATTTGAGAACATGCCTTTGCCAATATTGGCAAAAACTTGATACTTGCCACCGTCGAGCACTTCTCCCAACATGATCTGATAGTAGCCTTCCTCATCGGCTGCGGCATCAATGGGAGCGTCTGCAGCAGGCATGATAACTCTCTATATCAATGGTGAAACCATGCAATAGCCAGGAAGGATAGGAGACGGACCTTTACGACCTTAACCTGCTTCTTCTTCTTTGGCTTTGGTCCATCTTCGTCAACGAGAGCAAAGATATCGTCGATCTCATCCTCGTATTCCTCTTCCTCCACCTCCTCGACAACGTCGCGCATGTTGACATCCTCGCCTAGGCGCTTTGCTGCCCGCCGCGCTTCGTCGTCCATCCGATCTTTCGAGGGGTCATAATCGGCGGCCGCAACACCCTCAATACCCCCTGCTTGTTGATCCGCTTTCGAAATGTCCTCAGTTCGTTCGATAGGTGCTGCATCGTCCACTTTGCTGAGGGTAAAGTCGACGCCTGCGATGGGTGTACCAACTGCCGCTGAACTAGGGATCGAAACATATGGTGTAGTCGGTGGTGGCGTCGCAATGGATTCTGCGTGCACTGATTTGGTCAGGACACTTATTGACGACAAAATGAACGCGACTCACGGGTCCCAGAGGCAATACGAGAACACACTGGAAGTGAAGGAGTCCCTGCTTTGCTAGG
>Ga0307515_10014522_pt1 | contig 14587 bp, 8 predicted proteins | sample 17_EM_MG_FD_194513 | JGI IMG/M metagenome (GOLD analysis project Ga0307515, IMG submission 194513) | Populus trichocarpa ectomycorrhiza microbial communities from riparian zone in the Pacific Northwest, United States - 17_EM | ecosystem: Host-associated > Plants > Roots > Unclassified | place... | reverse complement strand
TATAAGAAAGAACCAAGAGTATGAGCAAAGTCTCATACACACACAATAATATTTCTGAATAACTAAGTATCTCTCTCTCTCTCTCTCTATATATATATATATATATATATATATATATATATATATTAAATAATCCTTTTTATACAAGGAAAAATATCCTAAACAATGCTAAAATAATAACAAAAAAGTTCTAAATAAAATAGAAAAAATAACCCTAAGAACCCTAACTAACTAGGAAAATAATGCAATTCTCGCACAATATTTATAGGCTTTATAGCAAGGCTTTCTTGAACTCTGAACACTATAAAATTTAACCCTGTATAAAACAAGGCATCTAGAATCTTCTGATAAAATTCAGTCCAATCAAACAATTTATTAAAAATTATGCTTATTAGCGTAAAATTGTATATTAGAAGAAAACAAAAGCCCAAAAACTGCCTCTAATATCCTTGAATAATAAGAATTGTTGCTCCATAAAAAATACTTTCAAAATAAGGATTGTTATCTGACTGATTTCCTTGAAAAGTAAGGAATCCTTTCAAACTAAGGATTTCACATATAATTAAAGCATTGCCTCATCAAAATCCACAAATCAAATGGAAAACAATATTTTTTTTGCTTTTCTTGTTTGCTAGAAAATTTAAAATCTGACTTCAAACACGTTGTTTTCTTTAGGTTGGATGAGTTGCTGATCTTACCATATATATATATGGTAATCTTGAGATGTTTAATTTACAGCTCAAATAGAATCTCAACAAAACAAAATTTCACATGTAAGTTCATATAAGATCCAAAACACACATAAAGGTTTAGTTTGTCAGATTTGCAACTTTTTAACTCAAACATCTTGATTTAGCCCATTAAATTTCTTTTTTATATTCTTAGTTTTAAACCTTGTAATAGGACCAATTAGTACTTCTAATGGATCATTTGATGATGCTTGTTGATTCTCCTCAAACCTAAGCATTCTTTTTTTAATATATATATATATATATATATATATATGATAATTGAAATAGATTAATTAAATGTGTGTGTGAGATGCCTGGTCTAGTGGTATTAAAATAAATCAAATTTAAAAAATATGTTTTTTTTAATAAAATATGTATAGCTTTTACTTGTTTTTTTGAGAAGATTATAATATTTTTTTAATATTAGTAGACGCTCTTTTTATGCAACCCTATATGATAGTTTTTTCATTTAATCTCTTTTTTATGCATATCTATTTTTATTATTAGTTGATTAAATAAAAAATTGATTAAAAAAAAAGTTAATAATCACAACTAGATCATGACTCATGCTGTGAGATGAGGTATTTTTATTTATATTTATCTCCCAACTTTTTATTTTAATCTTTAGTTATTTTTAACAATTTTTTTTTGTATACAATTCTTTATTTATTTAATTAAATATATGTATTGGCTTTTTATTTATATTTTTTTTTCTTGATCTTAAAAAGCACGTTGAAAATGCTTATATATTCATTTCTTTACGTGGAGAATTGTTTTGGTCTAACTAACTAGTCCCTGCACATTTCCCAACTTTCAAACATATGATGATAGTGTAAATAACTATTTTTAGAAACTACTTTTTTTTTTCCGATGACAAACCTGCGATTGCTGCTGTGTTCAAAAAATACAATTTGAAAATTTTTGTTTATTTTGAATTAATATGTTTTTGATGTTTTTAAATTATTTTTATGTACTCATCTTAAAAATAATTTTTAAAAAATAAAAAAATATTATTGGCATACTTTTCAGAATAAAAAGTACTTTGAAAAGTAATCACAACCACACCAAACACGCTCGAGCTTTCATCTATTGCACGGCTTTTTATTGCCCGCACACCAAATCTATTTTTTTTTAATTGGGTTTTTTCATAAAAGTACAAATAACATTTTTTCCTGGAAAATTATTGATAGAATAAAGTAAAATCTAATTTTTTTCAGAGTTAGGATTTCTATTTTCAATTTCAAACTACTGATTTGTCAAGTTTATGTTAAATCAAGGGAGCAAAACCTATATTATAATGATTTAACAAAAATAAAACACACTAACAGATTTTGAAATCTTGATTTAAGAAAAGAATTGAAACATTTTTTTTATTGTTGAGTTTCTTGAAGTAAATAATGCTAATAACAAAACACGAGAAGAAAAGATGATAAAGAAAACAAATTTGTGTTTGATTTTGTCTTAAATCTTGAATTTATATTTAGGTTCTTCCTGAGAGCGTAGAAAAATTGAGAATGAAGAGAGAATAAATGATATTATAATAATTACTTTTTCTGTTCTAATATATATATATATATTAAAACAGAAAAAGTAATTATTATAATAATTTTTTGTTATTATATATATTACTATTTTATTTTTTTGTTTAATAAGATATAATAGCCGGATAATTGCTCAGGTATTCATATGAAAACTCGAATCTAAAAAAATAAAATATAAATATCTAAATTTTTTATTATATGAATAAGAGATCAAATATAAATATAAAAAATATACCCCTTGTTATTGCTTAAAATCTAAAGTTGTGAGCTGAAATCATAGCACAGTACAGTAGCATATAATAAAAGCTGAAACCAGACAAAAATAGATAGATGCCATAAACATGAGCAGCATTATTTGGCATGAGCGCATATATTACAGAGAGAGGCCAGACCAGGGGAGCAGAAATGCCACCGGAATGGCGATAGCCATGGATTCTATATATGTGCTGTTCTGCTATCAACTATGTTTACATTAACATGCCTAGGAATATAGGAGCTCCCTAAGATGGGTCTGCTTCTGGATTATCCATCAGAAGCAAGCTATCCACATCAAAATTGATTTGCCGGTTGCAATATAAAGGCTGAAATTTTTCCCAAAGGAGCTTGAGTAGCTTGCAACAGTATATGTAGATGTAAAAGGGCTTCAACCTGAGCATATGTATCTGCAGTTGAGCTTAAGGGCTCAAGCCATCGGGTTCTTCCCCTCTCCCATCAAGACAGAAGCCAACAATTGCTCTTTACAACCTTCCTTCCTCCAAGTTAGCAAAAATCAATACCCCATGCAGAACAGCGTGGTAGGAGACGGTGTCAAAGGCACTCAAAGAGACCACTAGCACATCTCATGGGCTCTTGTCAGTCTGCGCCCTCCAGTTCTTCTTGATCATCTAGTTGAGACTCTTCTTTGATCAATTCCCCACCTCCACTCTCATGATTTCCACCACTATTCCTGAAAAACAGTCCAGAAGATGAGGAAATATCTTCATCAGGATCCTCTTCAATTTCTTTTTCCTTCAATTTTGTGTTTATCCCACTATCCATCCACATAGGGCAGTGATGCATAACTCCTAGGGCAGCCTCCACTGGTGCCCAAGTAGAAGGGCTTGAAGTATGCAATGATCTTTTGGTAAGATCAGATCTCAAGCAAGAACATTCTGGGACTGGATGGGAGAGAAATGACAATGGCTTTGATTCTGTGGATGCTCTTATTACTCCATCAATTAAACTTCTTCTAAGATGGCTGCGTGTTGATGTCAGCCAGGTATGATTTGCTTGGTATAGGTGTTCACGGTTTTCTTCTAAAAGCTTTACAACTTCCTTTCTGTGGTAACAGAGGAAAAAAAAACCCGTGTTAAAAGAAAGAAAAAGGAAAATGAAGATTCTTAATTTAGTGGAGATTACTTCACAAGGATGCATGAATTGGATATCATGCTTGCTTGTATGGATTCTATATGCTGGAGTGCATCACCACTTGGATTTATGCAAACTGAATGAGGAAATGACTTTTATAAGCACAAGCTTAGATAAAGATGCATGAAATGCTTAGCCAAATTCTAAAGGCAAATGGTCCATCTAACAAGAATTAGTTGGAAAAGGAGACTATACAAACGACCTTATTCAGTTAATCACAATACAAGAAACTAGGTAGTCATTTAAGAAAACATGAAAAGAGGCCAGAGAAGACAGGGGACTCCCATTATTTGAGGTGTGCGGGTGTGTTTGAGGATAAAGTGTTTTCCATGAAAATACTTTTTGCAATTCTAAATTACATCAATAGTTAAATTATTCACAAGCATGTGCACTTCTGTTGAAAGAGATGATTACCTGTTTGGCTGGAATGTTTTAGATGCAGCTGATTGATAAAGCCTATGCCCCATTACCAAGCTTGCGAAATTTGGACGTCCTTTCCCATCACGATCGAATCCAGGGATGAAAACATCAGCTTCTACACAAATTAAATAGTCAATTGCTTCCCATAATAGTTTATGGGCATTAGTCCTTAACTCCATTACTGTACTCTCAGGTTCGTTATCACTCTCAGCCACCCAACCCCACCAACCTTCAATGTTGTATGGATATTTAGGCCTAGCTGGAGGGGGTGGAAGCGGACGGGGACGTGGGCCTTCATTTTTCCATACTTCATGCTTTTTTTCTTGCACTACAGAAGGTGGAGCCCTTAATTTAGTGTCAACAAGGTTCACTTCACGACCATAAATTCTATTGAGCTCCCACGCAGCACTGAGAGAAGTTCTATCAACAATATTTTCAAACATGGCATGAAGAGGAGTCAGTGTCCGCTGGCCTCCAAAAACTTCTCCCCCAGAGACATATAAAATAGTGTCCCATGGATATCCATATGCACGTAGAAGAATGCCAACCTGTAGAAAACCAATCAATTTAGACCAAAGTAGCACTTAGCATCTTTAAAAACTTGTTTTTTATATGATATCCTTTCCTGTTTAATAAAGTGAAAGAGTTGACTTGAACAGCTATTTTTTGGTATTGGGACCATTGTCATAAGCTTGTTCATCACCCAGTCATTGAGTACCATAAAATGCAATACAATGAAAGGCTGATCCTTATTTAAAAGTTAAATCTGGAGATAACCCCACTCCCTGTGCTGGTTAAGTGGCAGAAATAGCCTCGAAATGCAGTGTCTTGCTCTACATTCTTAAAACATTCCCAGGGACAAACAATAGAAAAATTAAGCTACCTAAAATGGAGATTTGGAGGGAATCCGAAGCACATTTCCCATGCATGAATCACTAAACAAGACAAAATTTGATAAGCACAAACTCTTACCTCTTCTGGCATTAATGGACATGAACCATTAAGACGTTGTTCAGCTGAATTTACAGAAAGCTTCCCCTTAACAATCCCACGTTTCTTCATCCAAGCTCGTTTGTGCTGAATAAGTTCATTGTGCACATCCTTGGGAAGAGCTCCAAGACACAACACAATCAAATGCTAGGTAATAAGCTTTGCTGTTCAAAGGTTCCAAAATCAAAATCAATCATGAATTCTGGAATTGGTGCGGGTACCTGGAATAGCTCAGCACAGCCATAGTATGCTAAGGCATCTCTTGTCAAACCAGGATCAAAGGCTATAAATGGTTGGCCAGGAGCCCGTAACCTGAAATAACTTGGCAGTTCAGAAATCACAAACAGAATATTACAGTAAATCCTTCAATTAAATGATGAGCAATCATTGACCTCTGCAACATTTTAGTTGCTAGTTCCTGGACCTCTTGCCTAAACCGTAAGGCATGAAAAGCAACTCTACACCTCAGCCTTTGATATTCTTCGAGTTGGGGTGGAAGGATAGCCTACATCAGGACCAGAAAGATGGTTGTTATTCCTAACCTCGTGATGTGACAGAAAGATGGCATCAAATTCGGAAAAGAAAATCTGGGTCACAATTTCTCAAAACCAGAAGGATTACAAAATATCTCACCAGTAAACAATAGTTGCGGAGAAGATTGTTACTAAGGACAAACAAAAGGGAGACATGACTAGGATATAAAAAAAATCAATCACATCATTATGAAAAAGCAAACTTAAAACTGTGTTCACATAAAGATAGGTCAAGTTTCATTCCTTCAAGGGTAAAAGGAAACAAAAACACCAGAGCATTACTTTGAATTACAAAAGCAGAGAGAGAGAGAGAGAGAGAGAGAGAGTCATAAAAAAGCACATCACGTCTAAACTTTGGGTGACACAATTGCATGCTTAAGTACAAGAATGCCCAAAGGAATCAAGTATAGGTAAGATGCCAGTGTGAGAATACAATGAGCTACTCCAAAATAGATGGAAAAGGCAGGAGTTGAAAAGGAAAGAAATAAGTAAAAAAAAAAATATATGAATCATGTAAGACTATCTAAAATGAAACAAAATAGAGTATGAAGAAATCTATACAAGATTTCTGAATATCTGGTTTAGAAATACCTACATGTCTACACCTATAGCAAAACAATGGTTAAAAATCAAGTACCTGCAAGCACCCCCCATCGGAAACAACTAGTTCGACCACCACATGCTTATTAAGTACTGGGAGAACATGATGCAAATAAAAATATGGCGAAGCTGAATTAGGCACTCTGAATGATGGGATCTTTTTTAGCCTCCTGGCGTCTTTAAGATTTTGCGGAAGGGTTTTCACAACTTTAACATCTTTCACTAAAGCTGCCATGAAGTTATCCTCATTATAAAGGTACGCAAAACTCTTGAACTGGGAGCTGCAGTGAACATTTCATAAATTGTAAGACAAAGAATTATTAAGGGTTAAATTAATTTTGCCATTGATATAAATTTTATGAGAGTATCACAGAAAAGGAGTCACCTGATTCCTTTGCTCCTAGTGGTTGATTGGATCTCAGGAATAACTAAAGTAGCATTAAGAAGCCGAGAAATCACAACCACATCACATATCTGAAAATCAACAAGACTTGGAAGTCAGATTAACTTTGTTACACATCGATAGCAAATAATGCAACTAGAGCATTTTACCCTCACCGAATTTCTTATTTCATGGAATCCACCTTGTATCCTAACAAAGACATACCCACTTGATTCTGATCTGGGATCTGTTGTATGCATATTAAAGTTAGAAACTCATGTTGCATACGATATAAACTAGAACAAAAAAAATATTATAGCAAAAAAGTATCCACTAAGAACAACAATTCCCTAGTTTCCTCACCAACCACTTTTGTATTATTCACGGATTGAATGAAGTATGGAACAACAAAACTAAACATTCTGATGAGAAGAACCACATTATCCAACTCTAACCATGTAAAGAAAAATGGATAGGTAATGTGTTATGCAGGGATAGAAACATCATAAGAAATGCCAGCTCAATATTATATTAAAGGGAGTCCAATATACAGCAACACAGAACCAACTGCCATCACAAAAGAATGAAATGTACATGGAAGCAACCAGGTAAAGCAATCAAGTCACATACGCCACACAGGTTGTTAGCCAAATTTCACTTGTGCCGTTTCTCTATTGCAAATCCACACCAAACTGCAAAAGAAATCGCAATCCAACTTCCATGGTCTTTCAATCAAGTTTTTTACATATCCTAGCATGCCCATTATCATAAAATTTCAGACTAACAACAATGTCTAGCAACAAATACAGAACACAACTTGGTTGCAGTTCCATTTCGAGCTATTTAAGTTCCACAAATAACATCTCCAATATGATACAAGCTCTTTAAGTTCCAGTTCCAGTTAGGTTTATAATACTGATTCCAGTGTACAGAAACCTACTCCAAAGTTTATCCTCTCCATAACTTGAAAGATCTCAAACTGTGTTTCTAGGCATAACCTACAAATCTCCCTGAGAAGCAAATTAAGTAATGGCACCTTTTATCAGTAATAATTTGCAGTGTTTATGTGTTTAATTTTTTACATTTTTACAAGTAATTTTGTGTATTCAATTTTTAATGAAATAAGTTTCATACTTAAAACATAGAGTTATAAATCCGAGATAAACTACAATTAGCTATATAATATTGCAGTGATTTCATATTGTATTCTTAATTAGAACACCAAGACAATCTAGTGTAAGTTATAAATTTGCTTGATAATTACTAAATCCTTGTTATGATAGCTAACCAGTATAATATCCTCTGGGATTTGCATCTGGATGTAAAGATTCAAGGCGCCTTACTGGACCCCATAGTCTTCTGTACGAAGGACTCTGCACCACATGTTAAAAGCAATAAGTCCCACAAATAGACAAAATTATACAAAACATGAAAAGAAATCAGGGACTCCATGATCCTCGTGCTGTAATTCTAAAAATCCCACCAATACCAACCAAATATTATAGAAAAGACTTAAAAAACAGATCCAAACTGAAGTCAAGAAGACAAAATTTGTCAAGTTCCATGGAACAAGCAAATAAAATTATCTGGGTTTCAATGAAAGTTCTGTTTAGATCCACACAAAACCTTTAAGCACTCAACAACGAAGCCTAAACTCATGAAAACTGACTGCTGCATGCATTGATATACAAAAAAAGATAAAAAGAAAAGAAATGCCCACAAACCAGCCAAACTAGGAAGAAAGCAACTCAAAACCCACCAAAGCAAAACCAAATCTCAAAAACACAAACAGTACGGTACAAGAAAACAATTAAGAAACTGTTAACAAGTGGTGGTGGTGCATACGTTTTTGGCAAAGTCAGGATTTTCAAAGACGGGTCTCCAAGAAAAGATCGTGACTGAAGACTGGTAATCAGTAATGCCTTCCTCGGTGAATCTAGCAAGCAAGAAATGTACAAACAGGGAAAAAGCCGATAGAACTAGCCCGACTAAACCAACCCACTTCATCTTGGACTTTATCATCATCCTCCGTTCTCCTTTCATTGCTATTGACCACTAAAGACCCCAACTTTCTAGTTATTCTCTGTGTTGAAGTGTGAAGGAGAGAAACTTGAGCGGGGAAATGGGTACTCGAAGGAGCAGAGAAGACAGTGAAATAGTGGAGGTCATGAGTCACGGAGAGAGAGAGAGAGAGTTTAAGGACACGTTTGGGATTTGTGTTATATAAACTACAGGCATGTCTAGCTGGAGGATTCAGACAAGATTCTTATTTTAGAATTGTAGTTGGATTTAAGCACCCGCTTTTGGAGCGTGTATCACACGTAGCAATCAAGAGAAAGATAGAGCAGCACTAAGAGTGAGATGACGGAAGAAAACAGGTGTACTGATTCGGGTGATGCCCCAAGCGGATAAAAATGTCTTAAAGTTTCCAAGCTTGGGTACACAGGGTCACGTGGCATGGAAGGCTTTTTGATGTGGGGTTTTGCTTACTTGCTTGTCTCTCTTTGGGGTTTTATCGAGCGTGTTTGTGCTAGTGTGTGGGGGGAGAGAATCTGGGGCTGGATATGGAGCAGAGGATACCTAACAAGCAACCATGCAAAGGGGAGAGAATGGAGGAAGGAGATAGGGACCGACCAGCTATGACCTCTTGGGTCAAAGAAGCACACTACTCTGGCTAATGGGGCGAAGCCAGAAAAACCTGGCTTGGGCAGTAAATGCATCTGGTCTCTAGAGTTATTGCCTGATTTGTGAAGTTCTGTGCCGGAAGGAAGGCACAGTGATGAATGCCATTTCTTGCTCTGACTTTTCAAAAATTGTGGGCTCGAACCCATTTTCCTGCTGCTTTTTTTTCTTCTCTTTTTTGTGTGTGTGTGGAGGATGTATTTGGCACCTTGAACTGTCAATTTTGCAAAAATGTTTAATAAATGTATTAGGAGGTGGTTGATTTTGCAAAAAATGTTTGATGCTTGCCTGCCTCCATGATTTCAAGTTCCATCTTCTATGCCAGTACACTAATCTGGCTTTCCCATTCTGGTTTGCTCAGACACCATGGTGTGTTTCAGAAAAACATGTCACATGTGACAACTATGGCTGGCTGGCTGGCTCATGTGCCTCTGTGATAATGGAGGGAGGCAGTAGCTAGTTCTCCATGAAGGAAATGTATCTGTTTTTCTTGTGGGCTTATTCGAGACAGTTGTTTACTGTAATTCAATTTAATTACAGTGATTAATTTGAATTATAGTGATTCAATTAATAAATATGTATAAATTATGTTTGTAAAAAATATAATTCAATTCATTTTTTTTTCTTGTATCACCTTTATTATCTCTATTTTATTTCTTCAAATGTCTTTAAAAAGAAAATTAGATATGTATTTTGAAAAAAATAGTTTTAATATTAAATTTTTTATTTTTTAAATTGTAAATTAAAGGGATTGATCTCTAATTGATTTTTATAGTACTTTTAAAGATTTGAAATTCAAATATTAACGAATCAAAATAATGTCAAGTATAAAATTTTACTGAAACTTCTGAATTAATTTCAGTTAAGAAATTCCGAACATACCATAAAATATAACTTTAAAGACAATATCATGCTCAACGAGCATGTGAAAGGCATACCTCGAACGTCTTCTCTCAACCAACAATATTACTCTATTTTTTTAAGGGCATGATTGGAATTTTATGTGGGGGTGTCAAAGTCACGATGATGGGAGAATGTACTTTGGAACTTGGGCTCTGTGCAAATCCACCAGAAAACTTACTCTGCTTATCCATTCTGAAATTCAACAGCCTAATGTATCGGTGCACAGAGTAATTTAGTTTTGATTAATTAATTAGATTATTAATAAGGGTCTAATTATTGTAAATCATTTATATTCACCCTCCTTTAATTTCTTTCAAAACTTGTTTATGGTAAATGATAGAAAATAATATAAATCATATCATGAGATTTCATTTAACAGCTTAAGTTTTTGAGGTTGAGATAGTTTTTTGACATAGTATCAGAGCCTTAATGATCAAGCGATCACGAGTTCGAATCTCACTATCCCTATTTATTTGATAAAAATTAAGCATTACGTAATGTAAACATGTACAAGTTTCAAGTCCAAAGGGCTTTCACTTGAGGGAGTGTGTTAGAGAATAATATAAATCATATCCTGAAACCTCACCTAACAACTTAAGCTTTTAGGTTAAGATGGTTTTTTGACATTCTAAGATGGGTCAAAAGCATGATCGATGGTGGTATTGTGGTAGCTAAAAATATATTGAAATAATATTTTTTTTTTGTTTTTTTAAATTTATTTTTAAAATCAGCACATCAAAAAAAAATTAACTTCAAATAAAAAAATAATTATTTTCAAAAACACTTTCAATCAGAATTTAAATTAGAGAGGAAAAAAAAGAAAAAGAAGAAGTTGCCACTCCGATCGTTGTAAAAATCATGCGATAAGAAAACAGTCTAGTCAATGTCATGAAAGAGATGGGCATGAGACTTATATTTTCATGTGTTTTAAGGAAATATGAATTGAGAAAACAAACATAGGAGGAGGTAGGGAAGGATCACGGTGATGGGATTGATTGCCTTGCGGTGGGCTTGACACGCAAACATTTCAACCATTTTGTTGCATCAACAATAAGTATATTATAACACTAAATATTTATTTTTATATTTTAAAAATATTTTAAAAAAATAAAAAAAAAATTATTTTAATATATTTTTTTAAAAAATATTTTTAAAAACAACCTTTTAAACACCTTTAAATGATAATACAAACATAATTACCTGTGTTCTATGGCATAAGATAACCTATGTCTACGTGGACATGAAAATAATTTCGTTGCATTTTCTCAATCATATTATATAGTTTGAATAGGAAGAGAATCTTGTTTTAAACTATATAAATTCTTTCAAGTATAAATATATTTTTCATGTAGTTCGTGGATCGACCAAAATGAACTCTTATTTATGAACAATTTTAAAACATACCTCCACATTAGCTTGACACGTATAGATTCTTGAGATATTTTTTTATAAAGTGATTGGTTTGTTCAGAATGATTGTACTGTTGTTGGAATTGATATTAGTTTTTATAAATACATTTCTCTGGGTGTAAAGCACTAAAGATGAAAAAACAAAAAAGATTGAAAAGGACGTTCATTAATTTTTATCTGTGTCGATCTGGACATCAACGTCTACATATTCTTTCAAAGGAACTCTTTTTTTATTATTATTATTACCGTGGATGTCCGGGTTAGTTTGTGCGCACCTCGACTAATCTCATGAATCCTGAAATTAACGACTATGTAAATTTCTAGTGACTCTTCTTTCTTCTTTGTTTGGCATTTTGTAATCACTGTTACGATTATAATTATATTATAAAAAATGTTAAAACACGCGGCTTCTTCACTATATATATGTGCATTGTAGATTGATATAGTGTTTTTTTTTAGTTATTGAACTTTTTGTTTTCTCTTTGATTATATTTTTTGTGGCCAATTTCTTTTAATTTGTTGAAGAAGATAAATTTTATAAGCAAGTGACTAGAGTGAAACAAACTGGAAAACCATGTGGCCAATTACAAATTGGCACAAAAAATCCTCTTTGATCCACCTGCTTTTCTTTGAATTCCTTTTTAGTCCCTTTAAATTTTGAGATTTTAGTTTTAGTCCATAATTTTATCTTGTGTGTTTTTGGTCTCTAATTTGAGAGGAGGGAGAAAAAGTCGCCGAAAAATAAAAGTAGAAAAAAGAAAGTTGTTTGTTGGCTCGATTTTAACATAAAAAAAAAAATCAATCTTGTGGTAACGATTCCTTTCAACCAGAGAAGTTCTATTATTCTATTAGGGTATTTCAAACCTTCATCTTACTTAAAAAAAAAAGATTGGAGCTCATAAGTTTTTTTTATTTTATGTTGATTTCTCATCTTTTAAACTGGTTTTTAATTAATTTAAATCCAGAAATGGGTTTATTAAGCACTCTAGAGTGTTTATCATGCATTTTAAAGTTATAACCAATGAGCACTCTAGAATGTTCATCATGCATTTTAAAGTTAAAAAATGGTTGAAATGGTTTTTTTATATCCAAAAAGTCATAAACCTAACGTTTTTGCTACTTGTAGTGGGCAAAGTTGAACTAAAGGTGATGCTACATTTCTTAGTGTAGTGATTTAAAATTGTTTTTTTTTTAAAAAAAAAATAGACAAACAATGCTTTGTCCACGTAACTTAACAAAAAAATCAAAGAAGTAACCACGCTCTCAAACATGCCCGTATAAATTAAAGTGTGTTTGTTTTAGAGATTGAGGTTGAGTTTTATATATAAGGCCCATCAAAAAACAAAAAAACAAAAAAAAAAATTAACTTTTATAGTTGAGTTTTGTGCATAATTAAATTATACCAACCCTCAACTTTAATCATAAAAATTAAAATAAACACATTTTTAAGTGTCGAGCAATCTAGTATTAGCTAGTTAGTAGTTTAACCTCTACTAAAAGAGTTTTAATTTTTAAGGTACACTTATTGAAGAGAAAATCTATAAGAAACATTTCTTTTATGTGAGTGTTATGTCTATTCAATTATGTAATATAAATAGCATCTGTTATATTTTTTTAAAGTATTTTTTAAAATATATTTTTTAAAAATATATATCAAAATAAAATAGTTTTTATTTTTCAAAATCTTGTTGCGTCAATTGATTTCATGCAAGAATGGAAGGTCCCCTTCATCTTATCTGACTGGTCGATAAATCCAAAGTGGGACCTGTCAAGGAAACGGGACCCACCCACGTCGCATGTGTGACACGCGTGCAAGCATGGAAGGTCCACATACAGCTCTTACGGGAGGATGCAGCAGCTTTTGTAGAAACAAGTACGGACCTTTTTTAAATGTCTTTTTTTTTTTTTTTACGGAGAAATAAAATAAAATATGAGATATCATAGAAAATGATGATATAATTATTATTTGAGTTACAAATTCGATGACAAAAAAATCAATTAAATTTGTTTTTTTATATGGTGAAAATATATACAATTTATCTTCTTCTCCATGATTTTAACATGCCACATTTTACACGTGTTTCCTTCGCTTATGACATGAGAAATACGAAGTCCTGGGAGAAACCCGTGACCTATGCTTTCCATTCCAATCAGTCATCACATGTGTTTCCTTCGCTGAGGACATGAGAAACACGCATCCTCCAAACTTTAGCTAGGGACTAGTTTATTCCATTTTTTTAAGCGTATAAAAAATAATATTTAGATTATTTGAAATTTTACAGTATTATCAATAAATTCAATATAATAATTTAAATTTAAAAAATTCCAACTTAATTTTTTGTTCCGCTTGAATTTTAAATTAAATCATATAGAAACTCCTCACGTAATCTTGTTAACCGGATACATTTTAAAAAAAAATTAAATATAAAACATGATATGACATGTTCATCTTAGTAAACCCGACTAACCCCTCTAGTTAAAATGTTATCTTCTAATTTTTGGAGTAAAGTTTGAAGAAATTAATCTTGAATGATTAGAAGAACTATAATGGGGAATATTTTAGGCTAATGTAAGACTGCATAGCTTTTATTTATATAAAAAATATTTTATATTAGTGCTAACCGAATATTTTATATTAGTGCTAACCTAATTATATATAAGAACATCCTTAATGGAGGTATCATTATCTTTTCAATTTTTTTTTTGGTTATTTCTCGTTCTATTTGAGATGGCATTGTAATTTACTATTTTATTATTATTATGGTAGAAAAAAACTATTGGCATGAGCTTTATACACGCCAGCATATTAGAGGTGTTGTGCATTTTAAACGGTGTGTAAAACGTTTCCCAGCAATTAAAATTATGATTCTGCCATGTCATTTTATTCTCTACCATGTCCTCTTCCATTATAGGTGGCGCGTGTTACCTAAAAATAGCCAGTTTATCGTTGGTGACCTTTCCCCCCCTTCATTTCTCTCTCCTCCCCCCC
>Ga0307515_10014521_pt1 | contig 14588 bp, 20 predicted proteins | sample 17_EM_MG_FD_194513 | JGI IMG/M metagenome (GOLD analysis project Ga0307515, IMG submission 194513) | Populus trichocarpa ectomycorrhiza microbial communities from riparian zone in the Pacific Northwest, United States - 17_EM | ecosystem: Host-associated > Plants > Roots > Unclassified | place... | reverse complement strand
GGGGTTGGGTTCTAGGACCTTGTCGTACACAGCATAAACGACGAAACCCCGGTCTGGTTGGATCCTTTTTGCGAAGAGGGTTCCGAAGAGTTTCTCTTGTGAGTCAAAGGGACCAAAGGGAAGGTACTTGTAGAGTTCGGGATGGTCTTTGGTGTTGTCCCATGTCGCAAATTTCTCACGGGGATTATAATCGATTATGATCAAAGACCTTTTTAATCGAATTTTAACCCTTTTTAATCGAATGTTAACTCATTTTAATCGAATATTAACCCATTTTAACCGAATTTTAGACAAGCTTTGATTATAATCCATTGTAATCCCCGTGAGAAATTTGCGACACAGAACCAGTCACCGTGGATCGCAGGCTACACCCGTAAAGTCAGGAATGTATATGATTCAGGGTGGGTTCGTGTGGGGTATAGAAAGAGGTGCAGGTTCCCGCCCGAGTTTTCAATCGAGGCCGGTGAGGTGTGATCGATATCGTTCGATCGTTTTGTCAATAAACAGTGACACATCGACTCTGGTCCGTGAGACGCACGTTGAAGGGCGCGAGCTTCACCCAGGCATTTTCCAAATCTTTGACCGGAAAACAGAAGTTGGGGTCGAAGGTGTCTGTCATTGCTGAGTGCGTTGGATGTGAGACGAAGGTAGTGGAACTGCTGCGCACATGCGTTCCGACACGACGGGTGATCTTATATACCCTCCCCACGTCCGCAGGCATGACTCGTGGGGCGCCCAATGTGTCAGCGTGAAGATCCTGGATGTGATCAAAGCCGCATATTTACTTTACCCGACCCCAGGTGTGGGACCCACGTACTTACATGTCGCTTGCTCTTGTGTCCTTTTGTGTTCACGAAGGTGTGGCCTTAGGGATCGTACGACGGCAGTTGTGCGCGCGTGCCGGTGAGGCCGACGATTGGGATTTGAATGTTGTTCACATGCGTTGGTATTCTCGAGCGGCACTGGTACAGAGTTATGAAGCGTGGGCGGATCGCGCGGCATACGGAATATTGGGCGAACCGCCCCATCGCAGTTCCGAGAGAATAAGAGCCTGAACTTCTCCGCGTCCCGAATGAGATACATCGGTAATCCGACCACAGGGCGAGACACGGGGCCAACGTGGGAGAGAGAACAGCGTATAATGCGCCACGAGAACTTCGAAGGGTGTGTGTGGAATGGTTGTGTGATTGTGACCACCTGGCACACCCAAGCTTGGGATCTGGTCATCCATGGCTCTGGGTTCATCTGCGTGATGGAATCGTTATACAACAAAACCCACACGCCAGACACCGAAATCTACGCCGTTTGAGACAGGGTAGGACCCCGGGCAGACACCCATCAACTCCTCCGCGGCTGGAAGTAGCAGGTCTTCAGCAACTCAATCAAATGTGTTGAGAGTATCTCTTGAACATCCGAGAAGATAACCGAGGAAGGAAGTTGGCTGGGATCCAGGTCGGAGCTTAAGAGATTCGTCATGAACCTGCTTTGAAGTAGTAACCTCCAGCGTCGAGGGAAAAGCATGATCTGTGGTCGAGAGGTCAAAGCGGGGCTTCATGCAACATACAAGATTCATATTAGATGTCAGCGAGCATTTGAACACAATATCAACATAACCAGAGACTACCATGTCCCACAGTCATACTTCTCCATCGCCTTGTTAAGCTCATCCCCGTCAATCGAGGATGACGAAAAGTCGTAACTCGTATCTGGGTCATCGGCGTCAGCAATCACCTCGGGTGGATCGCTCTTCTTCGGTTTGGGAGGTTTTGGGGCAGGCTTGGGCGGTGCGGGTTTCTGCGTGGGATAGGTGGGCTGGGAGTATGTCGATGATTTCGGTACGGGATATGCCCTAGACTGGGATCTCGACGGTCCGTCGGACTGAGATAAATCGGGCTCTTGTTTAATTAGTGGAGACTTAAATTGTTTCCGTTTGGCTGGGAGGATCGAATGGGAAACCACGCTGGTCTGGGACGAGGTGCGGGTCATTCCTAGCGTCCGTCGGCGAGAGGGGCTAGATTGTGTCAGGGATGGCGTGGGTGGTGGAGGCTGATGGGAGGTTTTCGAGGGAGTTGGTTTGGATGGGATTTTTTGTTTGGGGGGTTGCTTCAGAGCTTTCGGTGGTACAGGAGGGGGAGGCATCATCTTTGCTGATGATTGCGAGTCGGATGCCGGCGGTTTTGGTTTTCTGTCCACACCTTTTGGGAAAGGATCCTCGTTCATGGAAACATCGACAAGCGTGATCGATGAATCAACATCCATACCGTCTTCGGCGGGGGTTTTGGTCGCCTCCTTGCCCTTGCCCTTGGACGCCGTACTTGGTCTGGATCTTCTCGGCGCGGGATCAACAGACATAGGTTCTGGGTCCAAGGGTTTCACCTTTTCCTTCCCCGAGGTCCCTGAAACTCTGCGCGCAGCTTTACTAGAAGTGCTTGAAATCCGCTCCCCGGGTGCGATATCGTGGGGTTTTGCGGGGGTTTTGGTCTTCAACCTAGACTTCCGAACCTCTTTTTCAAGGCGTCTCTTCTTCAAACGGGTGTTCTCTTCCAAGACTTCAGAGACATCCTTGAGCATCTCCACGAGCTTTGGTTGGCTAGGGTCGCCGGGGTTGTTGGGACCCAACAGAGGGGAGTCGGGGGACTGACCGTCCTGAGATGCGGAATCGGAAAGGCGGGAGCGAAGTCGACGGGAGGGGGGACGGGGAGGTTTCAACGTGGAATGTGAAACTTCTGGTTCAGATGATAAGTCCTCCGGGAAAAGGGACGAGTCTGAAGATGAAGTTCGGGAGACTAGGAACGTGGGTAAATTCTCGAGGGTCCTAAAACTCAAGAGAGGAACTCACCGTGTACGGAAGAGGTCCCGAATACAGCACTCCCAGCAGAGTTTGACCGCAAGTCTTTTCCCCATCGGACAAAGTCGTCGGCCTCTAGAGTAGGTTGACTGAGGCTCGGGGCCTGTGAAGGTGAAGGAGGGGGGAGTTCCATGGATGCGGCCATTCGACGGAGCGGAGTCCCTTTATACACCATTCTTCAGGTCCACTTCCTTGTCTCTTTATCCTTTCCCTGGGCCACCTCCAGAAGGGACTGGTGAAACAAAGGGTCAGTTTTGGGTCTATGACCGACATTTTACATCTCGGAGAGGACGATGCGACACCTCTGTAGAAGGAAAGCGGTCATGCGATAGCCCAGATCGGCGTTTGTACAACGCTGCAGCAGATACCAACGGACCAGAACACCCTCCGGGACAAGAAACGCGAAAGCGAATCGAACGCTCACCGAGTTGGAGGACGGAAGATGTTAAGGCACCTATGGCCGTCGTGTCGACAAACCGACGAAGACCACGCGAAACTGCAATATTGCACCCACGTGACAGAACATCATCCTCCCCTCCTGCCTCCACGCCTTCTGCCACATCCCTCATACACGATGCCACCAGTCCCACCAAAATTCGACCAGGAAACCACAGGCCTCATTGAATCCATCGAACGCCGGCGGAAAGACATTGATACCTTCCAACTCCCTCGATTGGAGAGATGCCCTGGTCCGCTTTCGACACAGCAGCAGTACGCTTTGGAATTGCGAGATGACATTGAAATCTTGGTGAAGCAAATTGATGTGAGTGTTCAAATCCGCTGTGGTTAAGTACACTTCTCACGTTTCAGGCAGTAGGAACTGGATGTTCTGGTTGATGACCAGCAGGGACAGCGCAATAAGCGTTACCTTCGGGAAATCACGCAAGGGTTCTATAACGACTTGAAAGGGTGAGTGACGAAGCCACGATCAACCAGATTACATCTAAGTGTGGTCGTAGGATCAAGTCAGAAATGCGTAACGCCATGCTTGTTTCCAAACGCACTATCGACTCCCAAAATGCAAGTAACCGAGAGGAGCTATTCCGCTCAAATGCAGCATCCGATGAGAAAGCGGTATCGGGAGAAAAGACTGCGTAAGTTCCGGTTTCGAGGAACACTGCGCTATGGAGCTCAACATTGCTTTCAGTGAGGATACCCTCATGAAGGCGAATAATGATGTTACAGGGGCTCTTCGGCGCACAGTTAACCTCATGCAAGGCGAGTTAGAGCGCTCGGTGTTGTCTACACAAATGCTCGGTTCGTAAAACCAGCACTCCTCGTTCATCTCGGAATCTAACCTTCTAATGACAGACGCCTCGACCGCCACGCTCCGTTCCACCTCGAACACCTACGATGCCCTCGACAACATCCTCACGACCTCAAAACAGCTCGTAACCGCCCTCGAGAAGGCGGACCGGATGGACAAACTCCTCATCATGGCTGGTCTCGTATTCTTCTTCCTCGTTGTCCTCTTCATTCTGAAGCAACGTGTGATCGACCGAGGGATTCGGATAGCCTTGTTCTGGACTCGTTTCATCCCACGGAAGGCCAAGGCCGTCGAAGATACTTTGGAGCGAGGGGATCTCAGGGTCACCAGGACCACGGCGTCCATCGCCACAAGCGTGACCACACTTGCGGCTTCTGTATTGAGGTATGGATAAAGTTGTTTTAACTCAAATCCCACGCTGACGATGTGCGGAAGTTTTGCCTCCTTCACAAGCCTGGCTGCATCCGCAACCTCCCTGTCCCTTTCAGAGATGGAGACATTGTCACCGGCCGGGCCGATCGAGACCGTAACGAGCATTATCGTTGACGAGCCACCGGTCCCACCAGCGCATGACGTTCCCCACGACGAGTTGTAGTAAATTGTTGCAAGTTGAATATTCTTGTGATAGTATACACTGTGATCAATAATAATATACACGCCCGATATCGAGCAGCAAATGTGTACGAGTAACAATACGACTAGTCGAAGATAAGGCAGAGCAGTTGAGAAGACTGAGAAAGCGAGGCTAAGGCACGGGAAATGCATGTGGTTAATGTACGAGAGTAAAACCCAACAGAGCAGGAGGGGTAGGTATTAGGTAGGACCTCAAAATTGCGAGTGAGTGGGAAAGAATCGGTCGAGAGTATATAAGGGATAAATACGCGCCCCCCGAGTTGAGTCGGAGTTGCAACGTGGGAGGTTCGTTAGGAGGCAGTGGAATGCGGTTCATGGGGGAGGTGGACGGATGCGAAAGAGTAGCTCAGGCACCTGGCCAAGTGATCCCTGCGCGGGCGAGGACATATGCTTCGTGTAAGAAAATGGTTTCGTGCCGATCGAGGGACTCCACATTGACGCCTGGGTTCTCTGTGGCCCACCATTCCAAGAATTCTTCGATCTTGCTGGAGTCGTCGGAAAAACTCTCGGGTGGTTCCCAGGTACACTGATCAAGACCATACCTATGAACCATCCATTAGGCGACCAAACAAACGGCAGATATGAACGACATGCCCTTCATAAGCGACGAGATACTTGACCACACCCTGATCGGGAGCGTAGCATCGCCCTAGCAATTGGCTCATGAAATATTCCCCGCCTTTGGAAACGGTGCATCCGGGCCGGGCGCACATCTCGAATCCTTCGCGGGGCGCATACGCGTCTCCTGACAGAAAAGAGAGTTAGGCAAAGGAAAAAGTGGAAGGGAAGGTACTCACGTGTAGGATCCCTGCGGCGCCGTGTTAGCGAGTAGTAATCAACCGAGGGCGATGAGCTGATCACTTACCGTACGCAAAGAGGGCACTCCCAAGGAGAGTCGTCCTCGTGGTCTCCCTGCAGTCCTACGCAAACGAAGTGGAACCATTTCGCGCATCGGTCGCACCCAACGTACTGTTGGTAATGGAATAGTTTAAAAGGGTTGTACTGGAAAAACACAATTGGACTTACCTTCTGGTCAATGGAATCATCCTCGATTGGGGGCGGCCAAATTGACAAATCCGCGTGGTTCCCCTCAGAGACTCCTACCCAACAAGAATCCTCTTCCTGCCTTCCCTGAGGTCGTGATTTCCTGTTTTTACGAGAACTTTTCAACGCCCCACGTCCGTGTGACTCCCTCTTGCGTTTTTTTGATGTGGTTTTTGAGAGGGGTGTGGGTGTTGTGGTTTCAAAAGATATGGTGGGAGCTTCCTGGTACTGCGAGCGTGGGCTGCTCACCGAGGTAAGCGGGGAGGCGGTGTCAAATAGCGGATCTTGAATTGGGGGGTTTTGAAGAGGGTCACCATCTGCATGGGGTGTGGTGGGGATGTCTTCTGGAGGTGTGGCAGGGATTTCTTCTGGAGGTGTGGCAGGGATTTCTTCTGGAGGTGTGGCAGGGATTTCTTCGGGAGGTGTGGCAGGGATGTCTTCGGGAGGTGTGGTAGGGATGTCCTCAGGAGAAGTGGTGGGGATGTTTTCAGGAGGTGTGGTGAGGGTGTCTTCGGGAGGGATTGTTGGGGGCGAGGCCGGAATGGTGGTGTCATCGTTGGTGTCCATGGTGGGTGGGACCAATGTTTCTTCTGTGGCAGGGGTAGAAACCGCGGGAGTGTCAGCATCATAGAGCTGGTCTTGATCTTCTGTCTCAGGGTTGTCACCGGAGGAAGTCGAAGGGGACTCGGCATCGCTCAAGACCGTAACGGGTGGGAGCTCGGCCACTTGCTCGTCTTGGAGCCCTCCGGATTCGAGTAGCGGGTGGTCGGTTACGGAGCGAGCGGCTGGAGGGGAGGGTAAGTGAAACACTGGTTGAACGCTGACTGGAGTCCTCCACTCACTGTTGATATCTACTTCCGAATCGGTTTGCGACCACGCCGCCGGGATTAGTGCCCCCTTCGCCCCGTGTACGTGGTCAAAGCGGGACTCGTATCCCGTGTTCCCCGTGATGGGCGGACCGTCAGGGAGCTTCGGAAATCCTGGAAAAGCTGCGAAGTGCTTTAGATGGTTTTATCAAGCAGCAGCGATCAAACTCGATCACACCTTGCAACGACGCACTATATGCGGGTATCCCGCTTTCCAAGGAGAATTGGTCTCGAGCAACTGTGAACCAAGTTGCACGCAGGCTTGAAGACAGATAGAAGGAGCAGATGAAGTGGCTCACCATACTCGTTGCTTTTGATCATCGCGACCAACCCGCCAAACCCATGTCCCATGGTTTCAACGATGGTCGCGATTTTCGAAGCCAACGCCTCTCTAGAGGTTTCGGTCAAACCATCGAGTGCTTTCAACTTTCCCTCCAGGTCGGTAATTGCAGCCGTTTGACTTTCGTGAAAATGGCGCATAGAATTTTGAATACCTTCCAACCTCAGTTCGAACCGGGCGTACTGCTCCGCCAAGATTCGGTCAGTCTGGCGGACACATAATTCGAACGTTTCCTTCATTTCTCGTTCTACCCCGCCGTATTCTTGTCTCATACCGGAGAACTGGTTGGTTATCAATCGATTCTGGGAAACGAACTCGTTGCGGATCGTCGTGATTATCTCGGAGAGGAACGCGGCGGGGATAATGAAAGGCGGCTCTATGAAGCCGATATGCGGAGGGTGACCGGCGGCGCCTGGTGCACCAGGAATGACGTGGGAGGCGGGAGGCTGCAGGCCTCTGAAATGGGAAGGGTCCATTGCGCGTTAGTTGAGTGCGCCCTCGCGGGAGCAGACCGAAGTCGCGGTAAAGGTTGTGGTCGACGGAGATGTCGTTTACCCCTGGACGGAGCGGGATCACGGCGTCTGATGCGTGACGCGCTGATCAAAGTCTATCATACAAACGCGCGTGTACTTATAGCATGATGGTGGTGATGAGTGTAAAATATCTGCCATGGCTACATACGTTAACATTGGGATAACAGGTGTCTATAAAGTTACAGTCGCTTGAGAGAATAATTTGCTCTCTCGACGGTGACGGCAAGCTCCCCAGTGGGCGGAAATTTTCGACGGAATGCATCTTATCGCCTCGAGGCCAAAACGACAACGTCTCAAGGCAGAGGATCTCTTTCACGTACTACTCGATCGGGCGGGCAGAGGGTCACGACAAAACGTGGGTGGTGATGCCTCGTTTGTCTCGAGAGAGAAAGTCTGGGTTTCCTGCAGGTTGCAAACGAACGTGATGTGAGATAACCATGAAACCGATGATACTGATCACAAGGTGCCAGCGCGTGCGACCACGTCCCCACACAGAATCAAGAAACGCGGGAGAACGTGGTGGTCGCCTCCTTGACGACCCCAAAAAAAACGGGGTTGATATGCTCGAGGCGATGTCCCAGAATTTACGAAGGGAAAAGTGGGCGGTTTCAGATTAACGAGGAGCAAGCATAAACCGCAAAATCCAAACACCCACCATGGTACGGTCGTCAGAACTCGTTTGACTGATGGTGAACGCGCTATCGCCTTCGAGAACATTCGCCCAATCTCGAGACGAGCTGCGTATCCATGACGCTTACCCTACAGGGTCGGCTGAACTCCTTGAAACCGCGGAATTTAGAGGGGGGGGGGATACCAGATTGCGGGACGTGTATGGGGCCTCCCCACTCGAAGGGCGAGCTGAGTCGTTGATTTTGAAGGAGGGATCGTGGAGGAGGATGGGTAAGCAATGTGGAATATCGCCCGACGCCGGTCTCTCCGATCAGATCGTTTGTAAGTCCCCGCTCCACAGTCATCCCGTAGTCCTTCATCGCATTCCACCATGAGCACCCCCCGAGGCCTACCACTCCTCAGTGGCCGTCCCCCAGAATTCGTTGTTTCTGAATCTGCTTGCAGAAAGTGCAACAAAGAGTTCAATATTCTCTTCGCCCGGAGCAAGAGATGTAACCACTGTGGTCAGTCCGCCATTACAAATCACCCACACTCTGCATTCTGAACGGAACCCGCCAAAGGCTACTCGTACTGCTCAGCTTGCGCTGGGTATACCGCACTCTTGCCACGAGAGAACTCTGGTTACGACCCCGTTCCTGTCTGTGCCTTCTGCATCGACAACCTGACGAGTGGGTTAACATCCTCTGGCCTCCGAGCTACTCTCATCTGTTGCGCAGCTACCGCTGGTTCTAGAAACTACCTCAAATCTCTCCCCCTCGGCAAGCTTAAGAAGTATGCCGATGTGTACAACCTACGTTCTGATCAGATCATCGAGAAGGACGATCTGGTAGACAGACTCATGTCGTATCGGGTGAGTCTGGCTCTCCCCATCAAACCCCCTCGCTCGCTCACACCCTGTGCAGAGGCAGAACGGGTGCCTACCTCCAGAGAACGAGGTATGTGGTGTGGCATCTCAACTTGCTGATTGTTCACACAACCATCCCGGGCAGGACTTCTACAGGAAGCATTCAGTTCCCAATATGTCTACCCCTCGTAGCCGAGGGTTGTTCTCACGGCATGCGCCCCAAGCCCCAACCCCAACCCCAACACCTAGACCCCGCCCTCAGCGTCCTCAATCCTCTTTCCCGCGGCCGGATGTCCAATCTGGATGGCAACCTCCCCCTCCACGGACCCCACGTCCCGCAAATATGCCTCAGACACAACCGCAACCTCAATATAATACAAGACCCCAGTCCTCCCAACCACCGACAAACCCCCCTTCCCGACCACAGCAGTCGAATCTGAACGTTCCACAACCCACCCGGCCTCGAACGACCTCTCATGGTGCAACGACCGCGCCTCCGCCTCCTACACTCGACCAACTCTTGATTATTGCCCCTGAGGACCTGAGATCTCTACCTGTAAGCGTGTTAAAGGAGATTCTCTTCCACAATCATGTGAATGCCCGTCTGCTCATCGAAAAGTCGGACCTGGTTGAGAGAGTGACAACGCTCATCGCGGACGAACGGAGAGAAAGAGAGCGTCAAGAGGTGTTCAGACAGATGGAAGAGGAGCAGGAACGTCTCAGGCAGATGGAGGCGGAAGGGGAGACACAGATAGAACGACTGGATGAACTGCATCTAGATTCGGAACCGCAGCCGCCCCGCCCTGATACCGGGTTCGGACAAGGTCCTGAAGCTCTGGCAGATTCAAACGATACCAACCAGCCTATACCAACCGTTAACACGGAGGAGGCCACCCCTCTATCGGTTGTCCCAGCATCTCCTGAACAGCAAACTTTCGCGAATACCCCACCCCTCCCTCGGCCAATGTCCGGGCTTACTAGTAGACCTGCTATGGCTATAAATCTCGAACGAAATGGACTTTGCGTTATTTGTCAGGATGAAGAGGCAAACATCGCGATCGTCGATTGCGGGTGGGTGTTCTTGATTTCTCATTGTTCTCAACGCGTTAATACGTCACATAGACACATGGCTATGTGTAGAGGATGTTCGGACCTCATCATGAACTCGACTCGGGAGTGCCCCCTGTGTAGAACCCGTATCGTCACGGAGGCTCGGTTATTGAGGATTTTCAAGGCTTAATAGTTACTGGGAGGGCTCGTCGCGGCGGACCGTTGGCTGGCGGTAAATCGCTCGTTCTTTTTCACTCCGTTGGTGTAACACGAGTTTTGTCGGAATGTCACATGTACTTTACCTTTCCTCGAAGGGAACGCAGTCCACTTTGCTTGCTACGTCCCTGGAACGACCCGATGGCGGTCAGTGCCGATCACGGTTGATGTTGAGCTTCCGCGCCGATCGCGTCGTCAACCTTGAACCTCATCCATGACACATGGCTGATGCATCCTCTCCTCCACCTCCGGGCCTACAGAACCTCGAGGCCCTTGTATTGGAGGTCTTCGCTCGAGTCTGGGGAGATTTCAGTGTCGCGGATGCGGAATATTGTGAAACCACCATCGGATCACTGGCTGCAAATTCGGTGGCTGGGGCCACTAATCTTTCCGTGAAGTCGGAAAGTACCACAGCGCTACCCCACGGTATGAGCCATTCAGGTTCCCGCGCGTCAAGCGTGGACACATCAATCCCGGGCCCTTCTAAGCCCCGCGTCCCTCGGTTCTTTGTGGAAGCAGACGTCCTGACTCTCACGCTACCCCCCGCCGTGGAACCCTACCCTGACTATGAGAGCTGTGCTCTGACGAACAGATCCATCTTTCGAGGGGATGATTCCGACGACATGCAGTTCTTGCCGTTCGCGGACGAGCCTGCCTTCGACAAACAGACATATTGTAACTTCTTCAAGACCCTGGCGTGGCAGGGTGGCGAACAAATGGATGCGGATTGTGAGTAACCCCTCCTATAGCCCCCTGCGGTATATTCCCTGAACTCCGGGTTACAGTAGAATTGATCGTGCTTGAGGCGGCACATCGACTGCATTTTGACTACGGGATCGAGCTCGAGAGGATTGACGAAGCTAAAGTCCTCCCGTTCACTCTGCTTGGTAGCTCAGGATTCATACACAAGGCTTCCCAACGGTATTTTAACATTCGCCACGGATGAAGATTCTTCGAGGATGACATTGGCATCAGGGATTTATTCGAGTGGAATGGCGCCGCGCGGACGGGTTCCTTTCCTCTTCCTCGACCACCAGTCCCTGATGCGCTCGATTTACGCGGGCGGTTGAACAGCTTGCGTGTGGATCTCTGCCCAAACCTCAACTGTATCGATTTCTATTGCTCTGCACACAACAGTAAGTGCATGGGTTCATATCTCGTAGATGTGAACTGACACGGGGTGTCCATAGGAGATTCCTGGCCAAGACAGGCCCTGCCGACCGCGACGAAGACCACCGGGGATCTATGGCGCGAGTGTGAGAAGGCCTGCGGACCCAAATGTTTTCGCAACATCGAGAAAGGTGACATGTCCGAGGAAACGCCGTGGGAGGATTGGGATTGGGAAGAGTTCCGGACTATCCTCGAGATAGCCCCTGATACGCTCCCTTGTCAGCTGGCCGTCTTATGCCGTAAACCTTGTCGAGAAGTGAGGCATCGTTACTCTTGGCGTGTTGTCTTGACTGAAACGCATAGTTGTTCATGCACAGGACGACAGTGATAGATGACGAGGATATCGTCGCTCGGAGGGATGATCGCCCAAAGGTGACCAGGAGGCGGAAGGTCGCACAACGTGGTCGTGGCGTGAAGAGTGACTGGGAAAACGCCAGGACGTGTGTTTCCCATAATAGTTGTCCCCTTAAGACTCTTACGCAGACAACAGGACGCTATGTGAACACGCTGGACCCTGTAAACCCGGACGCGGTTGCGGCTGTTACGACGCCGAGGCCTACTGCGACCGTAATTGCGGATGCCCCCCGGATTGTGAGTCTTCTCGGTCCTTCGCCACTCCCAACTTGCTGAACGAAAATTCCGGAAGGTTGCAACCGAAGGGTTGGTTGCCGATGTCATGTCGTTAACAACGAAACGGGGTATATCTGCGATGAAGAGTGTCCATGTGTTGAGGGCGATTGTGAATGTGACCCCGAGCTTTGCGTTTCATGTGATGCCAGGTCAGCAATTTTCTTGACGCCCTCCGCCTTACAGAATCGCTAATCACTCCCACGCATAGGAGTGCGTCTGCCTTGAAGGTTTCGATCCCCACGGTGAATCCACCTGAATTTCGGTTGTAGATCCAGACACAAAGTGCGGAAACTGTCAGATTCAGAAAGGGAAAGGGAAGGTAGGACCACGATGTGCTTGAGTTGGAAAGCCTAGCACACTTAACCGTGGCTTCAACCAGCATGTCCAGGTCATCAAGAGCCAGTGGGGTTTTGGCACAGCTTTACTCGAGCCTGTGCGTGAGAATGAGCTCATCATCGGTAACCATTCCCGCCCATCAACACGCTCAGGAACGACACCGACCCTCCATATTTTACCCCAGAATACACGGGAGAACTGGTTTTCCCAACATCGGTAGACTTGAACAGGCAGTGAGGAAGATGACTCTGTTTCCGTCGAGTTAGATCCCTGATGCCATCTCGAAGATTCCTCGGAGATTATTTGGGGCGAAAGTACACATATAGCCTTAACGACGACATCTGTATCGACGCCGCGAATGCCGGGAACCCCTCCAGGTCCATCAATCACCGTGAACACCCCAATTGCTATGCCAGGAGTGAGTTGCGTTGTCCCTCATCGATTCACCAGTCACTCACGGAAATTTAGTTACTTTTGTCAATGGAGAACAGCGGATTGGTATATTCGCATGTGGGATGTTGTTCTCAAGCACCATGGATGGGCTGACTGAACCGCACCCTAGGTTGTGATCTAGAGGAAGGGACAGAACTCTTCCTTGATTACGGGGAAGATTTTTTTCTACAGATATTCGGTCACGAACGCAGCAGACCACCTCCACAGGGTTAATGCAACCAAAACTCCTCTAGGATTACCCGGCAAACTTGTATTTGGCCTGACCACGGACACCCCACTGCTTCCCCGCATCGAACCTCCATAACTTCCCTCCATTACTTCCACCCGTACCCCACAGCTTAGCGCTTGTGCAGAACAGGATATCCAGATTCTCCCCGGCCCATGCCGGGCAGGTCGTGAACTTTGCGTCGTTCGACCTCACCTCCCGGATTAACTCCCCGTCAGGCTCGAAGCACAACACACAACCCTTGTTCCAAAGTGCGATCCAAACGTTCCCCTCCGTATCCATCACCAACCCATCCGGTTCTCCGCCTAAGAACCTATCCGGGAGCTCTTTAGCCGTCCTTGGGGATTTCGAATCTCCGGGTTTCCTGAAGTCCGCAAAGTCGATACAGTTGGTGATAGTTCCGGCCTCGGCGTCGAAGTCGAACCGTCGGGTGAGCAGCCCGCACGAGTCGTTGTAATACATGTATTTGTTGTCAGGAGACCACCCGATCCCGTTCGAACAGTAGGCCCCGTCTAGGAGCTGGGTCACGGTCCCATCTGGGTCGAACCTCCACAAGCGACCTTTTGGGGGATGTGGCTGATCGCTCAGGGGGATTTGACAGGCTTCCTGATCCATTTCACCTGCCCAGAATCGACCCTTGCAATCCACGGCGCCATCGTTAAATCTCATCTTGCCCCTGGCGCTCTCAGGAAGCAGCTCTACCATGACAGGTTAGCTTTCCGGACGGTGGGCATCTCCGGGGAAACCGCCACTTACGTTTGAGCATCTGGATCGCTCCATTTTGCTCGTCCACGAATGCGATCCCGAGGGTGGTCGATGCGATGTAAGATCCGGGGTGGTCTTTCCGGAATGCGATCGCGGTGATCACATCGCTTGGTATACGGACCTCGGCTTTTGTCGCCCTTGCGTCGTATGAGGACAATGGGAGGACGTAAACCTAAGAATGGTCTATCAGTTGCTCGGTCCATACCATTAGAACTCCCAGTCGCCGTACCGACGCCGAGAGAAGGTCCACGAAATGAAGGGTATCATCCTCTGGACGATAAATTGGCGCCTCTCCAAGCTCGCACGATGAATCTGGGGTTCGGATCGGTTCAATGAAGCGTTTTGGTCAACAGAGGGGTAAGAGACGGATGCGAAAGCTTACTGTAGAATGGTTCACCAAACTCGACAACTTCGTGGGTCTCTTGCATCTTCTGTGGGGTGGTGAGGGTAGGGTTGCGAGTTATTTATGTCCACGGAGAAATACGATCGAGGACATGTTGCGGTCGGGGATCTCTAGACGAAATCACGGCCCGCCGTTCCACGGGGACACCTTTCCGGTTAAACAGTATCACCGTGGACCCCAGAAACGAGTGCGGGCAACGCAGAATGCGCTTGAACGGGATTGGGATAGACTGAGTACCGGACGATAAAGGAGGATCGTCGGTGTAATCACTCCATTCAACATGTTCACACCTCTGCATGTGCAGGCGGATACGTGGGATGTTTTCAGATAATAC
>Ga0307515_10014519_pt1 | contig 14589 bp, 11 predicted proteins | sample 17_EM_MG_FD_194513 | JGI IMG/M metagenome (GOLD analysis project Ga0307515, IMG submission 194513) | Populus trichocarpa ectomycorrhiza microbial communities from riparian zone in the Pacific Northwest, United States - 17_EM | ecosystem: Host-associated > Plants > Roots > Unclassified | place... | reverse complement strand
TCGATCCCTCACATCAGAAATCCTCCATCCTTCGCGGGTTAAGACGTTTGGTCATGCTCGTAAATGGGTGTTGAATATCTTGATGAACCAATTTAAGTTGTTGTCCAAATCTGGGGACCCTGTTCGTGTAGTTGATCATTTACAGTATGCTATGTTTTGTCTGTTAGTGTTCATGTGTTTCGGTGACAAATTAGAGGTGAAACAGATTCAAGAGATCGAACAAGTTCAGCGTCGCATGGTGGTGAAACTAAGTAGATTCAATATACTTAATTTCTGGCCAAGTTTGAGCAAGATAGTGCTTCGTAAGAAATGGGCAGAGTTCTTGCAGCTTCGTAAGGACCAAGAAGATGTAATCCTTCCATTGATAAGAGCAAGAAAGAAGTTGAAGGAACAGAGGTTGAGAAAATTAAATATGGAGGAGAATAAGGATGATTATGTCTTGTCTTATGTTGATACGCTGCTGGATCTGCAACTTCCTGATGAGAAACGAAAGCTTAATGACCTCGAAATTGTTAGTTTATGCAACGAGTTCCTTAATGGCGGCACGGATACTACCACAACAGCCTTGCAGTGGATCATGGCAAATCTGGTTAAGCATCCACAAATTCAGGAGAAGCTGCTCCTGGAAATCAAAGAGGTTGTTGGAGAAGGAGAGGAAGTGGTTAAAGAAGACGATTTACAAAAGATGCCTTATCTAAAAGCAATAATTTTAGAAGGGTTAAGGAGGCACCCGCCTGCACGTATGGTGTTGCCACATGCTGTGACTGAAGATACGGTGCTGGGTGGATTCTTGGTTCCTAAAAATGGGACTGTAAACTTCTTGGTTGCTGATATAGGTTGGGATTCGAAGGCGTGGGAGGATCCCATGGCATTCAAGCCTGAAAGGTTTCTGAATAGTGAAAGGGAAGCATTTGATATAACAGGAAGTAGAGAGATTAAGATGATGCCTTTTGGAGCTGGAAGGAGAATTTGCCCTGGTTATGGTTTAGCAATGCTTCATTTGGAATATTTTGTGGCTAATTTGATCTTGAATTTTGAGTGGAAGGCTGTGGATGGAGATGATATTGATTTGTCTGAGAAGCAAGAACTTACCATTGTAATGAAGAATCCACTGCGCGCCCACTTATCTCGCAGAGTTGCAAGTTGAAGAGCAGAAGTTAGGGTGTGTGGCTATCTTTGTGTATTGTCACTATATGTGGCTTGTTTTGACAAGGCGGCTGTATTACTTGCGAAATAAGAATAAAAAAAAGTTGAAATTTATGTTGTTTCAGAATGTTTTTGATATTAACATGTTAATAGTTGTTGTAATGTTTGAAGTATAATGTTTGTAATTTTTATTTTTATTTATAAAACATATCAATTTAACTGATGAGATAAACTAAACGAATACATTATTATTTTTATTTTACGGGCATAATGATTTTAAATATTACAAAAATGAGACAAAATCCTTTGTGATAATACAAGGAAAGGTGTGGAGGGAGTGTTTAATGACAATGAATTGGATTAGGATGGTAGTATTTCTTAGTGTTCTTTCATGCAGTTCACTCCATATTAGTTTGGAATGAAGGGTTTGTTTACACAGATCATTCTTATATAATGTGGAATTCAGATGGGATCAAGTGTTAGACTTTATATATTTAAAAATATTTTTAAAACAATTTATATTTAAATCTTATACAGAAAAATAAATATATCAAGATATACCTTTTTTTCATTGATAAAAAAAGCACTGACAATTTTTTTTTAAGGTTTCGGTACTTCTAATATCTGACATCCTTAAATTTAATAGAGTATTTCTGCAGGTAAAAACTTGTATTTTAGTATGTGAGTTTAGGAGCCAAAAACTTGTATTTATATACCCATTAAACTCTTATTGATGTAATTATGATGCTATAAATTTAGGAAATATTAATATGAGAGTTAATTTATTGGATGAAATATTAAAGTTTTTGAAATACTGAATCCCATGTTAATAGGAAAAAATATAACTTTAACATTCTCTCACTTAGTTCATAGTTTAACCCAATGTCTTAATCTTAACCCCATCTTTTATCTTTCTTAGAGAACAAAATGCATGAATTATAGAGATAAATTCTCTAATAACAAGTATTACATTCCATGTATTACCATGCATATAATTCCTTAAGTATTATTTTATATGTGACAACCTTATTTAACCAATAAACCCTATATTTATTCTTAGTCCTATACAAATGAGTTTTCTCAAATAAAATAATATGTAAATAAATATGAGAAAACATCACAATAAATAGAATTGTTTTTTTTAAAATAATATAGTTCGTACAACAAAAATTACATAATGAAACCATGTCCCATTTTCACTACATGATCATTGAATTTAAATAGTGTCATGCCCTTAGTCAAAGGATTTGTGATCATTAAATCAATACTAATGTGCTCAATGATCACTTTCTTTTCCTTAATACGTTCTCTTATGGCTAAATACTTATATCGATATGCATACTTTGACTACAACTTTTGTTGTTCTTAGCCATAAAAACAACAACTAAATTGTCGTAATATACTCTTAATGGCCTAGAAATAGAATCCATGATTCTAAACCCATATATGAAACTCTTTAACCATACATCATATATAGTAGCCTACAAGAAACAAACTCAGCTTATATAATGAAAGTAGTAGTAAAAGTCTGCTTAGCACTTCTTGAAGATATAACTCTTCTAACCATTATAAAAATATATTATGATGTTGATTTGCATGAATCAACATAGCGAATAAAGTCTAAATCTGAGTAGTTAGTTGCTTCTAGATTATGTGTTCATCTAAACATAAGCATGTAGTTTTAGTTCCTTGAAGATACCTCATTACCTTGTTTACAACTCTCTAGTAGTCTATACTTGGATTACTCTGATATCATCCAAACATTCCTTTAACAAAGGCAATGTCAGGCCTTGTATAGACTTGAGCATACATTAGGCTTCCTACAACAGAAGCATATAAAATGCTCTATATTTGTTCCCTTTTAAGATAATTTTTGGGCATTGGTTTATATGGAACCTATCACCCTTCACAACGAAAGGTACACTTGGTGAATAATCATTCATCCGAAATTTCTCTGAAACTTTATTGATATAAGTTTTTTGAGACATACCTAAAACACCTTTAAATTTGTTTCTATAGATCTTAATGCCAATGATATAAAATGCCTCACTCATATCTTTTATGTTAAAAATTTTAGAGAGAAATTGTCTCACCTCATGTGACAAATTCTTTTCATTGGTCTCAAGTAGAATATCATCCAAGTATAAAACAAGAAACAAATCTTACTCAGTGACTTTCTGGTATATACATTGATCCCTGATGTTTTCTACAAATCTAATGAAGAATTACATCATGGAATTTAAAGTACCATTGTTGGGACACTTGTTTTAAACCGTATATGGATTTCTTGAGCTTGCAGACCAAATGCTCATTATCACTAGAGGAGAATTCTTCAGGTTGTTTCATGTAAACCTTCTCCTTTAGATGTCCATTGAGAAATGTAGTTTTCACATCCATTTGTTGCATTTCAAGTCAAAATATGCTACAAATACCAAAATAATATGCATAGAATCTTTCTTAGATACAAGGAAGAAAATCTTCGTGTAATCAATTATTTCCTTTTAAACGAGTCCCTTAGCAACAAATCTTGCCTTATATCTTTCAATGTTCCCCAATAAGTTTATCTTTATCTTAAAGACCTATTTACACCCATGGCTTTTACATTATTAGGCAACTGAACAAGATCCTAGATGTTGTTACTTTTCATAGAATTCATCTTTTCCTTTATGAAATTGTACTAAAATTTGATTTTTTGCAATTTATGGCCCGTGAAAATGATTCAGGATCATTTTCGGCTCCAATATTATAGTCAGATTCTTGTAGATACATAACATAATCATTAGGAATTGTTGAGCTTTTCATTCTAGTAGAACTTCTTAATGTTAAACCATCATCTTCTTGAGAAGTACTTGGTTTAGCTAGTTGTTAAAAAATTCTTAGTAGTGCTTGAACTACTTGATCTACTAAAATGTTGTCAATAACTTGTGGAACTTTAATGATTGATGTTCAACACTAGTTTGTACTTTAGGGATGTTATGAACAATAATCAATCTATCATTTGATGTGGAAGGTGATGATTTTAAATGATCATTCTTAGAAACTATGTTTCTATTTTGATTGCTCCCATTAATCAAGTCATTTCAAGAAACTTGACATTTATTGATTCTATAATTCTAGTGTTGTGAGATGAACAATAAAATCTATACCCTTTAAATTTTTCAACATATCCAATGAAATACTCATTGGCTCCAGTTTTGTTCTTGTAGATTATAAATTCTTACTTCAGACGAGCATCCCTATATGCATACATGTTGCAAAATTGGTTTCAAACATTTTAATAACTCAAATGACATTTTTGGACCAAACTTGGTTGGAGCTCGATTTAATATATACAATGCCATTTTTAGTGCTTTAATCGACAAGGATTTAAATGGATTATAGTTGCTATGCATACTTCGTACCATGTCTAATAATGTTCAATTTCTTTTTTCTGTTACACCATTCTAGTATAGTGAACCAGACATGATGTATTGGGCAACTATCCTATTCTTTTGAAGAAACTTTATGAACAAACCATGTGCTTGTCAATCCTCTGTGTATTTGCCATAATATTCTCCATCTCTATTTGATCTCACAATCTTAATTTGTTTCCCACATTGTTTCTCTACTTTAGCCTTAAAAATCTTAAAAGCATATAATACCTCTTTCTTGTTATGAAAGAAATAAAGCATTTTTGACCATGTGAGTCCATGTTTAAACTACATATATCAGTATTAATGATTTCTAATATGTCTGAACTTCTATTGGCACCTTTCTTTGACTTGTTGGTTTGCTTTCCCTTAATATAATCCATACAAGTTTCTAGCATATTTTGGAAGCTTTCAAGCAATCAATGAAATTCTTAGAATAAAAAGAAATAATTAAAATTAAAATATGAAAGGGATATAAGTGATACAAAAGAGAGCTAAAATCCAAAGCATCTATCACACTGGTGCAAAATCCAAAATTCAATGTCAATAACAAAGCACGAGAGAACTTGAAGAATTAAAGTTGTAATAAGATCAATCACTAAAAAGTCAAGATCAAGGCGGCAAGTCTAAAAGATCTCTTCAGATGAATAGGTGATCCTTTAAAAACCTTTTGATCTTTATAAATCTCATTCTTTCATAAACTTGAACCTTAGCCTATATTATGTGATTTTTAAAAGACATTTCTCATAAAATAATAATAATAATAATAATTTGACTTACGTTGTTAAGTTTTAGCCTCTAAAAAAGAAGAAAAATGTTTTCCAAACCAAATCATGACTCTTTTTTATGCCATATATCATTATTTATGACATTAAATTATGTTATTAGACAAATAAATGGATAAGCTTAACATAACTTGAAGGAAGATGATCTTATTTTGAAAGCCAAAAAGCTACTTTTAGAATTCAACCTTTCCTTTATGAAATAAACTCCTATCAGGGAAAAAAAAATCATTTTAGCCCTACATAACCAAATTTTGAGATAACCATTTTTTCTTACAATTCGAATTAGTATATACCTCTTTAATTGTCAGCAAAATACCTATAAAATTGCATTTTATCATTGAATGTTGAGTTTTAAGGTCTCAACAAAAAAAAATTGATCTTCATAAAAATAATATCAAATTTACTTCTCAATGATTTCATTTCAACAATTAAACTTGAATGAATATAATCATCAAAATTTATAGTTTGATACCAAAACAAAAAAAGATGATTTTCAAATAGAAAACAATTAATGAATGAATTTGTAAAGTTCTTGGCAAAAATGATATTGATGCATGTGCATCTCATGATTGGTTATAAGAAAGATGAGTAGTTAGATCAGTTTGGGGGTGATTATATGAGAATCATGATAGCGAATAGGAAGATAAAGATGATTAGATCAGCTAGTAATATTTCAATTTAAAAAACTCTGAATTATGTTAATGCATGTGAGCCTCTTAGCGGATGAACAATTAGATTAGTTTTGGTAGTCTATGATGGTGACAAATCAAAGTTTTTCATAATAGTAAACTGGGGGAAGCAAAATGTCCTTCTCCAAGTGATAGTTAATGGTGTCAAGTTTTTCAAATAAGCATATAAGGAGCAAAGTCATAAACGAGAGACAAGTTATGATAAGAAAAAATACAACAAGATCCCAAGTTGAGAGGCAAAATCGACGTTCTCCAAATAGTATTAGAGGGTGCAAAGTCTCTCACAACAACAAGTGGGAAGAATCATAGACTAGAGGTAAAGTATCATTCTTCAAGCAATATAAAAAATAAGTAAATAATTTATTCCAGTGAACACGAGTAGAATAATGAGCAAAACTCGATATGATCCTTGAGATGCCACCGTGGATGGTTGTTTTTGGCTACTAGAGGAGGCCATAAACGTCCTTTGAATACGACATGCCTTCTTTACATATTGGCATGTGCAATCTATAAGCTCACCTAGTTGGCCTACATGTCCATCTTAGTCCACTATATTTGTTTTAGTTTCAATTTTAGACAACCAAAACAAACTATATAGTCAAATCCCAAATAAAGTCAATGTGAATGGATAAAATTAAAAAGAGAAAAGTTGAGTGAATGAAACAAAAAGAAATCTCCCATGACTATACAAATTAGTCCATGATATTAGCATAAACGGGACTAGATATTTGTCCAAGCCTCAAATTTGGTCCCCTAAGCTCTAATTATTTAAATAAATGAAATGAAATTTTATTTTGTTGAACCTAGTATCAATCGAGCGACAAAACATTTCTCTAAAACCCCGAGATCCCCATAAATAGGCTTGAAAAACAAATCACCAAGTCCAATCACAAATCGAAGAAATGCTAAGGGACCAAATAAGAAGAAAAATAAATTAAGGGATAAATGCATAAAAAAAACTCTAGGGACCAGAAAGAGACACTATTCGAATGGATTTTATCATTTAATAAAATTGAGACTTAAGAACTTAATTTTAAAGCCGGAGGAAAAAAGCTTCCTCCGTTTCTTTTCTTTTTTTTATAACTATATATGAGGCATGAGTTTATTTAAATTTTAGTCCCTAAAGTTTTCCATTATTTATTTTTTTGTCATTTAGGTTTGAAGCTTTTATGTTTTAATCCAAAATTTTATTTTGTCCATATTTCAATTTCTAAGTTTAAGGAAGAAGAGAAAGAATTGTTGAAAATGATGTAGGAGAGAAAAAGTAGTCAGTTGGGTGGATTTTAGGAACAAAAATGCCAAATTTAGTGTCAATATGTTTCTTTTGACGAGATAAGTGCCATGTAGATGTTTTTGAGTTTTCATATCGCCTAAAAAAGTATATTATGTCTGGGAAGTTACTATTTTTTTCAGTTTGATTTTGTGTTCTGGGATTGATTTAAAGGTTTTTTGAGTTGATAAATAGGTTTTTTGAGGTAGTTATGGTGTTTAATAGTTTTTTTTAATGTGGAAACAAGTTTAAAAATGGTTTTTTAGGGTGAAAAAACCCCACCCTAAAGTTTTGGTCACCTTTCTTATGGTCAAAATCTGGGCAAGCGTGCGAAATTGTTTTTCAATAATTACAAATGACATATCATCTTGCTTCTTTTTTTTTTGTTGCTTTTAATGAATAAGAAGATGACATGTCATACGTCAAATCTAATAAAATGAAAAGAAAAAAACTTGAAGCGTGGGCTGGCTTGGCTTTGTAGGCCAATACACCTTCATTCATTTTTAACTAGCATGTGCATTGGTCTATCTAGACCCTGAATCCTTACCCTTTTTTTTCCTCCTTTGTCTTCACCCCTTTCAATTTTAGTTATAATACATTAAAATAAATAAATTAAATATTTATTTTGGATATTATTTTATCAAATACCATTCAATTTTTACTTTTTTTTTAATAAGATTGTAGCATTCTTTTTAACATTAACCAACGCTCTTTTTATACAGCCTTTCATAATGCGTTTTTTTTCTAAGTTTTATTCAATGACTTTCTTGTGCATGTATATTTTTATTATTGTATGATTAAATAAATAACAGATTTCAAAAAAAAAAAAATTATTATACCTAATCGAGTCCATGACCCAGGTCATGGACATGACATGTTAATTCGAACTAGCTTGGATTGATTCAAAACCTAGCCCTCTCAATATATTCAAAAACGGGCTGAAACAATGTCATCTCAAATTTTTTTCATAAACAAATTGAGTTTTGATTGGGTCATGTTCAGGTCGATGAAGTAGTAACATTAAATCAACTATCACCTAATTTAATTTAAAATTTGTGCCAGAAAAGGTCCAGTTTTGTGGTCTCCAAGTTGTTTATCCAAGCCTAGCTAGTTTTGGTGACACAACCAAAAAGTTCTACACAACAACGTGCATGCGATGTATTGTTATAATAGTTTTTGATGCATTAATATCAACATCATTAGAATGTTTTTTTTTTTGTAATTAAAACTTGATTTTATGATTATGATGAGATGTTTCCTAAAAATATATATTTTAGATAAAGAAAATACCAAGAAAAAAAGGTGTACGTTGATGAGAGAGAGAGAGAGAGAGAGAGAGAGAGAGAGAGAGAGAGCTACTCTTTTTATCATTATTTCATATCGTTAATTTTTTTTTATTGATTGCTTTTGATTTTTACTAAATTGAGAACACATGATAAAAAAATTTATAGTTCTTCATATAAAAAAAAACAAGAAGGAAATGAGGAATTATACTAATAATCATTTTGTTTCAATGAAATTTAAATTATTACTCTTCTTGCAAAAAAGAAAAAAAAAGATTTAGCAGTCATATAATTAAATGAAAAGATTTGAGGAGACTCTTCACAAAACGAGGTTAGAAATCATAATTAGCATCCATCTCTCATCTTCCCAGCTGGTTTTTAGTTTGCATTGATAATTTATTTAAAAAATTATTAAGACATATAATTCTAGATTTATTTTATTAAATGAACACATTAAATTTTCAATTCATAATAACAGATCTAATTTGTGCTATAAAATATATTAACGATGCATTATATATTCTTTTATTGTTAATGCACTCATAGTTCTTGAATCAAGAGAATCAAGATTTGTATTCCTCTGTTCTTATTTATTATCAACATATGGCTTATATAGCCATTTACAAAAGCTTTACGCTGTGCATGCATAATGCATGTTGACAGTCAGGGAATAACCGAATTGCAACAGATTAACTACCATCCGTAATAATAGGATATGGTAACAGAATTACCAGAACATAAGCGGGAAAGTAAGCAACAAAGAAACAAACAAACTGCACTAAATTCTTTTAACAGTCCATCATTCCCTCCTTTAAACTGTATTCAGTTTATGCTTGGAATTTCACACAGTCCCAGCATTCTTCGAAGCTTTAAGAACACCTCTAACCCGAGAGGTTTTGTCATAATATCAGCTATCTGATCTTGAGTTTTACAGTAACTCAAGTTAACCACATTCTCTTTCACCATTTCACGAAGGAAATAAAACCTGATATCAATATGCTTGCTTCTGCCGTGGAGAACAAGATTCTTGGAAAGTTTTATGCTGGAATTGTTATCGCACAAGATTGTAGTGCATTCCTTCTGTTCATAACCAAGCTGCTCCAAGACTCTTCTTAGCCAAACACATTGACAGGCACATGAGGTAGCAGCAATGTACTCAGCTTCAGTTGTTGATAAACTAACAACATGCTATTTCTTAGAAAACCATGATACTACTCCAGAGCTGATTATAAACACACATCTTGTAGTACTCTTGTGATCATCTATATCTCCAGCAAAATCGCTATCTGAGTAGGCTATGAGCTGCTTGCAACCTCCTTTATTGTAGAAGATGCCCAGGTTCATCGTTCCCATCAGATATCTGAGTAACCTTTTTGCTGCTAACCAGTATTGCTCCGTTGGGCATGACATAAACCTGCTAATAAGACTCACACCATACATTAAATCAGGTCTGGTTGCAGTTAAGTACATGAGGCTGCCAACCACCTGTTTGAACATACTTGCATCAACCTTGGTTCCCTCTTCATCCTTTGACAATTTGCAGCCTGAAACTATAGGATTCTTCACTGAGTTGCATCTATCCATGCCAAATTGTTTTAAGATTTCTTGAGCATACCTTCTTTGACATATATAAATCCCTTCAGGATGTTGTAGCACCTCAATTCCTAAAAAATACTTCATTTTTCCCAAGTCTGACATGTCAAATTCCAGCATCATGAGCTTCTTGAACTCTTCACACATGTTCCTGTCATTCCCGGTGAAGATCAAATCGTCAACATACAGACTGAAAATTAACAGCTTTCCTTCCTCTTTTAGTTTAGTGAACAAGGTGTGCTCACAGTAACACTTTTCGAATCCTTCGTGAATGAAGTAAGCCTCAATTTTGCTATACCAAGCTCGTGGAGCTTGTTTGAGGCCATACAATGCCTTGTTTAGTTTATAAACCTTGTGTTCCTCACCCTTTTTCTCATATCCTTGGGGCTGTTGGACAAAGATTTCCTCGCTGAGTTCACCATGCAAAAAAGCGCTTTTCACATCTAGTTGAAAGATACTCCATCCTTCTTGAGCTGCTAGAGCAATTATCAAACATATGGTATCTAATCTTGCAACTGGAGCATATACCTCTATGTAGTCAATCCCATACTGTTGTGCATATCCCTTTGCCACAAGTCTAGCCTTGCATTTGTCTATCTCACCATTTTCATTAAGTTTTGTTTTAAATATCCATTTAACTCCAATGTTTTTTACTCCTTCGGGTAGGGTAGTCAGTACCCATGTTTTATTGCGTTCAATAGCCTCAATCGCTTTGTTCATGACATCTTTCCATTTATTGCTCTTCACAGCTTCTTCAAATGTGGATGGATCATTTTCTGTAAGAATAATCATAGCATTTAAGTGCTCTTCTTTTGACAGATTCTCTCCTATTTCATAGGCTTGCATCCAGGGAGGAATTCGTCTTACCCTCCCTGAAACTGAAGGATTTACTTCATGTGTCACACTAGAATGTGCATAAGTGCCACTTGGACCTGCCTCATTCATGCCCTTGAAGTTGGCCTCTTCATTCTCATTGGCATCTATTCCAAGTTCCCCAGTTGAACTTGCTTCTTCATTCTCATTATCCTCTGTTCCCAGCTTTTATGCATTCTGAGCTTCATTAGTTTCTTCTTCAGGATCACCCCATTCTAGTATATCTGAGGTTATTTCTTCCCTGCTCATGTTCCAATTCCAGCCTTTATTTTCTTCAAAAACAACATCCCTGCTGACAATTATTTCCTTAGAAACTGGATCAAATAATCTGTAAGCTTTTGATTCATCACTCACTCCCAACAAAACACACTGTATACTTTTATCATCCAACTTAATTCTTCTCTGGTCTGGTACATGTACATGGGCCAAACACCCAAAGACCCTGAAATACTCTACAGTAGGCTTCATACCATTACATGCTTCCTCTGGAGTTGAGTGTTGGACGGCTAGAGTAGGACTCCTGTTGAGCACATGCACACACCACCTTATAGCTTCTGGCCAGAAAACCTTTGGAACCTGTTTATCTGTAAGAATGCACCGCACTAAATTCATCACAGTCCTGTTTTTTCTCTTAGCGACTCTATTCTACTGAGGAGTATAGGCCGTGGTTAATTGTCTGGTTATGCCATTTTCTTTGCAAAATTCCTCAAACTCATTTGAGTTAAACTCGCCACCTCTATCAGTCCTTAAACATTTGAGGTAGGCTCCTGTTTCCTTTTCAACACATGCCTTGTATCTTTTGAACATGGTAAAGGCTTCTGATTTTTCATGCAAGAAGTAGATCCACGTCTTTTGACTGAAATCATCAATAAAGCTAAAAAAATACCTCTTGTTGATGTTTGATGCCGGATTTATGGGGCCACATATATCTGCATGCACCAATTCCAGCTTCTGTGATGCCCTCCATAGGCTCTTTTTGGGAATAGATTCCTTGTGTTGTTTGCCAATTAAACATGTTGTGCAAACTTGTGCACAGGCTACTGGTGAAGGCAGACCAGAAGGCAAACCGTTGACCATCCTTTTGGATTGAAGGGTTCTCAATCCTTTAAAGCTCACATGGCCGAATCTGCAATGCCATAGGTAACTTTGATCCTCTATCATAACTTGAAGACAAGCAGTAGCTTTAGGCATCATTGTTGCGAGCAAAACAAACATCCTATTTGTACTCATTTCGGATTGAATAATTAAGCCCTTAGTAGGATGAAAAACTTTACACTTCTCATGCTGAATCAGAATTGTTACTCCTTTGTCTTGAAGTTGCCCCATGCTTAACATGTTATTTTTCAGCTCAGGAATGTAATAGACTTTTGAAATTACTTGAGTAATTCCATTTACTTTCATTCGTGCATTTCCCTTCCCCATAACTGCCATCTTTGAGTTGTTGCCTAGCTTTACTGTGTGTCTGAATTGATCATCCAGTTCTGAGAACCATTCTTTATTCCCACTCATGTGATTGCTACATCCTGAATCAAGAAACCAGATCTCTTTTCTTTCCTCATGGTTAAGCTCTTCATAAGCCATTAATAGTAATTCTTCTCCTTCATCTGTTTCTGCATAATTAACTCCTTTCTTCTAAGTAGGACACTCATATTGAAAGTGTCCTAATCTGTGACACTTGAAACATTCTATAGTAGCCTTGTTAAATTGTAGTTTGTCACGACCTCTTCCTTTTCCTCTAAACACCCCTCGACCTCTTCCTCTACCAGTGTTTTCTTCGTAAGTAATCTTGAGAGCCTGCTCTTCTCCTCGATGACCATTCATTCTTTGTTCATGGACCAGTAGACTACTCTGCAGCTCATCAATGGTCAATGTATTTAAGTCATTTGACTCTTCGATGGAACAAACCACATAATCGAATTTTGAGGTCATGGACCTCAGAACTTTTTCGTTGATTATGGTTTGGCTCATCGTATCACCATGAGTCTTCATTTATTGGCTATAGTGAGAGTACGACCAAAGTAATTGTTAACCGTTTCTCCCTCCTTCATGTGCAAAGTCTCAAAATCCCTTATAAGTGCTTGTAGCTGTGCCATTTTCACCTTAGTAGAGCCTTGCTACTTCTGTTTCATGGAGTCCCAAATGCCTTTTGAAGTGTCTCTATTGAGTATGGTCTCCATGACATTTCGATCTATGGCTTGAAAAAGGTAATTCTTCACCTTCATGTCCTTCAACTTCTGCCCCTCAATCAGTTTGCGTTGTGCTTCTATCTGGTCCTCACTCAGTTTGTGTTGTCCTTCTGTTGCTCTTGCCATAGAAATAGATCCTGACTCAGTCCTCTGTATCACCTCTATTGACATCCTATTCTCTATAAGATCCCAATATTCTTTGGAGCGGAGAAAATTCTCCATCAACATCGCCCAATGATCATAATGTCCATCAAATTTAGGAATGGCCGCCTGCATGAAACTGCTATTGTTGCTTTCCATAATTCTGTTGATTCTCTTGAGAGAAAGAAGAGAAGTTGAATTTTCCTTTTGTTCCTCACACACACTCACACTCAGGTCTCCTATGATGCGGCTCTGATACCAATTGTTAATGCACTCACAATTCTTGAATCAAGAGAATCAAGATTTGTATTCCTCTGTTCTTATTTATTATAAACATATGGCTTATATAGCCATTTACAGAAGCTTTACGTTATGCATGCATTATGCATGTTCACATCCAGGGAATAACCGAATTGCAACAGATTAACTACCATCCGTAATAACAGGATATGGTAACATAATTACCATAAAATAAACGGGAAAGTAAGCAACAAAGAAACAAACAAACTGCACTAAATTCTTTTAACAATCCATCATTTAACGATGCATTATATATTCTTTTCTTGCGTTAAATAAATATTTTATCTAATATAAAACGTGAATCAACTAGCTAGTTATATCTAAGTCGTCTTCTTCTTCTTGGATTTATAATTTCTTTAATTGAGGTTATTAGTTTACAGAAGTTACACAGTAAACAATAAGTGAGGCGGCTACAAATCGAAACAGGATATATAAACAACATTATTTCTTTGAACTTTCTCTGTCTGTAGAGAGTTTGAATTTTATATAAATAATAGTCAAAATATGAATTACGTATTTCTGACATATAAAAAAAAAAATTAATTAATTTCCATAAGAAAAGGTGACTTCCTCGTTCAATAAATTGGATTATCTACCGCTCCCAAGAAAGATAAAGATTCCTTATCCTGCTTTCTTTATTCTGCTAAAAACATGGAGATATGGCTCCTCGTTCTCGTCTCTCTCTCAGTCTGTGCCTTCCTTAAAGCCCTCTTTAACCATGTTTTTCTTTCCCAAACTCACAACCTCCCTCCAGCCCCCTTCACCTTCCCTGTTATTGGCAACATCTTATGGATCCGTAAATCCACCTCCGAGCTGGAGCGTGCCATCCGCTCCCTCAACCAAAAGCTAGGCCCGATGGTCACCCTCCACATGGGCTCTCGCCCCGCCATCTTTATAGCTGATCGCTCCCTTG
>Ga0307515_10014518_pt1 | contig 14589 bp, 6 predicted proteins | sample 17_EM_MG_FD_194513 | JGI IMG/M metagenome (GOLD analysis project Ga0307515, IMG submission 194513) | Populus trichocarpa ectomycorrhiza microbial communities from riparian zone in the Pacific Northwest, United States - 17_EM | ecosystem: Host-associated > Plants > Roots > Unclassified | place... | reverse complement strand
GTTAGAAGTATAAACAAGTTACATGTCGGTAAATTGGGACCTTCCGGTATAGGGGGGGACTCCGTTGAAATTTCTGGTAGATGTTAACACGAAGACCGTGAATATGTATATATATATATATATATAAAAAAATTTAACTACTCTGTTTTTCTATTGACATGAGATTGTGGTTTTATAGTCAGAAATGGGGGATGTTACAAACCTTATATATATATATATATATATATATATAGACTTCAATATGTCTATGTTTGCTTATAGGTTCATCTCGCCCAAGACAAGACTAGCTTGTTACTTAAGACTGCACTTATTTTGCTATAGATTAGGTAGAACTCTATTTAAATGAAAAATTAATGTAATGGTTGACAAATGTACTATATGGAATATTTTGGATGTTAATGCAAACTTACATGTATGCATTTTTGTTTGTATCAAACCATATAAATGTTTTGGATGTTGTCTAATTAAGTCTTATTAATTTAAAGAATTTGGGTTCATAAAGTATTGTTTGGTGTGAATGTGATCCAGGATGATTGTATCAAGTGATTGGAAGAATAATACAATAAGGAAACAAGACATGTCAATAAATTGGGATGTCATTGTTATAAGGAAAACTCTGCTGAAATTTTAGAAGGAAATAAAAAAAAATATTTCCAGTATTTTCAATATTAAAAGGTGCATTTTAGTCTTGGAAATTTAGGGTTGTTACAAGTAAGTTGTTTGATTTGTTAGTCAAGGAAAATTATGTTAGGCCATATTTAAAGACATAAGCCATAAGAGACCCTCAAGAATATTATAAGTTCTACAATTAGTTTGGACATGGCATAAACTTCTATGAAGAATTCTGCTATGAAATTGAGACTTCAGTGACTTTTAGCGAATTGTGAGTTGAAGACATTAAAACAGAGAATGAAGTAGGAATGATGCCATTTTAGGAAAGGAAGGTAAAAGTACGTTTATATCAGCCAATTATAAATGGTACACCCAAAATGAACCTAGCAAAGCCAACTTATCAAACAAATAGAACCTACAATGCATTGCTTTATAATTATAGGTACATTTTCCATGGTGGAGAGTCTTCCCCGGTTATATAAATAGAAATATGAAGACTGATAAGGAGTGAGAGGTGTTTCGTACCTAAAGAGCTAGAAAAAAAAGAGAAAAAGATGAAGGGTAAGGTCGTGGAAGAATTGGCAAAGAAAGATGAAGTAAATAAATCTATAGGTAAGGAAAAAAGCATTGTATTTCTAAATTTGATAAAGTATAGTGAATACAATATGGTAAAGTTGCTAAAAAAAGACTTCATCCAGGATTTCCTTACTTTTGCTCATTGTAAGCTCAAAATCATATTGGAAAAGCATTGCAGAAAGTTTTGAATGAGGCTTATGTTCCTCATGAAATTGCATCAAACTTCATAAAGCATCTAGTTGAAAAGATATAAGCCATATATTATTTGTATTTCTTCAAAAAAGAGTTAGACCTAGAAAGAATACGGAAAAATAAGCCACTGTATATTTCTATAAAATGCAATGATTATGTTGTTGTGAAATTTCTTATTTATAACAAATCAACCCTCAACATGCTAACAAGAAACATTTTGGATTGTTTGCCAGTCGACACCTCATATATATGACCAAGCAACTTGATGGCTAGGGCATATAATGGACCAAGATAGGTAATTAGTGATTTCAACATCAAATAGGTTAGGTCTATAACCTTTTCAAGTAACATTGTACGTATTAGATATTCAATCATCCTATAGTATGTTACCAAGAAAGCTTTGGATTTATTTTGAAGGCATTGTGGTGTCTTTCCTGCATTAAACATTGAAATTTATATTGAATAGGAGACCGATAACCATGAGGGTTGAAGAAGCACTATCCGTGACCAAGAATGTATTAGTTCCATACATCAAGGTGAAAGGAAGCAAAGATGGAAACTAACACGACTTTGAAGTCTTAAATGCAAAATTTATGCTAGAAAACACCATAAAAGGGAAGCCTGAAACTTTAAAAGCTACAAAAATAGCTGTAAGATGTTTATTGAAGCATGGGTTTCTGGTAAAATAAGACCTAACTATAGAAATGCTAGAAAGAATTAATATCACGAAGATGAAGTGTGCGGGCCAACGATTTGACTTGGACTGTATATTGGGAAGGAAACACTACTAACAAGCTATACAGAAAAAACTTGAGAAGAGAGTGGCTTGCATTGAAGAGAGAGGCTCGAATAAGAAGGAGATGGATATTCCACATATCTGTGTGACCTTCTCTTATCCAATTTATGTGATAAGACCAAGAGATATTGTAAAGAAGTTGAACAAGGTGTTTGATGACTTCTTCATCCACTACTTGAAAAAAAAAAAGAAGGTTGAAGGTTGTGCTGACCACTTTGATGTGATAAAAGAATAGCCATAGATCTTTTATTACCTCACCTCATTGTGAATACCCACAAAAAAGCTCTTCCAATGAGAAAGTTTATTCAAAAGTTAGTTGAAAGGGAAAAGCTCAATAATTAGAAAGCTCGAGAGATCCCACTTGTGTTTTAAAAGTAATTATTATATTTAATTGTCTTGGCCTTTTCAACAATCATGGGCCGGGATAATAGAAAAGGAATTTGCTTTTGTGATAAACCTTTATTTTTTTTTAATGAGATCATGTGTTTTCTATTTAATCATGCATTTTCTTTTTCACGTTTATTTTTATTCAATTCCAATTTATACACCCATACAAAACACTTTTCACTTTCAAGAATCTTAAAAGCAAGATATCAATAAAATCTCAAAATCACACCAATGAAGATTTGATGAAATTAAAGGTTGGAACAATAACTCCACAAAAAAGAAAGGCAATTTGATTAAACTACTAAAATAGTACATTGATGTCTTGGCATAGTCTTATGCCAACATACCTAGCCTAGATATAGATATTGTAGTACAAAGAATATCATTGATAGAGAGATGTAGGTCAATAAAGCAGAAATTAAGAAGGATAGGGCCTAATTTACTAATTAAGATAAAAAAAAAAAAAGTCAAGAAGCACTTTGAAACAAGATTCTTATAAGTCCTCAAATATCATCATTGGATATCCAATATTGTGGTAATCTCTAAGAAAGAAAGAAAAAGATCTAAATAAGTGTAGATTTCAAGGATTTAAATAGGGCAAACCCTAAAATTGACTTTTTTTTTACCCTATATTGATATCTTAGTTGACAGTACCGCTAAAAATACTTTCATTAATGGGTTTTTTTTATATATAACTAGATTAGGATGGCAAAGGGAGATAATGAGAAATCACCTCTATTATACTATAGGGGATATATTGCAATAAAGTCATGCCTTTCAACCTTAAGAATGTAGGGGCAACCTATAATAGATTAACGATCATATTATTCCATGCTATGATGCATAAAAAGATTGAGGTTTACATAAATGACATGATCACCATTTCAAAGAAAGAAGAAAGCCATGTCTAAATTCTGAAAAAGCTCTTTAATAGATTGTGTAAGTACTAGTTAAAATTAAACCATACCTTTAGTGTTAGATCAAAGAAGCTATTGAGATTTATAGCAAGTTATCAGGGAACCGAATTGGATCCAGATAAGGTCAAAGCAATATAACCTCCACATGTGAATTGCATTGCTAGATTTATCTCCAAACTAACCTCCACATGTGAACCAATTTTTTATTTATTAAGGAAAAAGAACTCAAGAAAGTGGAATGAAGATTTTCAAGAGGTTATTGATAGAATCAAGCAATATTTGTAAAATTCACCACTATTAGTCCCATTAGTACTAGGGAAGCCATTGATATTATATCTAACAGTTATGGAGGTTGCAAAAAATCCATGATGGGATTTGTACTAGTGTATATAGGTATATAATGGCTAAATAGATCAACAATCAGGATATTACTTGATGACTATAAAAATGGACTATATTGAATATGTCAGAAAGTGCTATAAGTACTAGATTTATGATGACAAGATAAACACCCCTCTAATATTTTTATACAACATGGTGTCACCTTTTTCATTTTCTATGTGGTGATTGGATATTGTTGGACCAATCAATTTAAAGGCAAGTAATGGACATTGTTTCATTCTAGTGGTGATAGACTACTTTAAAAAGTAGGTTGATGTTTTTTTTTATGCATTTGTAACCTAAAAATTAGTTAAGAGGATTATTAAAAAGGATTTGATTTGTTGATATGGTTCACTAGAGATGATAATAACAGCCAATCCCAGAACTTTGATAGAAAGATGATTGTGGAATTATATGAAAGATCTAACATTTGAACTCATCCCCGTATAAGCAAAAAATAAATGTTGTAGAAAATGCCAATAAAAATATCAAGAAGATTATTGAAAAAATGGTTGTAACCTATAAAAATTAGCTCAAGATGCTTTCCTTCGCTCTTCATGTATATCAAACTTCAGTGAGATCATCCACAGGAACCACACCACATTCCCTAGTTTATGAAATGCAGGAAGTGAGGCCTCTAGAAATGGGAATTCCTTCCTTGAGAGTTTTGACGAAGGTTGAATTAGAAGAGTCAGAGTGGGTTAAGTTACGATATGAATAGATGAACATGATTAGCGAAAAGAGACTAGTTGTAATTTTCCAGAATCAGAGTCATTGAAGGGGGTATACTTACATGACCCAGTATTGGCAGTAGAGATATGTTTGGTCCCAAATATGGTTATCCCAAAGAAGTTTCGTGTTCCTGAATTCATCAAATATAGTGAAACACAATGCCTCATAGCTCACCTCAAGTCCTACTGTAATAAAATGATAAAAGTAGTACATGATGAAAAACTATTGATACATTTTTTTCAAGATAGCTTAAGTGGGGTAGCATTGAGCTGGTACATGAGATTGGATAACACAAAGATCCAGATATGAAAAGATTTGATGGATGTTTTTGTCAAGCAGTATAAGTACAACATGAGCATTGCTCTTGACAGAACCAACTTGTCCAATCTGGAGAAAAAGGACAAAGAAAGTATAAGGGAATACGCTCAAAGATAGCGGGAATTAGCTGTTTAAGTACATCCCTCACTTCTGGACAAAAAGATGGTCACTCTATTTGCTGACACGCTCAAGGCACCATACTATGAGTATATGATGGGTAATTCAGCCCGGCAATTCACTAACGTTGTGATAATGTGTGAGCGCATAGAGCAAGGCGTTAAGAGTGATAGAATTTCTACACCCACCGAGAAAAGAGGCTTCGAAGGTAAGGAGATCAACCATGTTGGAGATGGCTAAAGGGGTCGCAAAAACCCATTCCAAAACTACTACACTCCATCCCAAATTGCCAACATCAATCTCAACTCTCCACCTCCCACAAAAAAAACTAAGCCCCAAAACTTTCAAGCCAAAAGCCAAATTGGAAATTTTCCAAAGAAAAATTACCAAAAGGTCCAAGAATAACTACCTCCATTACCGCTACCCTTAAATGAGATGTACCAAAAGTTGTTAAGCATCGGGCATATAGCTCGCAAACCTCTGGCACCTCTATAATCACTTTACCCCAGTTGGTATAAGCCAGAGCTCACCTGCGAATACCACGCTGGTGTTGCTGGACATAATATCCATACTTGCAACGCCTTCAAGAGAAAGCTTCTGCAATTAATCAAGGCATGATGGATAACATTTGAAGACACTTCTAATATGAACACGAACCCTCTACCTAATCATGCTTGAAGCAGTGAATTAGAAATGCACTAATGACGGAATGCCCGGGAGCACCAATGGTTAGAGTGTGCGAAGAAGGCAACATAAATTTTTGAATGACTCGAATTTCTACCATAGTTTTCTGTCCACACCGTTAATGAGACCTCTATAAAAGCTATTGTGGGGAGGCTAGCCCGAAAGGAGATTTACTGAAATGGAAGAATGAAACCTGCCCTATTATCGCCTTTTGTTTGATTAAGTCTATTTCAACCTGTTTCAGTCTTGATGATATTTTGGCTCATAATGCCACAAGACTTTCTCTGTCAAATGAGCCCTTCTTGTTAAAAATATCATGTGTTTTCTTATGTTTATAATGTGCCTCCATTTTCATTGATGTTTCCTACCTACACAAGCACACTCTTTACTCACGAAACCATTGCACTAAAAATTCTTCATTGTATTTCCAACACTATGCATGATCTCACATGTTCACAAGAATTTTTGGAAATTCAAAGTTTTAGTACAAGACAGAAATCATATTGGTGTTTGTCTAAACAAACAAACTCCAAAAATTCAAGTGATGTCCTAAAAGGTAACCATACACCTAGAAAACTTGAAGAACAACCTAAACACCATAAGATGACTCCAAAGCTGATTTATAATTGAATGAATAATGAGAAATCATTTAGCATATTCGCATGAAAGCAAGGCTTACCAATCTTAAATGCATGTGTTTGAAATGAGAAAAGATCATCTTTGATAATCCTTTCACAAGGCTAAAATATATCTTTTGCAGTCCCCATTAAGCCTAATGTTTTTCTTGAGAAAAATAATCTTAGCTAGGATCACACCCCACACTAGGGGGCAAATGCGTGAGATATACAAAAATTCTTAATAATTAAAGGTGCTCAAACAACACTAGAGGACATGAAAGAAAATTCTCAATTATCAAAGGTGCTCAAACAAAGCTGGGGGAGCATGAAAAAAATCCAAATGATCCAAAAGATTTGAGCTTTCCACAAAAATAACTGATATAATGATGCTCAAAACCAAATGAAGAAAAAAAAAAGAGAAAAATCCTAAAGTTCAACACTAAGGGGCACAATAGACCAGTTTTACAAAACAATTCAAAGGATAAAAAAGGTCTAGAATAAGCACTAGTGACCTTTAGTCTTAAGATCCTATAAATACCTTTTGAGCCTATAAATATCATTTTTTTCATAACCAAGAGCCAAAGCCTACATTAAGTGCCCAATCACGCCTTTTATGATCAAAGGTAAACAATTTAGATCGGTAGGCAATGCTTTCTTATGCGAAACAAGTCATTATTCATACAAGAAAAATAAATTCTTTAAAGATCAATTCTCTATAACCCTTAAATTGAAGTTTGAACCTCTTTGACCAATAAAATGTCACTTCGTATTTTCATCAAAAGCAAAAGTTTTCATCACTTATGATAACTTGTCCATAGGAATCACTTGAATTTCTTCATAACGAGTTTGCTTTAAATCGATGTTAAAATGATTTATGTGTTTGGAATAGCTTTGAAATTCTAAAACTTCTACATGAAAACAACTTCTTTTAAATAACCAAATCTTCTTTCACATAGCCTCATCCCAAAAAAAAAACCCAAATTGAACACTTGGGGGCATGATCAAGTTGGGGGGCAATCCAAAAACGCAAAATAGGGTTGGCTCAATGATTTCCTTTCTAAAGCAATAGAATATGTAGGGCAGAGCTAGCAACCCTTGAGATAAAAGTTTGTAGGTAAAGAAGTATGCTGATGTCATACCATTCTCAGAAGTTAAGAACACAAGATGTAACTTGAGTAAGCAAGAGCGGAAAAGAAATCAAAGCTTACAATTAGAGACTCAAACTTTTAAGAAAAGGAAAACACCATGAAGAAATATAGATCTATATTTCTCAGGTAAGTGTACATGTATATTGATCATAATGCATTGCTTTCATCCTTGACAGATTAGTGTTTCGTCATCACCTCTTAGGTAGTGCGTTTTGTAACCCTACCTCCTTTCGAGTGCGCCTTTGAGCCCTCATCTCTTGGGTAGTGCATTTTTTAACCCTACCTCCTTCTAGTGTGCCTTTGAGCCCTTATCTCTTAGGTAGTGCATTTTCTAACCCTAACTCTTTCGAGTGTGCCTTTGAGCCCTCGTCTCTCGGGTAATGCATTTTTTAACCCTACCTCATTTCAAATGCACCTTTGAGCCCTCATCCCCCTTTAAGCCCTATCATGTCGTCCCTTCAAGACATTTCGTTTTTCCACCTTGGTAGGTCACCTATTACAATGAGACCACTTTAAAAAACCTTTTCATTTTTCACCTGGGTAGGTCACCCATTATAATGAGATCATTCCTGAAAAATCTTTGTATTTTTCAACTTCTGGAAAATCTTTGCATTTTTCCTGGGTAGATTACTCATTACAATGAGACCATTCTTGAAAAATCTCTACATTTTTCAACCTAGACAGGTCACCCATTACAATGAGACCATCTTGAGAACTTCTTTTCATTTTCCACTCCACTTGGGCAGGTCACCCATTACAATGAGACCATCTTGAAAACTCATTTTTATTTTTTCTTGGGTAAGTCACCTATGACAATTCAACCATTTCAAAAATATTTGAATTTCACTAGAAAAGCCATTCTATTTTTCCTCTGAGTGCGCTTTCTAGCCCTTACTTCAAATACTTTCAAAACAATTCATCATTTCTTGATATGGTGAGTCCGTTATCTCTCATTCTTTTCTTTTTTTACAAAGCTTACTATCTAAAGTCTCTTACGAGACTTTCTATTGTAAGCATTGTAAAGAGAGAGCAACTGTCATAACCCATTTTAGGGTTATTCCCTAAATTCACTTCTTTTTCTTCCAAAACAAAAATAAAATGATAAAATGAAGACCGACGACGCAGAGAAAGTAGGTCGAGGAGGATCTCAAACATATGGGAAAATCAAGCTGTAATTTTGGATGAAATTCGAAGTCTAATTGTACCCTGTTATACCCAAGACTAAAGAAACAATACAGATTCAAGGTCAAATTAAATGATTATTCGACGAATCTGCATAGAAATTAAGTCCAATGGCATAATTAAATTTTGAATAGGCCAATTTGATTTAATCATGGGTCAAATTAAAGTTTAATTATGTTTAAGAATTAATTTGAGTACAATTGAAGAATTTAATCAAGTGCAAGGACTTAATTATACTTTAAATAGGTCAAATTAATTTTATTAGGGGCTTAATTAGTGAAATATTAAGTTTAAGATCCCAATTTGGGCTTAATTGAGAAGATTGAAATTTTAAGAGATCAAATTTATTTTTTTACCAAGTTATTTGGTTGAAATCAAGGGCAAAATTGCAAGAAAATCAAAGTTTTGGGATTAATTATGGGCTAAATTGAAGAAATTCACAACCAATGATCATTTTGCAAAAGGCGCCAAACTCTAGGGACCCAATTGACGCGAATTAGGGGTTAAATTGAAAAAATTTAAAAGTTTGATGGTCAATTAGGGGTTAAATTGCATAAATTTGAGACTAGGGACTAAAGTAAAAAAGGCGGCCAACATCAGGGCCGACTTTTGAATTTGACAGGGATGCAATTGAATTGATTCTTAAAATCAAAATTGCAATTGAGGACTTGATTGAATAAATAAAAAATTGAGGAATGATTTAGAAATCGATACATTTTGGCGCCATTTTCATTTAAATGAAACGACATATTTTATATAAAACAACATCGTTTCATTCACTATTCACAAAATAAAGCCCAAAACGGTTATGCAAACTATGTATCTTCTTCTTCCCGTAACGCACAGAGGCAGGGGAAGAAGGTTTTTCTTCCCCTTCTTTGCAACGTCTCTCCCCCTCTCTCTCTCGCTTCAACTTGCCCAAAAACCCTGACATAACCCCCACCCCTTTATGGCCTACCACCATGATGAAGAAAAATAGGAGAGCCATGCCCTGTGAGCATCTTTAGGGCATCTGCACAAAGGCCGCCCGAACCACCTTACCATGTCTCCCATGACTGGACAGGGTAAGGTAGCTCCCGCTCCCCTTGCACCACGATTGGACAGGGTAGGGTGACTCTCTCCCCCTACCCCTTATAAATACCAGGGGAAGACCATGAGAATAGAAGGGAGAGGGGATGACATTTTGAGAGGATTTGAAGGAGACAAAGGCATCATTTTAGAGGAGGGGAAACAAAAGAAAAAAAAATAGATGAAAGAGAGAGGGAGTAGAGTAAAATAGAGAAGAGAAACAAAGAAAACAAAACAAAGTAAAATAGAGAAATAAGAAAAAAAGAGAAAAGGAAGGAAAAGAAAAGAAATAGAAAAGAAAAAAACAAGAGCGGAGGAAGAATAAACAAAAACAGAAAAAGAGACGGAAAGAAAACAGAGATTTGTAGTTGGAAGAAAACAACAGCAACCACCACCAGCTTTTCCTCGTCACCGCCACAACAGCACCACCATGAATCTACCGTCAGGTTAGTCTCCTTCCCCCTCTCTTCTTGTTCTTGTGCTTCACTTCCACTGTTCTGCAAAAGTGAACAGTGGAGAGTTCTCCACTATTCACTAGGCCATACTAGTGCCGACCCAAACTGAAATGGTTGGGCTGGGTCCGGCCCAGTCCAAAAAATAAAAGAAAAGAAAAATATCTTTGGGTCGACATCGGCCCAACACTCTTCTGAGCCTACCTCAGCCCAACCCCAACTCCTTTAGGCCGACCTCGATCCAAATTTTTCTAGGCTGATTTTGGCTCAGCTAGGATGGGCTCAGCCCATATATTTGGGCCAGCCCATCCCATTATATATTGTAATATAATAATATTATATAATATAATATTGTATATTAAATAAAAACAAAAAAAATCCAAAAAAACATTAAAATCCTTTAAATTTTTTTATGATTTTCCCACGTATTTTTCTACCAATTTTGCTTAATATTAGTTTGTATTTTTATATTTTAAAGATATAAATCATGTATTAAAATACTTGATTTTCTCTGAAATGTTGTAAAAAAATTATATAGAAAAGAACAAAAACAAAATGTCTTGTTTTCGTCCATATAGCTAAGTCTCTCAAAAATATGAGAAAAATTCATATTGTATTTACATAAAAAAATAAAAATATAGATGTATTTAGCATGCATTTTAAGCTTTAACAACTAGTTTATTAAAGCCATGAGAACTAGGCCAATATTTCAAAAATATTAAAAAATATATATTTTTTTCTTTTCATATCTGGGATTATGAACTTATACGTAAGACATATTCCTAATATTAAATAATAGTTAGTTCCTAATTTTATTGATGTTAAAACGAGTAAGATTTACCTGATAAGATAAAAATCTCCTTACTGAGGAGGACTTTTTTTGGACCTTAGACAGACCAACAATTAGAAATACAATAACACCTTAGCATATATCATACAACTAAACAATGTAGCTTACCTTCGGTAAGGTGTATTTGAGGTGCTAATACCTTTTCTTTACGCAATCAGTCTTCGTGCCGAATCTCTGAGACCGGTTAGGGTTTCTAGTGACCAAAATATTAGGTGGCGACTCTCATTCCTTTTTTGCACTGAAAAGACAAGAAATCTTTGTCTCTCCCATTTCCCGACTACTTAAATATCCAAGAGTGGATACTCGCCACGATGTCGCACATGTGCGACATGTTTGAATGTTGTAACTTTGGAATTAAAGTGGTTAAGAAATGATTAAACAAATTGTGTTTAAATTGATATTTCAAATAGATATTTATGTTTAGAACAAGGGATGTTGAGTTAAATTATGACCAGGAAATAGGAATTTGAAAGTGTGGGTAAATAATAATTATTGGTGTATGATGTGATTAGGCAAGAAATTGGAATGTGAGTTTGATGGTTATAATGTGTGGACATTACTTGGAAATTTTAGGATATATAGAGATTTGAATTTTTATTAGTGGTGTGAATATTAATTATATTGTTTGGAAATTATAGGAGAAATGTCTGAAGAGGGATTTAACTTCTCAAAAGCTTAAGGTAAGGGTCATCATCTTATCTTTTTAATTATTTAAAATACTTTTGTAAATTATTAGTTTGTAATGCAATTTAAATGTGATGTGTAAAATTATTATGACTAAAAATTATATTGATGAGGCAAGATACATATATATGTGTGATATATATTCTATTGTAACAGTGATAATCAGTAAATGAATGTGTTTGGCCACAACAATGATAATCAGTAGATAAATAGTTAAAAAAGTTAATAAATTCAGAACACCTCAAGAAATAGTTAGAGCATGTTTAAACAATTTGACTATACCGCTAAACCAAAAAAAAAAACAAGCTATTTTAAAGCTCGCTTCAAGAAAATTTCTTCCATTAAAATACAAAACAACCAAAACTGAAACTATGACCAAGAACTCAAGTGAGAAATTTACCATAAAATTAAGGAAGATAAAAAAAAAAGGATTTAATTGGGGAAGAATGATGAATTGCCAATCTTTAAGTATTAAATGGAAAAAAAAATAAGACTTATAGAACAACAGGCATGTGAGTATCATAGACTGGAAGGGGCAAAATTGTCACTCTCTAAGCAGTAGTAAATAGTGTTAAGACTCTCAAGATAACAAATCAAAATAATAATAAAAACTAGGACATGTCATAATTTCTTAGAAAACCAAGTCTCTCAAAATAACCTAAAATAGTACAGTAAGATCCTAGGCTTTAAGGCAAAAATGATATTATCCAAATAGTACTAGAGGATGCAAAGTATCTTTAACCAATGAGTGAGCAATAATCACAAGCAAGGGTTAATTTTCATTCTTCATCCAATATGAAAAATAAGTAGATAATTTATTTTAGTAGCTCAAGTACAACAATTTGTTAAGTGACTGGCAGAGATCGAGATAAGAGTAGAAAACTTAATTTATAATATATGACCTATATTTCTAGTAGGTAAGTATTCATTTAGTTTCTAACCCATAATATATAGTAATATCCAATGCTACGTAGAAAAGCATTATAAAGCACACATGAAAATTCTCTAGCAAGGTCACAACAAATTCAAGTTTAGCAAAGGGCTTGCAAACTCAACCTTGCATTAGAAAATTCAACATTGCAACCAAAAATTAAACTTTTTCATTAGAAAATTCAGCCTCGTTACCGGGTAAAGCTTTTCTCTTATTTTGAGCCCAGCAAAGCTCCAACATATATGAGTCAAACCATTATGAGGCTTTCATGTTTAAGGGCTATCACAAAAATTTCTTTGTACCCTTTCAGAAATGTTATCTTAAGTCTCTAGAATTCAAACAATTACCAAAAAGTTTGAGTCTACGTCATTATATTTCAAACTAGTACCAGAAGTGTCACCTCACATCATTGAAATTCAAACCAATGCCAAGAAGTTTAAGTCTTCAACGCTGGAATTTAAACCAACATCAAGAAATTTAAGTCTCAATCAATGGAATTCAAACCAATACCATGAGTGTTACTTTTTATCACTAGAATTCAAACCAGTACTAGAAGTGTTATCTTGAGTCAGTGTAAATCAAACCAACACAAAAAAGTTTAGTCAAAGGTCCATTTCTATTATAAAAAAAATAATCAATCCAACAATCATTATGTCTTCAAACTAATTATAGAGAGCAAGTACGTCGTAACTAAACTTTGAAACAACCGGTATTTTTATGATTATCTTTTGTTTTGACTACTTGCAAACCTTTCAAAAACATCATATTTTCTATACAAACTTATTATACAAAGCTTATGAAAAAGTATTTTTCATGGATATTTGTACCATAAACATTGTAAAGAGAGGTAGTTGTCATAATCTAATTTTTACCTCTTCTTTTTTAAAACCAAAAAATTTACATCAAAATATTTTGTAGAAAAAATTGATAAATTTTTGAAAAGAGAGACAATTGTTGAAAAATAATTAAAATATAAAAAAACAAATAAAAAAAGATAAATACAAGTAGGGATAAAATTAGATAAATAATAAATTTTTAAAACAAGATTTGAGCTAAAGCAGGTATAAAAAGTTAGGAATTTTTGAGAGACAATAAGGGGTCTAATTAAAAAAAATGAAATTGATAGCCAAATTGACCAAAAATAAAAGAATTAAAAGCCCAAATACCAAAATGGAAAAGATAGTGAAAATTAAGGGTCTTATTAATTCAATTAGAGCCTTAATTGAAAAACATAAATTGAAATTAATAGTCAATTGGGCTAAAAAAAATAAAAGAATGAAAGAACCAAATGCCAAAATAAAAAAGTATTGAAATTAAAAGGGTTCTATTAGTTCGATAAGTGATGTAATTGAAGAGAAATTTAAGATTAAGGGTCAATTTTGCCAAAATTACACAAATTATGGAACCAAGGATGACATTGCAAAATACATCAAAATACTAGGACCAAATCAAGTAGGATCAAATATGAAATTGAAAAGAGTTTCAAAACGACCAATTTAGGGCCGAATTAAAAATCTGTGAAGCCAAGGACTGAAATCAAGAAGGGGTTAAACTTTAAAGTACTAGGAACTAAAGTGAATGGTGTCGTTTAATTTTAATTGCTAGCTCTAATTAAATAAATAGAAGAAATATCACGTCTTTTGGTCCTTTCTTCATCCTTAGATTCTAGTTTAGCCAGTGTGGAATGAGATCTTTGACCTTTTCTTTCTGTGTTTTACCTCCCATTAAGATTAAGAAAAAATAAAACCTCCCCCTTCAGCCCCGACTCTCTGCCTTTCATTTTTATATTGTGATTTAAAGTACTTTTTTAAAAAAAATATATTAAAAAAATATTTTTTTAATTTCTTAAAATTAACTTTTACATCAACACATTAAAAATCTAAAAATATATATATATATATATATAAAAATAATTTTAAACAAAAATATTTTAAATTTAAAAAAA
>Ga0307515_10014517_pt1 | contig 14590 bp, 12 predicted proteins | sample 17_EM_MG_FD_194513 | JGI IMG/M metagenome (GOLD analysis project Ga0307515, IMG submission 194513) | Populus trichocarpa ectomycorrhiza microbial communities from riparian zone in the Pacific Northwest, United States - 17_EM | ecosystem: Host-associated > Plants > Roots > Unclassified | place... | reverse complement strand
AAATTCTTTTTTCTTGAAAATATATTAAAATAATATTTTTTTTTAAAAAAATATTTTTAATAACAATACATCAAAAAAATATAAAAATATTTTTTAAATATTTTTTTAAATTTTAAATAAATAATATTTTAAACACAATATCAAATAATCTCCAAAAACAACATCATTCACTGTTCAAGTCGAAGGAGTGGTTTGAAATTGCATTCCAAACAATGTTTTTAAAAAAATTAAAAAATTTTTTTATTTAAAATTAATTTTTTTATGTTTTTAAATTATTTTAATGTGTCAGTATTAAAAATAAAAAAATTATATTAATACATTTAAAAAAAAACAATATTTAAACACTTAAAGCACCCCAAAATAAGGAGTAAAAAACCATGGTCTGTAGTTGTGGCCGGACACAACCAAACGTCATGATACTCCGCCCCGCAGGAGAGAGAGAGGGGAAGAGTAATCTTACGGTGCATCATGATTGTACACTAATACCTTGCGTGCACTCCTCACGCACGCACGCACGTATGAAAATGAAAACTCGCTTTTCTTTTTTGTTGTGTTTATTGTGTAGTGTTATTACTTTTATTATTCCCACTCACAGGGACAATTCCGTCAATTTGTTTTCTATATAATCACTCCTCCCGTCCACCCTCAATATTTCCACTTTGACTAGACTCTCTCTCTCTGTCTCTCTCTGGAAAACAAAGCCTTCATTCATTGCTGTGCGGCCTGCAGTTTTCGATCTGAGTTTCAAGTTGAAGAATTGAGCAGCTTAAAGTGCTTATTTTTCCCTGTAAGTTCTTTACCAATTCGCTGTTTTGGGGGTTTGATATTATTTGATCGCTCGCACAAAATCGTCCGTTTTCTAAACGGGACTGTGTTAACTTATCTGCAAATTGTCTGGCTAGAAATGGACTGTGCCGTGTTAACTGTTGGGTTCTAGTTGTCACTGAAGAAAGTGAGATCCTCATGTTAGTTTCTGATTTGCGAATCTGTTCTTTCTTGGATTTACTGTTCTTGCCTGCAGCTTTGATCAAGGAAGTTAATTTTTCCTAGCTATGCATTTTTCAGTTCAGTTGGTTTGGTTTGCTGAGAAATCTCAGGAAAATAAAATTAGAAAACATTGAAGTTCATCCTCTCATGCTGGATTTCCAATTTATTACACACAACCTTTCACGAGGTTCTTAGAGATAAAATATCTGATCTACAACCACTGTGTAAATCATTATGAATTTAGGATTCTGACATGGAAATCCTTTTGCAGGTTTGTAGAATTGGTATTGGTGAAGGTACAACCGTGGCGGTATTTCTGGGAGAGAAACAGTATGCGGTGGTTTCTGAGTCTTTCTATTGATGTGTATCGGAAAGTTATCTCATTGAACCTGTATTGTAAAGTGATCCTGTAAATTTCCTTCACTAGCATCGATTCTTAAGCTTTTTCGTCTTGTCACTCGTCTATTCTCGATGGGATCCACTTTCTTCGTCGTCGTTCCCTGTTACGTTCGCCAGATTAGCTGAATAGTAGCAAATCTTCCTTTTTCTCTCTGCTTCCTTTCTCTTTTTTGTTTCCTTTGTGAAAAGCCTGATTACCTTTTTTTATTTCTTGGCCGTGCTTGTCCCTCCAGTTACTTGTATTAGGTTTCCCTTTGTCAACAATTAATCTAGTTTTCTGTTGTTCAATTGATATTGTCCTGCTCCACGGATTCCAAGTACTTTGTTTGTTGTTCTCCGGAATCTCTGTTATCAATTAATTGAAGGGCTGGGAAGTAGTTATGGTGTGCCAAGCAGCGAGCCAAACAAATTTTCGGGCATTGAAACACGAAAATGGGATTGCTGGGTGTGCCACCATTATAGTTAGAGTTATAGCATGCTTTCAACCTCTCCAGGATTGCCAGGTCAGTGCAATTTAACTTTTTTTGGTTCGATTTTTTTTCCTTGAGGAATTAGATTCCCACTTATTTGTGTACTTGTTTGTGCCATTCTTTGGCTTATTCTCCTCTCTCTTTTTTTTTCATGTTTTAGATTCCTTGGTCTTCTCTTTTGTAGTTGATAACGGATGCAGGTTTTTGCTATGCTTTTAGTCTACTAATTTTCTTTCTTTATTGTATTTCAGGCTGAATATTTCCGTCATTTGCTTAAACCTGTAACGTAGATTTACTTTTCCACTTTCGTTTTCAAGCTAAGCTGGATTGTTTTATTTTTTTCGTTATTACTGAACGAAGAAGCAAGTGAACAGTCACTTCTACTACTGCAGAAATCCTTTTTCTGGTATGTTTTGCTGTGTCTGATTGCATTAACGCAGTTGTGAACTCTCCCAAGATTTCTTACAATGTGTAAAATCTTTTTTAATTTGACAGGTGATTGTTTTGGTTGAATGGGAGAAGATTGGGGACCTCAACAGCAATTTAATTGGCAATCACCCGATACGAATTACTTGGGTGCCTCATTTTCCTCTGGGCAGCAAAATAATCCTCCTTTGCTAATGGACCCTAATGTCAACATGATTTCTACAAATGGTCTGCCCGAATATCCATTTGCTGAGCTTCTGCGCTCGCAGGTTGGTCAGGAAAATGAACCGCGTGGGTGGTTTTATGGTTTGCCCCGCTTCCGACAGGCCTTCATGCCTCCTTTTCATTCTGTTCTTAAAGAGAAAAGGCCTCTTTTGGACACTGTTCTCAAAGAGAAACTTCCCACTGCCCCTCGTGAAATTAAGGACATCGTGCCTCAATCAGTCTCTGGTCGCGCTCAGAAAAGATTCCTTGTTTTTGACCAGTCAGGCGATCAAACAACTTTGATCTTTAGTTCTGGAATTGGGACTCCAGCCCAGTGCTTGAAGTCTTGGATCCCAAAACCGACCATTGCTTTTGATTTGAACAAGGAAGTGACCGGGGCTAAAGAAAATCAAAGTTTTCATTTAGGGCCAATCTCAACTGATGAATTTGTTGAAGATGATGGGATCGAAATGCAAACTGATGTGCACGAGGACATTGAAGAACTGAATGCCTTGCTTTACTCAGATGATGATAGTGACTACACCGAGGATGAAGAAGTTACTAGCACGGGTCATTCCCCTAATACAATGACAACTCACGACAAGCGAGATTGGTTTGATGGAAGCACAGAAGATGTTGCGAGTTCTGATGGTTCAAATAAAAAGAGAAAACTGTTTGATGGAGGTTATATTGATGGTCCATCACTCATGGATACTGCCAGGTCTGTAAAACCCACTAGAGATTTTGAGTACGAGGATGATGCAGAATCGAGGTGTGACAATGGCACGAATTTGATGTCAGAGGAAATGGGTTCAGAATCAGTAAACAAGAGGATGAGAAAAGAGAGAATTCGTGAGACAGTGAGCATTCTACAGAACCTGATTCCAGGTGGAAAGGGCAAGGATGCAGTTATCGTTCTTGAAGAAGCTATTCAGTACTTGAAGTCGTTGAAGTTCGAAGCCAAAGCTTTAGGACTTGATGCTCCATGAGTATCGGTATTGTTGGCAGTAATGCTGGGCATTACTGCCAGGTGCTATCAGTTCTGTTATTAATTTGTTATTACTAGTGGTGTGTGCAGAATAAGTCAGGTAAAAAATGATGTCGGCGTTGATTTGAACATGACAAACATCTCCCAGCTAAAGAGGTGGAAACTGGCAGAGGAAGGAAAGATTGCAGTACTTCTCTTGCGTTCAATGTTCATTGTTCAACGTTCAATCATTCGAGTTGCAAATCAGCAAGCTTTGGACCATGAGAATTTTCCTGTGGTCTCTAGAAAGAGGAATAGAAGTGCAGCGTAATATGTCTCAATAAAGGAGAGGGTGAATCATTAATCTGTGTATTAGGTTAGAGAGAGCATCTCTCCTGTGTGAATGGGAAGACTAGTTCTAGAGGGGGGACCCCCAGAAAGAGAGGATGTACGCACGCTTCTTGGGCGTCTTGGGACCCATCTCTCACTTTCTTCCCTTTTTGTATTTTTATCAAAGTTTCATGTTTTGCCGGGTTATCTTTTTATGATGTGTAACGTGCACGAGTGAGGGCAACTTCATGTAGTGGCACCATTTCACCTATCCTTCCAAGTATTGTTTTTCTCAGTGTCTACTGTTGTCTGTAATGGTATTGTAATTTGAATGTGAAAATCCATGACTGTTCAGTCTTTTTAGACAACTGCTTTAGTGATTATGGTGGCTTGGCTGGTTGGATGTGATTAGAATTTGCTTGGTTGTGTCGATGTCTTCATGCCTACGTACGTGTCGTCCCCACACTCAAGTTTATGATACGAGACAGTGATGTGTTAATGTGTGATTCCTTCTCTCCATGAAACAGTGCATGAATTTACGTCTTTGTGGGGATGATGGTGCTGCGAGGGACCACAGAGCTGCATTATTTAGGAGAGGGAGCACATGTGAGTCCCGGGCACGGGTGTGACCTGTTTTCCTGCTAGCTCTACAGTGAAACATGGAAAAGATATACGCAATAAAGGAGAGGTGTTTCGAGCCTTTTTGACTCGTCTGAGGCCTCGGGCTGGGTTCTCGAGTACTGTGATATTTACGTGTAACTAGCAATACAGAGCATCTAAACCAGATGTAAGATAGAGCAAGCATAAAAACATATCAGTAATTATTTTGGTAAAAAAAAAAAGAGAGAGAATTTCTTTTGCTTGATATTTATCCTGCCCAATTGAGTAGTTTCTTGCAGAGAGAATTTCTAACTCCAATTTTTTTATTTCTTTCATGAAGAGAGTACATTTTTCTTTTGTTAGTGATCAAACCCATCCATAGAGATGGATATTCTTGTTTGAGATTAAAAATAGATCTTGCTATTTCAACGTTGCTGTATGTCTCGAGTGCTGCTATTCAAGTACAGACTCATTGGTGAATTGGAACTGAATGCTACTGGTGAAACCAAAAGGTGCAAGGTATTTAAACTAGATGCCTTTCGGCAATATCTTTAGTTCTTGAAATTCAATTGCTTGAGCTAGTGTCCAGTCGCGTCCAACTTTTTTTAAAAAAAAAACAAAGAAAAGGATAAAGAGAGCCTGGTGTCACCTTTTTGTTTCCATGGCTTCCGAGAGTAGAATGAGTAAAAATATGCCCTCCCTTTATTCTTTTCTCTACCTTTTGAATGGTAGCTAGAAGATGCCAAGGAATACAGTGATAATTCAAAAATCTAAACTGAGGAAAAGAAAAACAATTTGCTTGGATATATCGATGAAAAATAAAGGAAAACATTTTTTTTACATGGTATATAAATAAAATTGTGTCAAGTTTGGACGGAGAGAGCTTTTGCGTGTCAAAAAGAAAAATCAAAGATTTATTTTTTTTCCTCTTTCCCCTTCTTTTCTGTTCCCAATTTTAGCATCCAAATAAATGGAAGTGACTTGATTTCCTTTCCATTTTTCTCCTCTCCACTGCTCTCTCAAAACACATTCACATTGTAAATCATGTAAAATTAGAAAAAACTCGAGGGTTATTTTTTTTTTTTTGCATGAAAAAACAGATAGTAGATCATTTAAGTTGATTTACAACTTTTTCCATATAAAAGTTAGAAATGATTTTTAACTTAGACTAAATTAAAAATTAAAATTCGAATCTTAACTTAACACCAATATTGTTCATGCACCCACGTGTCATTGTGGATGACCCTGTTTATTTTTTGACAATTCATTTTGGTTCTAGAAGTTTTATTTTAGGCAATTTGATCCTAATTTAAGATCAATTGCTTCTGATTTTCTAATCAATGGTGAGATTGGAAGAATAGGAACTGAAATGAAAAGGACGCCAAACATAAGTGGAAAAATACACTTTGATCCTCTAACTTTCAAAATAACACAAATTATACGATTTCGTTGCCTCAATTTTTTAAAAATTCAATTTTGGTACAAAGATTTATTTTTGTTGTTTTTTAGTGGTCCCTTATTGAGAGAAGAAATAGAGAGATCATTAGATTCCGACGGTAGAGAAAAAAAAATGTCATTAACACCGATTTATGCTACCAAAACGATTGATGTTTGTGTCAAATTGTTCTATTTGACAAGAGAAGTTCATATTATGTGTGTTTTTTACCTTTAAAGTTCATGATAAAACATATCTAAACTATGTTTGATTTTTGGTTTTGGGTTGATTTTGGTTTTTTAGATGATTTTTGTTTTTGTTTTCTTAAGGCCGTTGATAGGTACATAACAGTCCTAAAGGTGTTTTGGGTCAATAATGGGTTGGAAAACTGTTTTTTAGGTAAAAAAAAAACTTAAGCCCTAATTTTTCGACCACCATAGTGGTTGGAACCTGAGCAAATCAGATGATACGTCGTCTTTTTTTTTTCAAACAAAAAATAAGGATAGACAACCTATCGTCCTTCCCAGTTGTAACAACAAAAAAATTAAAGGCTTGGTCGCTCGCCCCTGCAGATGCAAGCCCACTCGTGGCCTCTTATGAAATGGGTCACACCCCGCAGTGCTTGGCCTTTACTTTTTTTTTTTTTTTCATGAAATAAATTTTTTATTTTTTGTGTAGATGAATTTTATTTTTTAAAATAAAAAAATCTTATTTTCAAGTAATATTTATTTCTAACATGTGCATCATTGCATGGTGTTTTTTTTCCTTTAATTATATTCGATCAATTTAATTTGTGACTATTTCTATTATTATTTGCTATAATAAAAATATTATTTTAATAAACAAATTTAGCAAACACAATGGGTAAATGTTTTGTCTTGCGATATTAAATATCTTGATCTACATCCGTCTTTTAATTTTTTCACTTTTATTTCTAGTTATCGTTCATGTTTTTTTTTTCAATTTATTAATACATATAATTCTCGATTTATTTGATAAAAAATAACGCATAAGCCTTTTATTTTCAATTATTTTTTTTAAATACAAAAACATGTTGAAAAAGACATGTGTATATAATTTTTTATAAATATCTAACTTACAGAGAAACGCGGGTCAAATGTTTAATTTATACTAAATCTTATTTTTTCAAAAGAGATTGTATAGAGTCATTTCATCAAATAAATCTCTAAATCGAAGTAATTTTAACTTATTCTTACCATAAGTTGCTTATGAAAAACAAATTATGAATCAAGATAAGAAAAAAAATCATCTGAATTATTGGCTTATGTCGTTTATGATATGATAGTCACATTATGGTGTGTTAAGACTTCTTGAAGGTTGGATAAGCTCGAGGGGGATGATTCCGTTCGACCACCTGAATTCACCTGTGTTGTATGACCTCTGGACAATATCAATTGTTCGACATGGTCCCTCCTTGGTGCCTGAACAAAATTGCTCTCCTTGATGTTGTCCCAGATGGAATAAGAATCATTCATTTTCAAGAGAAAGGTTTCAATAACTTTTTCATATTCGATATTTTGTCAACTCTTAAAAATAAAAATTTTAATTTTTTTTTAAAATATTTTTGGAACGAAAAAAGAAGAGAATTTTTTGCAACCCATGGAAAATCTATTAATAACGTGGTCCCACACCACAGCAATAACGTGTTAAACGCTGAATTTAACAAAGAGATTTCCCGCTCTTTGCTCGTGCTTGTTGCTAGTCTATAATTTGAGACCCTTTGCCGCGGGGTTCATCTGGGTTCACGGGCTTTCCAGTCAATGAACAGTGATTTGTTCATCTCATTCTCTTTTAGGTTTTTATTGGTAGCTATAAATTTCTGTATTTTGATTCTATAGTTAATTTTTTTTATCCTGTTATTTCCAAACATTTTAAGAATAACCCTAACTATTAATTATTTTGATGAAAGATAATAGCGTGACCTTTTCAAATTATTTTACTGAGTTCTTAAGGATATTGTAGGAGGATGACATTTTAAATGGAAAGAACGAGAGAGAAAAAATCCGAGAAGTTTTTAATGAGGTTCGATTTTAATAAATAAGTATTAAACTGTTTTGTTACGTACCATATTGTAAATTTTCAACCGAAATATTTATCAAGCAGAATCAGCACCGGTCATCGCACAATCAGAGCTGCTTAATTCCCCAACAACCGGTAAATCCTACCCCTCATCTTCCGCGCTCCAAACCCAAAACCACGTTGATAAATTTCCCAGACGGCTAGCCTCCCTCCAGTAGAGAGCTGTAGAAAATTGATGCCCACATGTATATCATAGTGTTTCTTCTCTCTACCGCGACACCGCACCATACCTTATATGCGTGACAACAACAGCGGCAGCAGCTGCTGTGATTAATCATTTAATCAAATTATTATTTTTCGATTCCGATCGTGTTAGGGATTGTGGATATCCCTGCTTCAAATGGATAATTACGGTTTTCATGATGGTAATATCTATAATCTGATAGAGAGCAGATACCTCGATGTTCGTCCTGTAATTTTTCTCCACTCTCTCTCCCATTTAATACTTGCCTAATTTTTACTCTGGATCGAATTTTCCTCTTTCCGTTCTAGTTAACGTCTAGTTTTTATCCTGGCCAAGATTTTACATTTTTTTTTTTGTATAATTATTTGAAGTTTAATGCCTAATTACACTGAGGAGTTGAAGTATAGCTGCAAATGTCTTTGTTGTTGTTGTTGTTGTTTTTTTTAGGATGTTGATCGCAGTTTACAAATGCATTCCTCATTGATACGGAGACTCTCCCAAGAAAGAGAATTGGAGGTTAGTATGGATTTCGAATTTTTTTTTTCTTTTTTCACCCATAGAAGCTTTTTCTTGAAAGTACAAGGTTTGTTGATCATATTGCCTGAATATATACTTATTGATCGATGTACTAAAGAATGACCGCTGAAGTGGCTAAGAAATGATTACCAGTTGCCATGTGCATCTTGTTCAATGATTGATTTTTATTTGCCAGTTGATTGAATGATGGAATTTGTAGGATACCTTGAGTAAAGCTATTTTTCCTCAAGGCGGCATAAGTATTTTTAGATTTTACAGATTGGTTGTCTGAAACTCTCTCTCTTTCTAACAGGGGCATCAGGGTTGTGTCAATTCCATAGCCTGGATGCATCAGGGTTGTCAATTCCATAGCCTGGATGCATCAGGGTTGTGTCAATTCCATAGCCTGGAATTCTAAAGGTTCACTCTTGATTTCTGGATCAGATGACATACGGGTATGATACCTATGTGTATTATTGGAGATTATATAGTGTTTCACGTGTAGGACAAACAATTGGATGAAATAAAAAGATTAGTTGATTTGTCTTGTGGACTTATGTTCAGTGTCAGATTTTGCTTTTCAAGTTTTCGTATGTTGCAGTTTGAGTGACTTGAGTTCTTGTGATTTGGAAGATTGCAGACCTCGTAGAAGGGAGGTCCACCTCTATGCTTCTGAATGCATATGTTGTGTGATTGGGTTTGATTGGCCGGAAAAAAAGTGGGATGAGGTTGAAGAAAATGGATAGAATGGAAACTGTCTCATGTGTGACATTACTTTAGAGCTTTGAACTGTATTGACAGACAAATTTGATGCACTAAAGGAGAGGGTGATTGCTGCATGCGTGCGCACACACTGAGAGAGACATTTGTGCATATTGAAAGAGGACAATCCATCATGCTTCAAATTATGCAGGTGAATATTTGGAGCTACACTGGTCGAAAGCTTTTGCTTTCTATAGATACTGGGCATTCTGCAAATATATTCTGCACTAAATTAGTTCCTGAAACATCTGACGAGCTTGTGGTTTCTGGAGCTGGAGATGCAGAAGTAATGCTCTGATGAATTGAATTTTTTAAAGTTGATGCTCTTTTCTCTGGTTAATTTTTTTGGTTACATGCTCTCACCTTTTTTAATTTCAGGTTTGCTTATTTAATTTTTCTCACTTAAGTGGGAGGGGTCCTGATGATAATTCTATTGCTCCATCAGCATTGTATCAATGTCATACAAGAAGAGTGAAAACATTAGCTGTAAGATCTCATTGTATGGATGACCTAGTTGACTTGTTTGCTCTGTGTATGTGTGAACACGCGTGTTTGTGTATTTGTTTTCAGCAGTGGGTAGCTGTGGGTCTCTTTGGGGCTCCAAAACTAGCCCTTCACTTGTTTCATGGACATGAAAAAAGAAATTCAATTTTTTTTGATTGTTTGGTTTGGTGAAGTTTTCCATTTGTCTTATTGCTGTAGCCTTCCTGTAATCACAATCTTGACCTCCTTTGCAGGTTGAAGTTGGAAACCCTAATGTGGTCTGGAGTGCAAGTGAAGATGGAACACTTAGACAGCATGATTTTCGGGAGGGTGCTGCATGTCCACCAGGAGGATCTTATCCCCATGAATGTCGCAATATTCTGGTGAGTTTCAGGAGATCTGTGAATTATTCTCTGTCTTGAATTTAGTTTTTCTGCTGTATTGAAGTTTTCATTGCAATACTTTGGATTTTTTTTTTTAAATGAAATGCTGTTTGTTTATTGTTGATTGTCTGTGAGTGGTTATTGCTATTAGTTATGTATCCTGCCACCAATAACCATGAGAGAGGTGTCATCTTCCAATACTTGAGACGTAAAAAAAAAATTAAATTAAAAGAAAGGTAAAAAAAAAATGAAGATACTTCCAGTCATTTTTTCCATTCAATAAATCTATATGCAGTAGTGTAGGCATTTGGATTATCAGCTTGAAGGTGTACAATACTTGTCAGGTGTGGCGATGATGACTGACCAGAAGTTGTAGGCATTTGGATTATCAGCATGCATGTGGAGCTAACAGTTTAAAGTTCAGAATATCTCAATATCTATTCTTTTCTTCATGTTGGAAACACTGCACGTTAATATGTTTAGCTCAAACTTTAGTCATGTTATTTAAACTGGGATTTAGTCTATAACCTACTATTAATTAGTTTGAACGCCAACAACAGGTACGGTGCTTATGATTACAAGGTATAGAGGCCATTTGTGTTCCTTGGCCTTTAGTTTAATGCAGTTAAAACATTCACAAAAATATTTATGATGTTTACATTTTTTATTCTGGAGTGCTTGTTTGTGAAAATTTTCTTCTCATCAAGCTATTATACTTGAACATAATTGTTTTTCACATTCAGTATGTGACGACAGCTTGATTTGCAGTCTGGAGCAAAAAGATCGTTAGCTGATCCTCCGAAACAAACCCTTGCTCTGAAATCTTGTGACATCAGTACCAGTCGACCTCATTTACTCCTGGTTGGTGGGAGGTCTGAGTCTGATGTCATCTGAGTTTACTTTTCCTACTCTTTTTTCCCTTTATAATCATAATTGTTTTAACTGTTTTCCCTTGGAATGTCTGCAGTGATGCCTTTGCTCGATTATATGATAGAAGGATGCTGCCTCCACTGACTTCCCATAGGAAAAGGATGAACCCGCCTCCTTGTGCTAACTATTTCTGCCCAATGCATCTTTCTGAGCATGTCAGTTCATATGTTGCTACTCGTTGCTTAATTATTTGATCTGATTGTAAACTGAACCATCATTTATTTTGGATAAGAAAAAAAAAGATGATATAATTTGTTCTATTTGCTTAGGTTACCGTATTAGGTAATGAAGATAGAATTACTTCATATCATCCTCAAATCCTTGTAAACATGCTGTTGGTCCAATATCATCTTGTTGTCAATTTCTTTTTATTTTACAGCTTGTTTCTACCATCATTCTATCCTCTCAAAGAAAAAAGAATATGTAACTAGAATTTATATGAAGTGAGTGTACTGTTTAGAAGGTCCAACTTGGTCTCCTTTTCTTTTCAGGGAGTTCAAGCTTGCACCTTACTCATGTTACATTTAGTCCAAATGGGGATGAGGTTCTCCTCAGTTATAGTGGAGAGCATGTATATTTAATGAATGTGAATTACAGGCTTCGTCGCCTTGTAAGCCTGGCTTTATTCCTGTCAAGTGTGCTATTTTTATAACTTGACTTGGTGTTGGAAGTGTTTGTACTATGAAGTTTCTGGTGTGGATTTTGAAGTCAAAACAATACTAGCTTCAGATATGATCTACAATTTGATAGATGGTGGTCGTGATTTGTGTACTGAACTATCTATGTAGTTAATTTTTTTGTTTGTTGTTTTACTTCTTGAATTTTTGTGAAATTCTTAGTTAACAACTGGTACACATTGATTGTTCAATGTCTAAAGTTATTGTGATCTGCAGCTGGGGGGACTGCTGTTCGATATACTATGGGAGATGCTTCAAAATTGATGACAATCGGCCCTACATACACTCAATGGTCTAGAGCTGCAACCACTATCATCTTGTGTATTCAAATGTCGTGCTCCTCCCAAAACCAATTGATATGAAGCAGAGATATGTCGGTCTCTGTAATGTTGGTACTGATATAAACAGGCTAGTTTTCTTGGGCAAAGAGGTTGGTTTCTTATATATCTCCCACTCTTTCTTAGCACGTAGGATGTAAATCAGCTTTGATTGCCTTTACTTTTGAATGTTGAATAAAGTTAGCAATTATATTTTGTGATTCATATCGTTTCACTGATATCAGATAGCTTCCATGGATGTAGAATACCACCATTGCCTCGTCAATGGGGCTCTATTTGACCATAATGAAAATGATACATTAAAAGATTCCAGGTCTTGACTGTTATGTTACTGAGTCTTGACATGTCTTAGTAGTTTTGTTGAATGTGTACCATTGACTCATGTTTTGCAGCAGACTTGGGATATTTGAGGTGTTAGTCTTAAGTTATAGTTGGAATGAATCATATTTACTAATTTTAAATTGATTGAATGTCTTCCTCTGATGGTTAGGTTGTTGTTTACTAGTGTGCTGGAAAAAAAGGACCAGTGAGGACTTAAGGTGTTTGTGATAGTCATAGTTTTTATGATGCTAATTGACGGAATATCTGTAGCCCCAGGTCAGGTGATATGCTTGGTTTCTATAAATGTAATCAATCAGCTACCAGTAAAAGTGGCTTCTGATCCTGTGTCCATTACTCCATTACCTGAGATAATCCTTAAAACTTCTGTATGTGTTTGTAGGTGATAGTTACTCGGGGAATGCCTTATGTGTTAGGTTTGAAGAATGCTGTGACCCCTTTCTCCTGGAAAAGTTAATCCGTCATCCTGCCATTTTTCTTAGGAGTTCTCTAGTTCTGTGTGTCCAGACAGGTAATTACTGATGTTAGGCAGTTGTGGTATCTGGCTCCAGTGGTTTTAAGAAAGAAGGAATTGAAATAAACAAGCACCATACTACATGCTGAGGTCCCTATCCTTATGTATTTAAGCAATTGGATATATACATTCGCAACACTGTGGTGTTTATTCTCTTTGAAAAAGGCATAGGACACAGTAATTAAATTCAGCTTGGATCAACATTGTCTATATAACCTCTTTCTGCTTGCCTTTGACATGTGAGAAAGAAAAAATTCTACAATGGTAAACAGGAATTTGGACAATCAATAGGGGACAAATGAGAGTGGATAGGAAGTCAAAAACATTTCATGAAGAGGAAGAATATCTCAACCAAACATAAAAACAAATCTAAGGAAATTAGAAAGACAAACACTTTAGAGGAGAAGAGTACACAACATATCAGGCAAATTGATTGAATGTTCTCTATCAACATATCAGCACCAATGAATTATATTCTGGACACTGCATGCATCATAGATTTGTTGGTGTGCCTTAATTATTGTTAATGCACCTTGAGTTTTTCTAGATTTTTTTCAAATGTTGCAAGCGAGATCAGGTCCACAATTAGCTTACCTGTGGACTGTGGTCAATGCTTTTTAGTTTCTGATTATTGATTTGTAGGTGATTACGTGGCCAGTGGAAGTGATGATGGTAGATGGTTTGTTTGGGAGAAGCAAACTGGTAGATTGATAAAAATGCTTCTTGGAGATGAAGCTGGTAGTTTTCTTTCTCCATGCGACTCTGTATGGTTTTTGCTTAGATTTACTAGTCTCTTCCTTGTTATATTTGATTTATTCTTCTTCTGCTTCACAGTTGTGAACTGTGTCCAGTGTCATCCATTTGATTGTGTTGTGGCAACCAGTGGGATTGATAGCACCATAAAGGTTGGTTTGATGGATTTGATTTTTGTGCATCTATTATTGTTTGGTTTTCTGATCTTGCAACATGGTTCTAGATCTGGAGTCCAAGTGCTTCAGTTCCATCAATTGTGGCTTGGGGAGCAGCTGGACCAGAAATTTGTAATGTGTTGGAAGCCATGGAAAGCAACCAACGAAGGTTATGCCATAATCGTGAAGCTATCCTGTAAGACTACGAGTCCTTGTTGTCCACAGAATTTACATATTATTCTGTGAATTGTGTTTTGCCACCCTTAGAAGTCCACTAAACGTTAAATCCATGAGCCTTTTCAATGTGAACCGAAACTGGATATAAGAGTTTGATTTTTCAGGAAGTTCAGTTATACAATTTCAGTCTGGGTTTTATGCTCTTCTTCACCTCACTTCATTTTTATTTGCTGAATTTCCGGAAGCTGCCCTTGCACACAATACAGCTCAATTCAATGAAGTTTCAGTGTTGGTTATCTCGAGTAAACAATTTGTGGACTTACTGAATTTGAAGTCCAGTTCTAAAATTTCATGTCTGGGTTTCATGCTCTACTTCACTTTGGTTTTATTTGCTGAATTTCTGGATGCTGCACTCGCACACAATACAGCTCAATTCAACAAAGTCTCTGTCTTGAGTATAC
>Ga0307515_10014516_pt1 | contig 14590 bp, 3 predicted proteins | sample 17_EM_MG_FD_194513 | JGI IMG/M metagenome (GOLD analysis project Ga0307515, IMG submission 194513) | Populus trichocarpa ectomycorrhiza microbial communities from riparian zone in the Pacific Northwest, United States - 17_EM | ecosystem: Host-associated > Plants > Roots > Unclassified | place... | reverse complement strand
ATACTAAGTAGGCCTAGTTTAATAATAAATCTAATAAAATCGGTCTTCCTGGTAAAGAACTTATATTTCTTAATTACTACTAGTATCTGCTCCTCTTATAGTCTCTTTAAGACCTATTTAACGTATTCCTTATATTCTTCCTTAGTTATTAAGTAGATAATAATAATATTAAAGTATACTATAATAAATTCATCTAAGTATTCTCCTAATATATTATTAATACGCTTTTAGAACGTTGCTAGTGCGTTTATAAGCCCGAATTGTATAACTAATAGCTTATATAGTCCTTCCTTTAACCTAAAGGCTGCCTTCTATTTATTGCCTTCCTTAATTCTAATCTAATGGTACGCCTATCTTAGATTTATCTTTATAAAGATTTATATATTACCTATCCTATCTTAGATTTCGCTAATTAAGGGTAAAGGATACCTATCCTTTCTAGTAATGCTGTTTAACTATTTATAGTTAATACACAGCCTTAGTTTACCGTTTTTCTTTAATATAAACAATACTGGATAACCTGCTAATAACTGCGATAGTCTAATATATCCCTTTTATAAGTTTTCCTAAATAAACTCTTTTAATACTCTACCCTCCTCTTTAGTAAGCTTATAGATTGGAAAGAACCTTAAACTTATTTCTAGTTCTAATTTTATCTTATAGTCCTATACTATATACTCTAATAGCTTTTTACTTTCTGGTGACCATAGTTTCTTACCATACTTATAGTATCTTTTTAGTATATAACTTAAGCCTCGCTTAGTCTCTTTATATATTACTCCAACTTAGTACTATATTAACTTAGCTTATTATTATATCTTATGTTATTAAGTATTTCTAATATCAACTTAACCTATAACCTAATTAATCCTTAAATTATATTTCTATAACTAAGGCATTCCTAGTACTGCCTTATTATTTCCTAATGGTAATATATTAAAAGACATCTTAATCTATCTCCCTTTAATAGTTAACTAAATAGGTCCTGTTTTAAGGTTAATAATACCTCCTCTATAGGCTATTGGATCTCCTAAAATTATCACTAATAGGTAAAAATGCTCCTTTTTCCTGTGTGGTAAACCTATCCTTTTAACTACTGCTAGCGAGATATAATTCCTTATTGCTCTACTATCTATTAACGCCTTAAACTGTTAATCTTACCACTTAACTTATAAATTTAGGTGTTATTCTTAAATTCCTTTAAGGGTTTAAGGCTCTACTACTAATTTCCTTTAATTCCGTAGGCCTCCACTTTTCCTAACTATTAGCTACTTAATCCTATTTATACTTAGTCTATTTTTAGCTAATACTTAGTTTATTTTTTATCTTTAATATACTATAGATACGTATTTTCCAGGCATTTCTACTACTATTATCCATCTAGGTATTCTTCTGTAAAGAATCTTTCTAGCTAAAGTATTAAGTCTCCTAACTTCTAAACTTCTACTAGATACTAGCTATATATATACTTAGCATTTCTATACTTTTATTCTTCTATTAACCAATATATTCTTATAGGGTATTTCCGGTACTTATCCTTTGGTGCTCTATATATATTATATATATTATCTATATATATAATCTATACTAACGTGTAATATGCTAGATGTCTTAGGTTAACTCTTAACTTATCTTTATTTTTAAGTTTAAACCTTTCTCGCGTTAATCTAAACATCGCGACTTTATTTATAGGTACTAAAATACGTTTTTTGCTTCTCTAGTCCTCTAAATATTCCTTTAAATCCTTTAATATTATAATTAAGGCTCCCTTAATATAATTTATAGCCTTTTCTATAATTAGGTGGTCTTAGATAACTTTTTTTATCTAACTATATATAGAAATCTTCCCACTTATTATTGTGCCTTTGCCTATACCACTTTTAATATAGCTGCTAGAGTATATACGGCTTGTCTATAAGGAAGTATCTTCTTATTACTATATTGTAACAGCCCTTTATATATTATTCTTTAAACCTAGTTAAAATCCCTAGATCCTCTTCTTATTTCAGTTTAATAAGCCACTTAGCTCTTAGTGTGCCCGTCCTAGGCCTATAGTGATTCTTTATATAGGTACTCTATCCCTTATACGTCCTAATATGCTCGATCTCTTATCTAGTTTCTATTCTTGCTATAAGGTAATCCTTACTCTAAACTCCTTTATAGTTTCTTTCTTTTCGCGTCTTACGAGTAGATCCTTAAAGTCTTCTTACTTCTTAATCTTAGTATTAATCTTTTAATCTTTAGGCTGAACACTGTATTCCCCTAATAAGTCCTCTAGGTCTATATACCTATCTCCTAATCTAGTTACTGTTTATACCGCAGATTCTCTAATCTTATTAATGGTCCTTATTTATGTTTTAAAGTCTTAATTCCATAGGATTCTTAATCCTAAGCTTACTTCTATCTTAAGTTTTGCTCTAGCCTTAGTCCAACTAGGCTTACTTAGTGTTCTTATCTTGTCTTAAGAGTCTTATGCCTATAGGAAACTCTATCCCAAGCTTATTCGTATATTCTTAAACTAAGCTATTGCTCTACTCTATCGGTTTCCATCCGTTATGGGTCCTTAAGCTTACCTTATCTTATCTTAAGAATCTTAGTCGTCTCTTATCTTATTTTAAGAATCTTAAGTCTTTAGCTTTTTGCCTTTATTAAGTAATAAAGTAGCACTAGCAGTTGTCTGCTTACTTAGTCTGTGTAAAACACTCTTCCTTTTATCTTATAAAGTAATAGATGCCGTATCTAACGGTATTATAATACCCATTACTAAACCTTACTCTATAGCGGTCTTAGTCTCTACTTCTAATATAACTTCTTTAAGGTTTATACATTCCTAGTAAACTGCCTTTATTTCCTTATTATCTGTAAATATTTCGCCTATATTAAACTCGCCGTCTTTAATATCCAATCTACGCGATAGTTCGTTGGTTCCCCTATATTCCGTAGGTTTTAGCTCTTATAGCTAGTAGCTTACGCTATACTTAGCATCTTTATAAATTTGGTATGCGTTATTATAATAAAACGCAAAACTTTTAATTAAACACTCTTTAGTTCCTTATAGTGCACTATTATCCCTCTATACATATATATCTTCTACTATTAGTCTAGTTCCCTTTATTATATAGTGACTCTAACTATCTTTATAATCCCTCGCGAAGTAACCTTATTTCTTATAATTTATATAAGCTCCGTCTTTAAACTATTAACTTTACTATAGAGTCCGCCTAAACGTCTTCTGCTACTAAGATCCCTAGTTTAGCCTCTACTCCTTAGTCCTATAATTACTAGATCCTTAATCTCTAGGTTTTTATAGTTTCTTACTCTATCTCTTATAGGCTTTTTTAGTACTACTTAGGTCCATTAGCTCTGCGCCATACTATAATTTCTAACTTAGCTTTGGTTATTATATACTTTACGCCTTATATAACTGTAGGACTCTATTCTAACCTCTCTTAGCCTATTCCCTTTAGTAGATCTAATTATTAATTTTAATTACCTAATCTATTAACTCCCTTAGGGTGTCCGTATCTTCTATTAGGATAATTATATCCTAGACTTTAGCCTTAAGTCCTTATTTATACTGTGCTATAAGCGCCTTATTATTCTACTTAACTTATATCGCTAATATCTGGAACTGTATTATATACTTAATTACTAAGGTTTATTACGTAATATCTTAGAGTTTTCTTTTTGCCGTAGTTGTTAATTCTGGGTCTCTAAATATTTATATAAGTTGCTCCGCGAACCCTTTTTAGCTTAAGAACATAAATCGCATGTCTTAGTTAGTGGTTATTATTCTATTTACCTATATTTCCGTAAGGTAAAGCTTAAACCACTTAAGTACTCTTCCTAATAAGAATAGTCCTGTATAGGCTATTTAATCAATAGGTATTAGTAGCTTTACCCCTTCTTACGTAACCTTAAAGTGCATTTACGTAAGAAATCCCTTAAGCTTTAATCTTTCTCCTAAAAATCTCTTAATTAATAGTAACTTAATCTTTACTGCTCCTATCCCGTTAATTCTATTTTCCAACATTACATTATTTTCTATTAACTAGTTAACTATCTCTTATAGCTGTCTAACCGTTATAGGTTACTGGGTATTAGAGTTATATCTATCCTAGCGCCCGCAAGAGAAAGCTGAGATTTAACCTTAATATAAATTGTAATACTGCTCTAAGGCTCTATAAGACTAGTGGTTATAGGGAGGACTAAATAGCTTTTTAAAAGTAGAAGTCTATATATATTTATAATCGTTGTTACTATTAATAGCGAGGTAGTAGATATTAAACTTAAGTCTACCCTAGTGCTTATGCGAGAATAATGGGATCTAATATTAGAAGAGGTTATAATAATTTAAAGCCCTGTAAGGCTAGTGCTCTTAAAAAGGATAGAAGAGCTTTAAAAATCTATAGAACTGTTTAATAAGCTAATAATAGTGCGAACGCTATTTTCGGAAGTTAACTTGTTAGTCTAAGTTTCTTAAGTTATAGTCTATGCCGAAAAATAAGCAGCGAAGCCGCTAGGTAGTGTTAAAGATGTTTTTTTTATAGTAGTATTTTGCTATTTAAGAGCTTATGCAATTATTATGGCCGCGGATAATGTCGCTTTAATGTTATTATAACCTAAGAAGAAGTAAGGGATAAGAAGAAGTAGAAGACCTGCGATAAGATTTATTATTATCTTTATACTTGTTAATATAAGGAAAGTTATAGGTATATTACTTGTTTTCCAGGTGTTAATACCACTACTAAATAATATTAGCATGTACCTTATTATTACCCTTAATGGTAGGTATAAAGTTAAGGGATTTACTAAATAGGAAAGGGTTTACCGACTTTATTATTAATATAATCGCCTATTATATATTTAGTTATTATAATACTACTCTATAACTATTAACTTAAGATAGGTGTCTACTACTTCTATACCTTCCTTTATTAGATATAACTAATGGAAACTAGTAATAATAGCGGGACTATAGAAGAAAATAAGACTTAGGGAGAAGGGACTGGCTTATCTAATTTGAATAATTGTATTAGTAGGGAGGCGATCCGCTAATAGAGAGAAACACTTTTTAAAAAGGCGGATAAGTTAGGAAAAATAAGTAATGTGTATATCTACCTTCTTATATATAATAGTGGGAGATACTACTTATATCTATCTAGAGATAAGTCTTCCTAGCTGCCGTCTAAGGAGCATATTATATACCTTACTTACCCTCTTAATATAGTATATACTAACAAAATGTAGAATTAAAGTTTCCTAGTACCTAAAAAAAGAACTTTAGCTGATCTTAGGCTAAAGCGTAGGGGAATAAAGAGATAAATTTGCAGATATATTGTATGGCTAGACTAGTTAAAATAAATATTATTTCTATACTTGTATTAATTTATTTAATTTCTTCTATTTGCTATTTTATGTCCTTATAACCTAAAAATATAGACTACTAAATTATATAAATGCCGTAGTAGGTTTACTAATTTATTTATAAGAGCCCTACGTGTTTGAATAAGATTATCCCTAGTATTAGTTAAGCTAGGTATACTTAAGGCAGTATGTAAGCTTTATTAGGGAGCCAACCCTAGCTAGGCTATAGCTGAAATTAATACTATTAATATATTATATCTGCTGCCTATAAAGGCTTTAAACCCTAAGGATTTATTAATTTACTTTATATCTAGCTAAGTTAAATATATCTTTATCCCCAACGTATAACTTATATACTTAAGTTTTATTAACGCTTAGGTGTTCTTTTTAAGGCCTTTTATCTATTTTTAGGCCGTCTTTTATTTTAATATCTATAAAGGCCTCTAGTTTCGACTAGATACCTAAGAGGTATTTTATTTAAGATGTTACTAGAATTGGCACTAAGGAATACTACTATATATGCTTTAGAAAGTTATTAAATAGAGATAATATTGTCCGGCTATAGTATTATATTAACTAGTTATATAAAGCTTGCTTACTAAAGGTATACTAGTATTAGTATTATAGAGTTTATAAAAAAGACGTAGTAGAGTACGCTAGAATAAAGGAAAAGACGGAGCTTATTTCTCTTTTAGTGGAGATATACTTTAAAACTGGCCGAATTATAGAGGCTAAAAAGTACTAGGTGCGGCTAGTAGAGATAATTGAAAAACTAAGAGGGCTAGAATATAGGGACACTTTAGAAAGTAAAACCTACCTAGCTTATATCTATGTTAAGTAGGAACGGCTAACCGATGCTAAAGAGCTACTGCTATAGTTACTGGAGACTAGTAATAGGGTATTTAGCTAATACTATTTATAGATATTAAGTATAATAGCCGTCTTAGCGGAAGTTTATTATTATTAAAAACGTTAAACAGAAGCTAATAAGCTGGAAACTTAAGTAATAGAGATAAGAAAGAGAATTCTAGGCCTATAGCATCCTGAGACTCTAAAAAGTATAGAAGAGCTAAGTTCTAAATACCGTATAAAGAACCGACTTTTGGAAGTAGAGGAGCTATAAAAATAAGTGGTTAAGATAAAGAAAGAGATTTTTGGTAATAACTATCTAGATACTATTAGTAGTATAAGCGGCTTAGTATTTATATTCTATAAGCAAGGGCGAAAGGAGGAAGCTTAAAGGTTAAATATAGAGGTAATAAAGATAAGAATTAATGTATAGGGCCTGGTGTACCCGGATACGCTTATAAGTATAGCTAGACTTCTAGCCACCAGTTACTGAGATAGCTAATTTTAAGTTAAATAGCGAAGAAAGGAAAGCACCTAAGGTATATAAACTTGTTTAATTATTTTATATTAACTAATTTCTTCTCTATTTTACCCCTTCCTATTCCCCTATAAGACGTATTTAAGTTACCTAACTATAACTTTAATACTTAAGATCTAGTTATAATTGAAAAATTATATTTTATTATATTTTTGCTTACAGTGCGCCGGATATAAATCCTCTAATTTATAAGGGGGGATGGCGGTGCCGCCCTTATTCGAACTAGATGATATTTTTTTACTAATATAAACAAATAAGGCGCCTAGGAGCGTGAGTGCCACTATAGCACTAATAACTATTTCTGCTACTGCTGTACTAAAAGGGCTTTAGAAAGGTAAAGGTAAAACTAGAGTTGTAGATAATAAGGCGCTACTAGTTATTGTAGTTAATAGGGAGGTTAATGTAGGCGCCTAAGTTAAGGTAACTATGCTTAAGGCTTTAGCTGGGAATAGTTCGCTAGGATTTAGTATAAAGGTTGAATTTTTAGTATATGCTCTCTACACGGTAATAGTTTCGGTTTTATTCTATATCTACTTTTAGTAGGTAAATCTAAGATAAGATATATATAGCTTCTAAAATAGTAATAGTAATAATAATAAAGTAAAAAGGAGGGGGGGATAGTAAATAATTTATCCCCTTATAGGATTTAACACTCCTACTATTCCTTATTAAATTCATAATCTGGAAGCTAAATAGTAGAAGAATATTAGCGCGGTATTATTAATAGTAAGGTTCTATAACGGCGGCTATTAAAATATAAATTACTAATTGAATAAAGTGGATATATTAAAAATGGAAAATATATATTTTTACCTTGTTAGATACTACGTCTATTAGATAAAACCTAGAGAAGAAGCCAGTTTTTTGCGGCTCCGTTATCTTATAAGGAATATACGGGTCTTTTTTACGTTAGTTTAGTAACGAAGGTATAGAGAGAACTAATACGATTTGGACTTATATTTATACTCGGCGTAAACCATAGAATAATTAGGCGGGAAGAATTAGAAATAAACAACATCTCTTATATTTGCCGTTATGGTATCTAGAATAAATCGCTAAGTCAGCTTCCTAACCGTAACAATATAGAGTTTTATATTGTTGCTATCGGCAGCACCTATAGAAGGGCTCGCCGAACTCGATGTTAAAGAAGGTGAAATTGAGATTAAAGAAGGTGAAATAGAAATTGAAGAATATACTTCTTTAGAGGAGGAGCTTATACCTAAAACCTGTACGACAAATTAAATAAAGGTAAGAAGGGTCGTTAAAGCCTTAGGGGTTATTTAAAACATGGTAAATAAAATAAAAGTTAAAGTAAAAGAAAAGAAATATTAGATTAATTTGAAACTTAAGGATATTAGGGCACGATTTAGCTTTAGCTTAGAGTCGCTAAGGTCCACCCAATGATATTAGCGGTTAGGTTAGGTTAAACTAATAAAAAAAGGCTAACTGGTTAAAATTCTTAATTAGTTTACTAGCTTATATAGGCTTAGCATTTACTTAATTTAGTAATTTTATATTGGTTTAACCAGTTAAATCACCAATTTGGTTGGTTTGGTTAAGGGCCAAAATTTATAGCTAATATAATTCTTTAGTGTTTAATAGATTAAGCCTTACTAAGTATAATTAAAAGGACCGGGTGGCTTATATGGCTTAGGTGGATTAGGTAAATTAGGTAGATTAGGTAAATTAGGTAGATTAAGTAGATTAGGTAGATTAGGCAGATTAGGTAAATTAGTTTAATATATTAAAACGACTAGCTGTAAAGAATACGCTAAACCGAAACATAATTAACGTTAAGGTACTGTGAATAAAGACCTATAGAGATTTCCTATACTTTTTACAAATCGTGGCAATGCCCTGCAGAAATTTATATTAGTAAAGAATCTTGTATTAAAGTGGCGAGGGGTAGCTGCGTTAGGGTGGCTGGGCTATATACAATAGATTAATAGGAGGTAGGTTTTAAAGGTAAGGCTTATAATACTAAATAATACTAAAGACTACTAAATAATATTAATATCACTATTTAGACTATTATAATGCCCTTAATATTTGCAAATCATTACGCTCTCCCCCTGTACGCTTAAGGAAACTTTTTATATCCTCTTTAGAAGGAATCTTATAAAGTTTATCCCTATAGAGTCGCAGCTTCTTACTATAATTAAGTGATTTATTAACCGCGCCTAAGATTATCTTAGGCAGGAGATTATATCCGGGCCCATTTATTTAAATTTTATAGCTAACTAAGGTATAATCTAGGAAGTCTAGCTCTTTTACCAACAAGTTATCCATATTTTGCTATTTCGATAGCTGACTTAATTTACCGCTAATCGGAACTATAGATATCCTAAAAAGATCCTATTAAGTCCTATTAGTATTATATAGTTTATTGTACTCTTTAATGGACCTAAATATACTCTTAGCCAGCTCTACTTTAGTTGTTAAGCGTATAATAAATCGCTATAGGGTTGCTTTCTAATTAATTAGGCCTCTAAATAGGATAAATAGATATCCTTAAGAGCTCCGTCTAGTTTCTATATAGTCCGCAAATGCTACGTTAGATACTCCGTAAAAGGTAACGTCTTCTCCTTTAGGGTTTCTAAAGTAGATATAGGCTCCAAATACTTCGCCAGAGTATTTAATAGCTGTAGATTTTATTCTAAGACAGTAAGCAATAGCTTAGTTTGCTGCGTTAAGGTGTTCTTAATTTAGATTAATAAAGAATTTAGCCAGCTTAGAATGCGTCTTAGTAATATCAGGTCTTCTAAATACGGCCAGATGCATAAGAGAACCAACCCGTTGCTAATAAGCTAGTATTCTTTAGGGGTTCGTCTACTGGTCGGACGGAATCAGTTTAGCAGGTAGTAGAGATTTAGGAAATCTTCCTAGTTAAATATTAAATCGATTGGCTATCCTTTTAATATAGGAATCTTAGCAGAGCTAGAGCTTTCGACTTAGTCAATCTCGTTTAATTCGAATTCCTAGGAACCACTATAGGTCTCCTAGTGCACGGATCTCGTATTAGTGTAGCAATTTTGCTTTAAATTCTTTAAGTCTTAAAGGGTCCTTCTTAGCAAATAGGACGGCAATATTATCTACATAGAAGAAGATAATAAGTTGTCTGTTAGTAAATAGGCAGTTAGTACCTAGTACTGCTTCTAATCCGAATTTAGCCAGTGTATTAGTAAGCTCTTTATACCAAAGTAGTAGTGAGATTTTCAATCTATATAGCGCCATAAGTAGCTTTAGGACATGTCCGTTTCAATCAAATCCTTCTAGGCAATAGTAGTAGATTAGTTTACTAAGCTTAGCGTTTATAAATGCGTTTACAGCGTCATACTGTCAAATTTCCAGGTCGAATGCGGCTGCTATAGCCATAAGAGTACGGAATATTTAAGCAGCTAGGGTTACTGCATAGGTCTCTTCTTCGGTAATCTATAAGTCTCCGCAGACGCATAGTCTAGCTTTAAGCTTTTGTAGGTAGCCGTCGCTATTAAGCTTATATTTAAAGACCTATTTTAGTAGAAGGATCTACTCGTTGCCTGCTTCTGCTTTTGGTATAGTCTTAAATATCCCTCGGCGTTTTAGGTCATTGTATTCTTTTTTTAATAGCCTTTTAAAAGCCTGTAGTTAAAGGGTACTTTCTTAGATCTTTGAGATTGTTTAGTTTAAGAGGAAGGTTGTCCTAATGTAGAGATAAGGATCTAGTTCGGTTAATATCCTTTACTAGTCCTATAGCAAATCCAGCGTAGTAACTAAATAGGGTAGATAGATTGTATTACGGACGCTTTAAGTACAATATTACGACTATTAGGAGAGGAGTTAGAAGAAGCTAGTTAGTTAACCTAGGTACGGTCTAGGATGGAACCGATAGAGCTATATAACGAGGAATAGTAACTAAGGTTATATAACGTTATACGCAGTATACGTAGTATATAAAGGGAACGTATATATAATACGTATAACACATACCTTACGTATAAAGGGGATTTTTTAGGAGTATGGTTATGTATTTAAAGGACCACAGTCCCTACCTAGATAGTTCTCTCCTTTATAGTGAATCTTAGAATATAATTAGAGTTAATCTATTAGGCAACCACTTTACCAGTTATTATTACGTTGTTGACTTCTTGTTTACCTATATACCTAGCCTATTAATAAGTCTACCGTAGTTCTTACTATAAGGCTTTGTTATATATTTACTACTAAGGTTACGGTATTAATAAAGTTAAATAATATGCTACTAAAAGCATTAGCCATGACGCTATTAACGGCAGTAACTATATTAAGATTAGGTAATAACACTAGTATAGCAGAAGACACTAACTCTTAGCTATTACCGTTGGATAACTATAGAAAATAGTTAACTAATTAATAGACAATAATAAGATATTTAAAGAAAGGATTAGTGGGATCGGAGTAGCTAAGGTTAAGTTACCCTTAATTAAGCGATTCCTAGGAGAAAAGTTAAAGCTTAAGGGATTCCTTATATAAATACACTTTAAAGTTATATAAGAGGGAGTTAAACTAGGAATACCTATAGACTAAGTCACCTACGTAGGATTATTCTTAACGGGAAGGGCACTTAAGTAGTTTAAACTTTACCTTACGGAAATATAAGAATATAGTATAATAACCACTAACTAGGAGGTCTAGTATATATTCTTAAGTTAAAACAGGTTTATAGAACAGTTAACATAAATATTTAAAGACCTAAAGGCAACTATAACGGCGGAAAAAAAGCTTTAAAACCTAGTATAGAGAACTTTAGCAATTAAGTATATGACGTAGTTTTAAATATTAGTAATATAAGTTAAATAAAACAATAAAGCGCTTATAGTATAGTATAAGTAAGGACTTAAGGCAAAAGTCTAGGACGTAATTATCCTAATAGAAGATATGGATACTTTTAGGAATTTGATTAATTAAGTAATTAAAATTAATAATAGAATCTACTAAAGAGAGCAGACTAAGAAGAGTTAGAATAGAGTTTTATAGTCATATAAGGCGTAGAGCACGCAATAATAAAGTTAAAGTTAAAAACTATAGTATGGTGTAGAGCTAATAGACCTAAGTAGTATTAAAGAAAATAAGAAATGGAATAAATAACTATAAAAATCTAGAGGATAAGGATTAAGTAATTAAAGGTCTAAGGATGTAAGAGGCCAGCCTGACCGGAACGTATGATTATCTAATCGACAGTGTCACCGGTAAGTAGAAGGTAAGTCGAAGGTAAGTTAAAGGTAGAATAAGTTTCACGTATTAAAGGACAAATGCTTCTGACCACTTCTATTCAGAGACTAATCGCTGGTTCTTCTCTAGAGGAGAACCAGCTCCCTATATGATCCTTCTAAGACGCTAGTAAACCCCTTTGCCCCTTATCTGTCTGACCGTGTCTTCTGGGACGTAGATGGAACATAGATGAGACCTCCTTCTGTCTTATCTGATATGTACCTTCTAGGGAATTCCGTTACAAAGGAGTAGAGGCCAAACTAGGGATTTTAATAATAGAAGACGTTTAGGCGGACTCTATAGCAAGAAAAATAGTTTAAAGAAAGGGCTTATATAAATTGCGGAAAAAAAGGTTATTATATTAAAGACTATAAAAGTAGTTAGAGTTACTACGTAGTAAAAGGAATAAGACTAGTAGACGATATATATATATAAAGGGATAATAATATACTATAAGGAACAAAAGAATATTTAATTAAAAGTTTTACGTTTTGTTATAATAACGCATACTAAATTTATAAAGACGCTAAGTATAGCGTAAGCTATTAGCTATAAGAGCCAAAACCTATAGAATATAGGGGAACTAATAAACTAGTTCGCAGATTGGATATTAAAAATAATAAGTTTAATATAGGCGAAACATTCTATAATAATAAGGTAATAAAAGCAGCTTATTAGGAGTATATAGACCTTAAAGATATTATATAAGAGGTAGAGGATAATTCCACTATAGAATAGGGAATATTAGTTAGGATTAAGACCCTACTAGATATAATATCTATCGCTTTATAAGACGTAAGAGAAATAGGATAATAAACTACTTTAGCACTTAATAAAGGCAAAAGGTTAAAGACTTAAGACTCTTAAGATAAGATGCGAGACGACTAAGATTCTTAAGATAAGATAAGGTAAGCTTAAGGACCTATAACAGATAATAACCGATGGAGTAGAGTAACGGCTTAGTTTAGTAATATATAAATAAGCTTAGGATAAAGTTTCCTAAAGATATAAGACTCTTAAGACAAGATAAGTAAAATTTAAGACTCTTAAGATAAGATAAAAACACTAGTAAAGCCTAGTTAGACTAAGGCTAAAGCTAAGCTTAAGACAGAAGCAAGCTTAGGATTAAAATTTTTATAGGACTAAGATTTTAGCAACAGAATAAGGACTATTAAAGAAATTATAAGTAAGGCTTAGCAATAGGATCGAAATGTTAATACTAAGATTAAAAAGTGGGATAACTTTAAGAATTTATCTGCAAGATATAAACCAAAAGAAACTATAAAAGGATTTAGATAAAGGATTATCATATAGTAAGAACAGAAACTAGATAAGAGATTTAGTATAATAGGACGTATAAGGGATAGAGTACTAGTATAAAGAATTACTAATAGGCCTAGGATAGGTATATTAAGAGCCAAGTGGCTTACTAAATTAGAAAATAAAGAGGATTTAGGGATCCCTACTAGGTTTGAAGAACGATATATAAAGGGCTATTACGATATAGTAATAAGAAGATACTTCCTTATAGATAAGCTGTATATACTCTAGCAGCTGTACTAAAAGTGGTATAGACAACGACACAATAATAAGTAGGAAGATTTCTATATATAGTTGGATAAAAGAGCTATCTAGGACTACCTAATTATAGAGAAGGCTATAACTTATATTAAAGGAGCCTTAATTATAATATTAAAGGATCTAAAGGAATAGTTAGAGGACTAGAGAAGTAAGAGACGCATTTTAATACCTGTAAACGAAGTTATAATGTTTAGATTAGTATAATAAAAGTTTAAACTTAAAGATAAAGACAAGTTAAGAGTTAACCTAAAGCACCTAGTATACTATACGCTATTGTGGATTATATAGGTAGATAATATATACGAGATGTATAAGAATCTAAAGGAAAATAATTAAAAATACCCTATAAGGATATATTAGGCGCTAAATAAGCAATAGTATAGAAATACTAAGTATATAGACAGCTGGTATTTAGCAGAAATTTAAGAATTAGGGAATTTAATACTTTAACTAGGAAAATTTCTTATGAAAGAATACTTAGATAGATAATAGTAATAGGAATGCCTAAAGAATATATATCTATAATATATAGAAGATAAAAAGCAAATTAGGTATTAGCTAAAGGATAAGCTAAGTGCAATAGGATTAAGTAGCTAATAGTTAGGAAAAGTGGAGGCCTATAAAACTAGAGGGAGCTAGTAGTAGAGCCTTAGACCCTTAAAGAAATTTAAAAACAACACCTAAATTTACAAGTTAATTAGTAAAATTAGCAGTTTAAAGTATTAATAGATAGTAGAGTAATACGGAACTATATCTTACTAGTAATAATTAAGAGAATAGGATTACCTTATAGATAGAAGGAGTAACTTTACCTATTAGTTATAATTTTAGGAGATCTAATAGCTTATAAAGGAGGGATTATTAACCTTAAAATTGTGACGGCTCGTATAAATGCCTCTAAACCGAAGCTTGTGGATTGCTATCTCGTAAAGATACTAAGCTAAGGAGAAGAAGGAGAGGTATATACAGGAGGCAGAGTAAACAGATATCCTATGAGGGCCGCCAAGACGCTAGTGATAAGCGAGC
>Ga0307515_10014515_pt1 | contig 14591 bp, 13 predicted proteins | sample 17_EM_MG_FD_194513 | JGI IMG/M metagenome (GOLD analysis project Ga0307515, IMG submission 194513) | Populus trichocarpa ectomycorrhiza microbial communities from riparian zone in the Pacific Northwest, United States - 17_EM | ecosystem: Host-associated > Plants > Roots > Unclassified | place... | reverse complement strand
CATGCCCAGCCAGAACGCCCGGTCAAGGCCCCGTCAGAACGCCCCATCAGAACGCCCCGTCAGAGGGCGGCTTCGGCGGGAGCGCGTTGGGCCGGGCCGGCTGTCGCGTATGCGATGAGCCCGCCGGCTGCCAGTAGCGCGGCCGTGATCGCTGCCGTCTTGTTGCTTGGGGCCTGTGCTTGCCAGGTGAGGATTTCGCTCGATGTCATGCCCGAGACCGAGAATACGAGCGACGCCAGGGTCCAGCCGAGCGGCAGGAACCAGGATCGGGAGGCGCCGATCGTGACGGCGCCCAGCGCGGTCAGCCCCAGCAGCCCGGCCGCGTCGCGGAGCACCAGGCCGGCCGGGCCGAAGCGGGCACCCGTGACCAGCGTGGCCAGCAGCAGCACCACCACGACCGCCAGGGCCGCCAGCAGGTGCGCGGCCCGCCGTGCGGGCCAGGACAGCGCGGCGGTGCGTTCCAGGGAGTCGTCGGGGCCCGCGAGGGTGGCGGTGACCGCCGCGACCAGGAGTAGCACGGTCAGGATGACCATCGGCACGCCGGCGTCCCGCGCGTTGGAGAACGCCGACCAGAGCGACCACATCACGACAGTGCAGCCGGCGGACGCGGTCAGGGCGATCGGTACCCTCCGGGAGCGAAGGTACAGCGTCAGCCACCTCATCGGGCGCTCCTGGTGAGCAGTCCGTCAACGTCCTCGCAGGCCAGGGCCGCACGGCGCACCGCCGCCACGCGGGCCGCTGCCTCCTTTTCGGGCAGGCGCTGCAGGCCCTGCCACAGCTTTACGGCCTCGGCGTTGTCCTCCGCCGGCTCGTGGGCATACTCCGTCACCGGCTCGCGGCCGATCAGCCAATATTCGGCGGCGCGCGACACCGATGTGCTCGGGATCTCGCCGCAGCCGTTCGTGTTGGCGCCGGCCGCCTTCAACATCGTGGGGACGATCTCCGCTTTCCGCGCGAGGTGGCCGTTCTTGTCGACCGTGATCGGCATCAGCACGACGTCGGCCTGCCGGGGCGGCGACGTGTCGGGGTAGTACGTGGTGGTGTCCTCGTGCACCGTGGTCGGCGGGTTCGGCAGCTTCGCCAGCAGGGCGAGGGCCTGTCGGGCCAGCGGGGCGGCCTCGGGCAGCAGCCCGGAGTGGACCCGGCTGACGCAGACCCGGGGGCTGCCCTCGGCGCACACCTGCTCCTGCGCGACCGGGTCGACCGGGTTCGCGAGGAATTCGTCGTTCCGCGGGATGATCATGATTGCCAGGCCGGCGCCGAGGATCGCCGGCAGCAGAGCCGCCAGGCGGGTGCGCCAACTGCCGGACGCGAGCAGCGCCGCGGCGGCGACGGCGAGGGCGGCCAGCCAGATGGCCTGGGCGGCGCTGACCCGCCCGTACACGGTCTGATAGTCGGTGTACTGGCCCATGCCGTACATCGGCGAGAACACCAGGGCCAGCCATTCCCGGCGCCGGACGGCGACGGGGATGACCATCAGCAGGCCGATGCCGGCCACCGCCAGCGCGGGCGCGGTGACCAAGGACGGCACCAGGCGCCCGACCGCCAGGCCGAGCCAGGCCGCCGCGACCAGCGCCAGGGCGCCGACGGCCGCGACGACGAAGACCGTCGCCGGGAAATAGCCGGCCGTGTCGATGATCCAGGGCGCGGCCGCCGCTGCCACCGCCAGGTAGGCGCAGACCACCGCGATGCCCATCGCACCGAGAGTCGGCACCATCCGTTGGACCCGCGGCCGGGCCGTGCTGGCGAACAGCTCCCCGACGTTAGACCGGTGCTCCCGGCGCGCCTGCCAGGCCCCGACGGCCAGTGCCAGCGGCCACAGCAGCACCAGATACTCCCGCTGGATCATGGCCAGCGACATCCAGCCGGACGACCACCGTTGCGGTGCGGCATAGAGCAGGACGGCGCCGGCCAGCAGCAGGATCAGCACGGCCCCGAGGGCGGCGGAACGGCGCAGCTCGATACGCAGGATGCGGCTCATCGGCCCGTCCCCGCCCGGTGCCGGCGCAGCAGCGCCGAGTAGCCCCGCTCGGCCGGGCTGTCGCCGGCGTCGCCCTGGCCGCCCTGGGTGATCAGGTCGTCGGGGGTGCCCTGGTAGACGAGCCGGCCCTCATTGATCATGACGACGTCGGTGCACGCGGCGACCACGTCCTCCACCAGGTGCGTGGAGACCAGGACACAACTGTCGACGCCGAGGTCACGCAGCATCTCGCGGAAGTCCAGGCGCTGCTCCGGGTCGAGACCCACGGTCGGCTCGTCGAGCAGCAGCACCTCCGGGTCGTTCACGATCGCCTGCGCGATGCCGGCCCGGCGCAGCATGCCCCCCGACAGCGTCTTCATCCGCGCGTTCGCCTTGGCGGTCAGTCCGACGCGGTCGATCGCCCGCTGCACCGCGCCCGGCACCACGGTCTTGGGCATCTCCTTGAGCCAGGCCATGTACTCGATGAACTCGCGCACCGTGAAGCGCGGATAGAAGCCGAACTGCTGCGGCAGATAGCCCAGGCCGCGGCGCACCCGGCGCAGGTCGGAGCGGCCGTCGACCGGCTCGCCGAGCAGCGTCAGCCGCCCGCCGGCCGGCTTCACGACCGTGGCCAGCGCCCGCATCAGCGTGGTCTTGCCGGCGCCGTTCGGGCCGAGCAGGCCGTGGACGCCGGTGCCGAGGGCCAGGTCGAGCCCGTCGACGGCCAGGTGCCGGCCGGCGCGCACCCGCAGCCCCTCGGTGTGGACAACCCAGGGGTGGGTGGTAGGTGCCGTCTCGGCAGCGCTCACCGTACGCATCATCGAATCCTCCGATAGCAGGAACATGCAGGGGTTGTCATCTGTGGCTGGAGAGTCGCCGGTAGCCGTCGGCGCGGCTCGCCGCGAAGGCGGCCAGCGCGACGATGGCCAGGGCCCAGACCGGGACGCTGCCCGGCTCCAGGATCACCGGCAGTTTTTCTATGACGACGCTGGGCAACACCACGGCCAGTAGCCACAGCACGCCGACACCCGCCGCGGCCCGTCGCACGCCGACGACCGCGCCGAGCGCGATGCTGGCGGCGGTGAAGGCGAGGCTCGGCAGCAGCATCAGCGCGAGGGAGACTCCGGAGCCCGCACCGGCCAGGGCCAGCGCGGGTATGACGACGGCCAGCACCGCGGCTGTCCGCCGCAGCAGCATCGTGATGCCGGCGGCGGGTGTGCCGGCGATCAGCTCCCAGGCCGGGTCGGCGCGACGGCTCCAGGCGACGGCCACCCCGGGCAGCGGCGCCACCGGTGCCAGCAGCAGCAACAGTGACGGCTGGTCCGGCCGGAGCGCCTCGAGCAGGAACGCGCAGCCCAGCACCGCCACCGTCATGGTCAGCCACGGCAGCAGCGCCCAAGCCAGCCAGCGTCGGTGCACGGCGGACCAGGGCTGGCGGCGGCCCACCGGAAGCGGGCCGGCCGCGATGCCCCCGTCCAGCCCGGCGGCGACCCGGTCGAGCAGGGCCCGGGTGTCGTCGGTGGTGCTGCCCGCCAGGTGGGCGCGGCATTCCGGGCAGCCCTCGAGGTGCACCTCCACGGACCAGACGGTGGCGTCGTCGAGGCCGCTGCCGCCCGCGGCGTAGCGGGTGATCACGGCGAGGTTCGGGTGGGTGGTCATGAGAGTGCCTCCCGCAGAGCGATCCGAGCCCGCCGCGCGCGGGACTTCACCGTGCCTTCCGGCACGCTGAGCAGCAGGGACGTCTCCCGTACGGAGAGCCCGTCGAGGACCATGGCCCGCAGCACCTGCCGCAACTCCGGCGGCAGCACGAGCAGCGCCTGCTCCAGCTCCTGGCCGACGCGCCCGGCCATCACCTCATCCTCGGCGGCGGGCGCGACCGTCTCGGCGAGCGGCACCGGAGGCACCTGAGCCTGCCGAGCGCGCCGGCGGAAGGCGTCGACCAGCCGGTTGGCGGCGATGGTCCACAGCCAGCCCAGCGCGCTGCCGGAGGCGGCCGACCCGGCGAAGCCGCCCGCCGCCCGCCAGACCGCCAGATAGGTCTCCTGCAGCACGTCGGCGACCACATCATCGTCGGCGCACCGGCGCCGCAGCCGCACGGCCAGCCACGGCGACGTGCGCCGGTACAGCTCGTCGAACGCACGCCGGTCACCCGCGGCGGTGCGGCGCACGAGGTCCTCCTCGTCGACCGCGTCCAGGCTTCGTCTCACACCAGGCAAGACGAACTCACCTCCGCATCGGTTCTCGCCTGGGTGTGACCCTGGTCACCCGGCGGGCGGCCGCCGCCGGCATAGGCTGTCGTCTATCCATCGAAGGAGGGCGAGATGGCATCCGCTTGGCCGGACACTATGACATTGCCGATGGAGCGCGATCACCCCTTCGACCCGCCTGCGGAGCTGCGGCGACTGCGCGCCGGCCGGCCGCTCAACCGGCTGGCCTTCCCGGACGGCCACCTGGGCTGGCTGGTGACGGGCCACGCGGTGGGCCGTGCGGTGTTGAGCGACCCACGCTTCAGCGTCCGTCAGGAGCTGCGCCACTTCCCGGTACGGCTACCGATGGTCAGCGAGCAGCGCGGACCGGCCCGCCCGGGATGGTTCGTCCGGATGGATCCGCCGGCGCACACCCGGTATCGGCGCCTGCTGACCGGCCAGTTCACGGTACGCCGCATGAACCAGCTCACGCCGAGAATCGTGGCGATCGCCGCGGAGCACCTGGACGCCATGGAGCGCCAGGGACCACCGGCCGACCTGGTACGGGGCTACGCCCTGCCGATACCGTCGCTGGTCATTTGCGAGTTGCTCGGCGTGCCGTACGCCGAACGCGAAAGCTTCCAGCGTCAGACCGCGACGATGATCAGCCTCCACTCGACCGGGGATCAGGTGCTGGCCGCCGTCGCCGACCTCGGCCGGTTCCTCTACGAGTTGGTGGTGGCAAAGCGTGCGGCGCCGACCGACGACCTGCTCGGGGGCCTTGTCGCGAGCGGGGAGCTGACCGACGAGGAGGTGACCGGCGTCGCGATGCTGCTGCTGATCGCGGGCCACGAGACAACCGCGAACATGCTCGCGCTGGGTGCCTACGCCCTCCTGCGCAACCCCGATCAGCTCGCCCGGCTACGCGCGGATCCGGCGCTGATCGACGGGGCGGTCGAGGAACTGCTGCGGTACCTGTCCATTATCCATACTGGACTGACGCGAACCGCGCTGGAGGACCTCACCATCGAGGGCCAGCCGGTCACGGCGGGCGAGACCGTGGTCGTCGCCGTGGCCGAGGCGAACCGGGACGCCGCGCACTTCGCCGCGCCAGACGCGCTGGACATCAGCCGCTCGGAGACCGGGCACCTGGCGTTCGGTCACGGCATTCACCAATGCCTGGGCCAGCAGCTTGCTCGGATCGAGATGCGGGTGGGTTACGCGGCGCTCCTCCAGCGTTTCCCGGATCTGCGCCTGGCAATTGCGCCGCAGGACGTGCCCCTACGCAGCGACATGGCCGTGTACGGCGTGCACCGACTCCCGGTCGCCTGGTAGGAGGCAGTCCGGTGGCCAGATCAAGCTCTCCTCAGCGCGCGGCCGGGTTGACCAGGTACAGCCCCGCTCCCGGGCTGCTCGGGTGGGCCACCTTGACCCAGCGCGCCGCCTCGTCGGGGCGCGGCGGCCAGTCGCGGTACGGCAGGAACGCGAGCCGCCACGCGAAACGCCACACGTAGATCAGCCCGAAGAGCGGGATCACCAGCAGAAACGCGTCGAACCACCGGTACGAGACCCGGCGTGCGATCAGCGCGCCGACGATCAGCAGCACCAGGGTGGGTGGCGGCCAATCCACCAACGCCTCGCCGTCCAGGGGGCGGGTCGCCTCGCTCACGGCCCACGGTAGGCCGATCAGCGCCGCCATGATCAAGACCGTGTACACCCAGCGCAGCGGCGCCGGGCGTGGTTGCGGAGCGAGCGCGGGGAGATCAACGACCATGCGCAGAGGCTACCGCCGGGCCGCCACCCCGGCCGCCCACCATGGACACCCATGTGAGCCAGACCACATTTAACGATGATTCCGCAGGTCAACCGGGGTGCAGCGGGGTGGAACACGGTCGATCTGGGAGACAATCTTGAACCAATCCAGAAAAGGACTCGTGTGCATCCTGAACGGCGCCGGAAACGCCCGGAGCCTTGTAAATCGGGAGAAAACGATGCTCACCAAGCGCCTTCTGCCCCTCGCCGTCGTAGCCGCTGCCGGCGCCCTCGCGTTGACCGCCTGCTCGGGCCAGTCCCCCGCCGCGCCGGCCGCCGAGGCCCAGGCCGCCGGGAACGCGCTTTCGCTGCTCTCCGGCACCGCGAAGTCCAACGGCGCCCAGGCCAGCACCGGTGACTGGGCGCTGCGCAACGGTGGCGCGCCGGACCCGCAGACGGCGCCGGTCGCGAAGAAATGGGTTCAGCTGACCGCCAGTTCGGCCGGCGACCTGGACCCGGTCGTGGTGAACGGTGCCGGTCTCACCCTCTACCGCTTCGACAAGGACACCGCGAACCCGTCGAAGGCGACCTGCAACGACGACTGCGCCGTGACGTGGCCGCCGGTCACCGTGCAGAAGGGCGGCAAGATCTTCATCGCCGGCCTCAAGAAGAAGGACATCGGCGTCGTCAAGCGGGACGACGGCACGCTGCAGGTCACGATCAAGGGCTGGCCGGCGTACCGGTTCGCGAAGGACACCCGGCCGGGCGACACCAAGGGTCAGGGCGTCGGCGGCACGTGGTTCGGCCTGCGTCCGGACGGCGGCAAGGCGGGCGTCCAGGACGGCGAGGACGGCGAGGACAGCAGCGGCGAGAACAACGAAAATGCCGGCGACGCCCTCACCGCGACCAGCGCCGTGCTCTTCGACGACGCGAACTTCAGCGACAACGGCGCCTCGCAGGGCGTCGCCGGCGCCGGCTGCCAGAACCTGGCCCGGCCCGGGGTGACCTCCTCGATCGCCACCGACGGCAGCCTGAAGCTGTGGACCGGCAAGGACTGCACCGGCGAGTCAAAGCTCATCGACGGCGACGTCCGGGACCTGTCCACCATCGGCTTCGACGACGAGGTCAGGTCGGTGAAGCTGCGCTGACCGAGGAGACCGGGAAGGGGTGTGCCGGCCGGCACACCCCTTCCTCGTCGCTACGGCCGCCGACGACGACGAACCGCCGACAGCGCCAGGTCCCCGAGGATCAGCAGGCCCGGCACCGCGCCCAGCAGCAAGATCCCGGCCAGCGGCCAGTGAATCATCGAGGACACCGCGCCACCGATCCGCGGCACGTCACCGACCACATAGGACCCTTGATTGCCGGAGGCCCGGCAGGTCACTGTGTAGACGCCCGGCCCGGGCGCGCGGAACCAAGCAACCCAGGCGTACGTGGCCACGTCGCCGCCATAGTCGCTCGGCGGAACAGTCACCCGCTCCACCCTGTCCACGCCCGTGACCGAACAGGCGGGCTGCGAGAAGGACGGACCGACCGCGAGGATCGCGTACCGTCCCGCCGCCGGCAAGGTCAGCGCCTCCGGCCCGGCTGCGCCGTAACGGCCCTCGTCGTACGAGATCGTGCTGTCCTCGGCGCCGAGTCGGATCGTCGTCTGCGCGAGGAACGCACCGGCCACGACCGCGACCACGCCGGCGAGGTAGCCGAGGCTGGCCGGCAACCGGGGTCGGGTGCCGCGCGACCCGATCAGGGACCCAACGACCGCGGCGGCAGCACCGACCGGCAGCACCACGAGCAAGTCGACCGTACCCCGCAAGGGAATGACCCACCTGAAGACCGCGAGCGACGCACCCAGCAGGACCAGGCTGATCAGCGTGGCCGCGGCGACCGCCGCCAGCGAGGTTCGGCCTGCCGCCAACGCGGCGGCCAGCAGGGGTACGCAGGCGATGCACCACCACACCGCGAAAGCAACACCCTGGTCTTCCTCCCACCGGTGGGTGGCGTCGAAGAACAGCAGCGGAGCCGGCACCGTCGCCGCGATCCACAGGGCAAGCCCGCCGGGGCCGATCATCCGAGCTGCGCCGCGCATGATCCGATGATGGGCCATCACCGCCGCGCCGGATCACCTCAGGGTACGGACGGGCACCGCAACCGGGCCGAACACCATAACCTACGCTACCGTAACCACAGACGTCCCCCGATGGAGTTGCCCGCATGGCTGATCGCTTGTCAACGACAGAACTGCTCCTTGAGCTCGAGCCGGTCGTCGAGACCAATCTCAACCGGCACCTGGCCACGGCCAAGGAGTGGTTCCCGCACGAATACGTGCCCTGGAGCCAGGGCACCGACTTCGACGGTGTCCTCGGCGGCGAAGCCTGGTCGGTCGAGCAGTCCAAGCTCTCCGACGTCGCCCGCACCTCCCTCATCGTGAACCTGCTCACCGAGGACAATCTGCCCAGCTACCACCACGAGATCGCGCAGATGTTCGGCCGCGACGGCGCGTGGGGAACCTGGGTGCACCGGTGGACCGCCGAGGAAGGCCGGCACGGGATCGCCATCCGCGACTACCTGCTGGCGACCCGCGCGGTGGACCCGATCGCCCTGGAACGGGCCCGGATGATTCACATGGGCACCGGCTTCACCAATGCCTACCTCGAGGACACGGTGCTGCACGGCATCGCGTACGTATCCTTCCAGGAACTCGCCACCCGGGTCTCGCACCGCAACACCGGCCGGATCAGCGCGGACCCGATCTGCGACCAGTTGCTGGCCAAGGTCGCCGCCGACGAGAACCTGCACATGATCTTCTACCGCAACCTGCTCGGCGCCGCCTTCGAGTTGGTGCCCGACGCCGCCATGCGGGCCGTCAGCGATGTCGTCAGGACGTTCCAGATGCCCGGCCACGGCATCGAGAACTTCGGCCGCAAGTCGGTCCAGATCGCCATGGCCGGCGTCTACGACCTGCGCATCCACCACGACGAGGTGGTCATTCCGGTGCTCCGCAACCTGAAGGCCCTCGATACCACCGGGCTCACCGAGGACGGCGAGAAGGCCCGCGAGGAACTGGTCGCGTTCCTCGATGACCTGGACCGCCAGGCCACCCGGTTCACCGAACGCCGCGACAAAATCAACGCCGGCAAGGCAGACCGGCGGGCCGCCAACTCCAGCTAACCCCGGGGGCCGAGGTATTGACAGGCTCGGATGAGGAGTGGAAGCGTCGGGCCTGGACCGCCGCGGGAGCCGGTGGCTGGTACGGGAGAGGGCGAAACTCCCGGGCCGCCCGTCAATCCCTGCCTGTGCGCGCCTCCCGGGGCGCGCTGCGGTGCCAAGTCTTCCCCCATCCGCAGGGCAGCGACATGCGCCTCAGGACCGACCCGGCGGGCAATTCCGCCTGCCCAAAACACATTCACATCCGTCAATACAGAAACCCCCTGGGGATCTGGCATGGCCGGGCCTGCACGTCCCACACTTCGGACGACCCGCGGACGTACGCGGGACGGAGGTGGAAGAAATGGCAGCGCACAACAGACCCGGACCAGTTAGCCGCCGACGGTTCCTCGCCAACGTGGGCGCGGGGACCGCCGGCGCGATCGCGGTAGGCCCGGTGTGCGCGATGGCGGGACCCGCTGCCGCCGCCCACGCCGCCGCCCTGGTGCCCGCCAACCGGTTCGGTCGCATCTTCACCGACCTGCCGGCGTTCCTCACCACGGTCGGTGCGCGCGAACGCGCCGCCCTGGTCGACATCGGCCGCCGCGGCGGACTGCTGGACGCGGCGGACAACCTCGCCGCCGGCCCGATCCTGCTGATCACCGATCCCGCGCTGAGCGCCAACAACCAGGACAATCCCACGCAGACGGCCGGCGTCACGTTCCTCGGCCAGTTCCTCGACCATGACATGACCTTCGACCCGGTGTCGCCGCTGGGCGTACCGACCGTGCCCGAGGAGTCGCCGAACGCGCGGACGCCGGCCTTGGATCTCGACTCCGTCTACGGCGGCGGGCCGACCACCCATCCGGCCCTCTATGAGGCCGACCGGATCCACCTGCGGATCGAATCGGGCGGGCTTTTCGAGGATCTGCCGAGGGCGGCGGACGGCACTGCGATCATCGCCGATCCTCGCAACGACGAGAACCTCATCATCGCCGGGCTGCAGGCCGCGATGATCCTCTTCCACAACCGGGTGGTGGACCGGCTGGCCGGCGAGGGAGTGCCGACGGCGCAGCTGTTCGACCGGGCCCGGCAACTGGTCACGTGGCACTACCAGTGGATCATCGTGCACGACTTCCTGCCGCAGATCATCGGCACCTCGGCCACCCAGGACATCTTCACCAACGGCCGGCGCTGGTACCGGCCGGAGCCGGGACCGGCCTTCATTCCGGTCGAGTTCCAGGGTGCGGCGTACCGGTTCGGGCACAGCCAGGTGCGGCCGTCGTATCGAGCGAACCTGGCCGGCAACCCGGACGGGAGCCCTTTCTTCGCCTTCATCTTCGATCCGGAGGGGGAAGGACAGGCGGACCCGGTCGACCTCCGTGGCGGCCGGCGGGCGCCGCGCCGCTTCATCGGCTGGCAGACGTTCTTCGACTTCGGTGACGGCAATGTGCGGACCAACAAGCGCATCGACCGCCGGATCTCGACGCCACTGTTCCGGCTGCCGCTGAGCGCGATCAGCAGCGGTGACGCGCCGATCTCGCTGCCCCAGCGGAATCTGCTCCGGCAGGTCACCTGGTCGCTGCCCGCCGGTCAGCGGATCGCGCAGAACATGGGTGCCCAGATGCTGCACCTGCAGGAGCTGGCCGGGTACGGGATAGCGCTCGAGAACCAGACACCGCTCTGGTACTACGTGCTGGCCGAAGCGGAGATGCTGGCGTCCGGCCTGCACCTCGGCCCGGTCGGCGGACGCATCGTCGGCGAGGTCTTCGCCGGACTGCTGGAGCTCGATCCGCGGTCCTACCTGAGCATGCAGCCGGGATGGATACCCTCGCTGCCCAGCGCGACGCCGCGGACGTTCCACATGACCGACCTGCTGCGCTTCGCCCGGGTGGACCCGGCCAGCCGCGGTCAGTGAGCCGGCCGGACACGAAAATCCCCTAGTGGCTGTCGATCCCGCTCGAAATCACGCAAACTCACATACATCAATGTTAACAAAGCATTAAGTAGGTGTTTCAGCGGCCCGCTCGCCGGGCCATGGGAGGCTGCGGTGCAGGCTTCGACGACCGATAGTCCCGTGCCGGTCGCGATCTGTGGTGCCTACCGGCTGTTCCGCGACGCGCTCGCGGCCTCCCTATCGGCCCGCCCGGAGTTCACCGTCGTCGGTGAGGTCGCCGGCCCGGGCGACCTGCTGCCATTGTGCCGGCTCCGGGCGCCGGAACTGGTCCTGTGCTGCGCCGACGACGCGCCCGGCCCGGCTCTCGACGCTCTCGCCGCGGTGCGCCTGCGCTGCACCCGGGCGCGGCTCGTCCTGATCTACCGGGAGCTGTCGCCGGAGGACATGACCGCCAGCCGCCAGGCCGGCGTGGACACGCTGGTGCCCCTGTCGCACGGGCTGGACGCGCTGCTGATCGTGCTCGCCCAGCATCACGCGGGACTGCGTCCGTCCGGGCGCACGGACGATCCGCCGCGCGACCCGCCGGCGGTGCTGACCGACCTCGAGCAGGAGATCGTCGCCCTGCTCGCCGCCGGCCATCCGGTCGGCCGGATCGCCGATCTGCTCGGCGTGGCGATCCACGTGGTCGAGAACCACAAGCGCCGGATCTACCGGAAGCTCGCGGTGTGCAGCCAGAGCCACCTGGTAGCCCGGGCCGCCACCCTCGGACTCGTCGGCCACCACCCGCCGGTGGCACGCCCCAGCCACCAGCCGGGCGCCGTGCCGCTCGTGGTGGTACACGGCGCCGACGACGAGGTGCGACACGACATCGAGGTGGCCCTGCTCGCCGCGCATATGCCGTTCGTCCTGGACGGTCCCGGCCGACGCGGCGGCGCGGCCTGGGAGGGTTCGCACCCCGGCCCGATCCTCCGCGTCGCGGTCAACCCCCTCGCCCGGGACTGGACGGAGATGGCCCGGTCCGGCATCCCTACGCTGCTCGTGCGGTCCGCGCCGATGTCTCGCGACGAGGCGTTGGCCGCGCTCGCCAACGGCGTCGTCGGGGTGGTGGCGGCCGTTCAGGTGGGTGCGGTCCTGGTCCCGGCCCTGCAACTGGCCGCCGCCGGCCACCTGACGCTGGAACCCGGCACAGGTGCCGCCCTGGCGGCCGCTGGCGTCCGGTGGCGCGAGGCCGACGGCCTACCCGAGCTAACCGTCCGGGAGTGCGACATCCTGCGCTCGATAGCGCACGGGCACACCGTCCGGCAGACGGCCCGGTCGCTCGGCATCGCGGCGAAGACGGTAGAGAACACCCAGGCCCGGCTCTTCCGGAAGCTCGGCGCTCGGAACCGGGCCGGCGCCCTCGCCACCGCCCACGCCCTCGGCCTGCTGGAACTCCTCGACGACGCTTCCTCGCCCGACACCTCGCCCGACCGCTGACCCTGCACCCCGGCTCGACCAGCAGGAAAGCCCTTTCCTGTCGTTGACTTTGAGACGATTCAAAGTTACCGTCGTCAATGCCGTAATCAGACCGTCACAGGGCAGGTACGCCGGTGCAACGACGAGTTCATCCGCGATGACCGCACCGGCCTGGTCGATAAGGGTGCATGACGCAGCCGACGAGGTGCTCTGGGCGGTCCAGCTCAACCTGCTGTGGATGTTCTTCACCCTGGCGGGCGGCGTGCTCCTGGGCGTCGGCCCGGCCACCGTCGCGGCGTACACCCTGGCCCGCCGGCACGCCGCCGGGGAGTCCTTTCCCGCCTGGCCCGCCTTCGCCGCCGGCTACCGGAGGGAGTTCGGCCGCGGCGGCCTCCTGGTCCTCCCGCTCGCCGGCGCGGTCGTGCTGTTGCTCACGAACTACTTCTACTTCGCCTCCCTGGGCACGGCGGCCTCGGTCCTCCGGGTGACCACGCTCGCCGCCCTGGCCGCCCTGGCCACGATCGCGGCCTACCTGCTGCCCATGGCAGCGCACTACGACCTGCCGGCTCGCGCCTATCTCCGCAAGGCCTCGCTGTTCGCCCTCACCCACCCGGCCCCCTCCGCCCTGCTGCTGTTCGTCCTGACCGCGATCGGATACACGGTCGCGACGTACCCCTTTCTGGCGGTGCTAGCCGTTGGCGGCTGGATCCAGCTCGACACGTGGCTTTGTCTGCGCCTGTTCGCCGAGAACGAGGCGCGCCTACGAGCGAAAGGACTCCGATGACGAGATTGGCCCGGCGACGCCGGCTCTTGGCCGCCACCCTCGCGCTGACCACCGCCTTGACCGCCGCCGCCTGCGGCGGCGAGGAGGAACAGGGCACACTCGACAAGCTCAGCGTCATGTCGCGCCTGTTCGGCACCGCGCCGGACCCGAACGGCGAACTACAACAGGCCGTCGAGAAGCTGATCGGCAAGAAGCTCGACATCAGCTGGGTGCCGAACGCGGACTACAACGACAAGCTCAACGTGACGCTCGCGTCGAACAACATCCCCGACGTGATGGTCGCGGACGAGAAGAGCCCGTCCTTCGTGCGGGCCGCCCAGGCCGGCGCCTTCTGGGACCTGACCGACAAGCTCGACAAGTACCCGAGCCTCAAGCCGGCCGACGAGCGGACCGGGCGCAACTCCTCGGTCAACGGCAAGATCTACGGCATCTACCGGATCCGGCCGGCGCTGCGGTCGGCCATCATGATCCGCAAGGACTGGCTGGCGAAGGTCGGCCTGCCGCTGCCGGAAACGGTCGACGACCTCTACCGGATCGCGAAGGCGTTCGCCGAGCAGGACCCGGACGGCAACGGCAAGAAGGACACGTCCGGCTTGATCATCCCGAAGTGGCCCGGCAACTACGCCACCTTCAGCCCGTACGACGCGATCGAGACGTGGTTCGGCGCACCCAACGGGTGGGGTGAGCGCGGCGGCAAGCTGGTGCCCGGCTTCGACACCGAGGAGTTCTACCAGGCCAACCGGTGGTTGAAGCAGTGGGTCGACCAGGGGCTGGTGAACCGGGACTTCGCCACGCTGGACAGCGCCAACTGGAACGACCCGTTCCTGCAGGGCAGGGGCGGCATCATCATCGACGTCAACGTCCGCGGCACCGACCTGTCCATCCGGTTCAAGGAGAAGGATGCGCAGGACTTCGACAAGGTGGCCATGGTCGGCAACCTGAAGCGGTCCGACGGCCAGAAGTTCTCCCTCCCGTTCACCGGCTACAACAACGTCCTCGCCATCTCGAAGCAGCGGATCCGGACCGAGGAGCAACTGGCTGACGTCCTCCAGACGCTGGACAAGCTCCAGTCTCTTCAGGGCTCGGCCCTGCTGTCCAACGGCATCGAGGGCCGCAACTACAAGCTCGAGAACGGGCTCGCCGTCCTGATCAACCAGGACGACCCCAAGGTGAAGGTCGTGCAGAACGACGTGGACAAGGCCTTCATCCAGTTGGGTACCCGGGCCAGCATCGGCGTGGGTCAGTATCCGTCCAAATTCCCCGACGAGGTGTCGCAGAAGCTGTTCGACCAGCGGGAGACGCTGATGCAGGAGGACCTGAAGACCGCGGTGTTCAATCCGGCCCTGCCCGTCATCGCGCCGACCGCCGTGCAGAAGGGCCAGACCCTCGACCTGATCATCCCGGACGCGCGGA
>Ga0307515_10014514_pt1 | contig 14591 bp, 18 predicted proteins | sample 17_EM_MG_FD_194513 | JGI IMG/M metagenome (GOLD analysis project Ga0307515, IMG submission 194513) | Populus trichocarpa ectomycorrhiza microbial communities from riparian zone in the Pacific Northwest, United States - 17_EM | ecosystem: Host-associated > Plants > Roots > Unclassified | place... | reverse complement strand
ATCCTGTACTCGTGATTAACGTCATTGTGGCGACGCGTCTCATCCATTGTAGCTTCTCTGGCTGCTGATCGCACTCAATGGACTCATAGGAATGATGTTCGACTCAATATCTCGATCGTATTCGGTTTCTCTCATTGGCCGGATCGAATAGTCGCGGCCTGTAGTCGTGATAATTGTCGTCATCGCCGGTGACGCGTCTCGTGCGACAGTTGGTCTCTGAACTCTTCTCCTCTGCCATCAGGGTGCTCAATTGAATGATGAAACGATTGATATCCGTGCTTGCAGTAATCATGCTTCGATATGTCGTTTTTAAGGATGTAATCTCAATTGTAGACTGTATGATGTGGCGCGTCGGTAAAGGGGTAAACTCGTGAAATCCCGTGAGCGAAACGTATCCGTTTACTGAAAAGCGATAATAGTGTAAGGGCACGTACGCCAGCGTTCGGCCTTATAGGCATACATATGGTAATTATGGTATACGGTTGCAAACGTGGACTCGAGTGATAGTAAATAGGTGTATAGGTAAGATTATCGCTAGAGATCTAAGTCTCGTGGCGAGCTGACTATATAGATGGCCGTTACCCGGACCTGGGCCACGTGCCGCCGTTACAATGCCCTCTGGGGTTTCAACCGCACGATCTTCCCGATATTATCCTGTGTCTCGTCTCTCTGCCTCGTCCACCTGAGTCGTCAGTAACATCCTTTGGATGGATAGCTGATAGTCTCTCAATTGCAATGATGATGATGAATTCCCTTCTCCAAATGATGGTTTCGGTGTTTCGCACATGTGGCAATGGGGCTGCTTGATCAAGTGCAAGTGAATGTTTTTGAACTAGGCAGCCGTCCATGTATTGATCACCAGATAACATTGCCACATCTGACAGTCCGCACAAAGCATGAGCTTTGCAGTGTTGAAAGCGCGTTTAGAGGATGACAAATATGCCCAACGACCTTCGTTGGATTTAGAGTTAGCAACAGTTCCGGACCATCACTTTGGGTCTGGGTCCGGGTTCAAACCGAACCGTTGCCAAATCGCGGGTCCGGGTTATCAATGATCCTGAACTGTCAACTTGGGTACTGTTCGATGATGAACTCCCAACCTGTCCAAATTGGGCGGGTTGTCAGAGAGTTGCCCGGCAGGTCCATTTATAGATTTACATAAGGCTCTTGTTTTTGCAGTTTGTTAATAGTATCTTATCAAAATCGCGTATTCAACAACCGGTAATATGTTTCGGGATGATTTGCAGTTTGGAATATTGATCAATTTAGAATCTGTGTTCAACCTACGATATACTGTATTTGTGCATATCCAGGCGGTCAATAATTCGGTTATGGGCGCGAAGATTCGAGCCATGCCATGATTACGGAATATGCGAGACCTAAAACTGTTGATGCGGTGTAGACGCTCATTTTCAGGATGCGGCATGGAGCATGTCCCTGGTGCTTTTCCTCTCGATGGCTGCCAATATCTCATAAATGGATGTCCGCAACAAATCGGAACTGAAATTACCCGAGATGCATCGTTGAAAATTGTTGACACATTGTGGACAGTCATTCTCGGAATCGGGCGGTGACCATGTTGCTGTCTCTTTTGCCTATGAAAGCTGCCAATACGTTGGTTATGCATAACAGTGACCGGATCACTGTTCAATGAGCGTACTTACAATACCACAAATAGTTGACGCTCCGTTGATGCTCATTTGCAGAATGGGGCGGAGAGTGTGTTGTTGTCTCTTTTACGTATACAAATTGCCAATATGTCGGTTATGCATAACGGAGACCCGATCACTGTTCAATGACCATACTTACAAGACCATAAATCGTTGACGCTCCAATGACGCTCATTCTCAGAATGGGGCCGTGACTGTGCTGTTGTCTCTTTTGCCTATAAGAGCTGCCAATACATCAGTTATGCATAACAGCGACCAGATCACTGTTCAAGTACCATACTTACAAGACCACACATCGTTGACGCTCTGTTGATGCTCGTTGTAATGTATTGTCCATTCAACATCTGCTGCCATTGATAATTGGTTTCATCATGATTTGGACTCATTGGTTGTCTTTCTGTCAGATTACGACTCTGCCCTCTGGCAAAGCTGAGCGCAGTTACATTCTTGCACTGTTCACTCTCACATGACTAAAATTTATATATCTTGGCAAAGATGCATTGCGCCTAGTGTTGGCAACGTTTCCGGACCGTCACGTCGTGTACAGATTCAGGCCCAACCCAAACCGTTGCCAAATTGGCGGTCTGTGTTGGCAATAAACCCGATCCGTCAACTCGGGTACGGTTCGATTCTAAACTCCCAACCCATCTGGATTGGGCGGGTTGTCAGCGGGTTGCACAGCGGGTCCATCCATAGATAAAATTAAAGCTCTTGCCTTTGGAGTATGTGAATGGTATCTTATCAAAATCGCGTTTTCAGCAACCAAGGATATGTTTTTGCATGCTTTGCAGCTTGCAATATCAATTGATTTGGAATCGGTATTTTACCGTTGATACATTTTAATTTTGACAATCATGGCGGCCAATAATTCCGTCATGAGCACGTAGATCGGCGCGATGCCTTGAATTCTAAGTATGCAACAACTAAAACGGATGACGCTCCGTTGACCTTCATTTTCAGGATCCGGCAGGGAGCACGTTGCTGTTGTTTTTGCCAGTAAAGGCTGCCAATATTTGATAAATGGAGGTCTGCAACCAATCGGAAAATAAATTACCCAAGATTCGAAGCTAAAAATCGTTGATGCTCTGTGGACGCTTATTCCCAACAAGCGGCAGCGAACATTTCGCTGAAGTTTTTCCCAGTAATAGCAGCCAATATCTGATGAATGGAGGTCTACAACCAATCGGAACATAAATTACCCAAGATGCGAAGCTAGAAATCGTTGAACCTCGGTTGACGCTCATTCTCAGGATGAGGCAGGGAGCATCTCAGTGTAGTTTTTCCCAGTAAAGGCTGCCAATATCTGACAACTGAATGTCTACAACCAATTGTAACATAAACTACCCAAATTGCGAAGCTAAAAATTGTTGACGCCCCATTGACACTTATTCTCAGGATGTGGCAAGGAGCATGTCGGTTTGGTTTTTCCGAGTAAAGGCTGTCGATATCTGACCAATGGATGTGTAAAACCAATCGGAACATAGATTACCCACGATGTGAAGCTAAACATTGTTGACACTCCGTTGATGCTCATTCTCAGGATGCGGCAGGGAGCATGTTGCTGTCTCTTTTGCCTACAAAGGCTGCCAACATATAGGTTAAGCATCACAGCAACGAAATTGTTGTTTAATTACCCTACTTATAAAACCACAAATCGTTGACGCTCTATTGACACTCATTTTAATGTATTGTCGATTCAACATGTGCTGCCATCGATAATAGTTTTCATCATGATATGAACATATTGGTAGTCTTTCTGCCAGATTGAGACTTGGCCTTGTGACAAAGCCGAACGCAGTAACATTCTTGCACTGTTCGCTCTCACACGACTAAAATGTATGTATCTTGCCGAACGCTTCATTGCACCTGCTATACATGTGATTATCAACCGATATTTACAAGTTACTGCTCACCATTCGCTCATAATATATCACTAACTAAAACTTTAGTTTAAGATACATAAAGAAGCTGGTGAAACATTGATGCGTTCTGTCCAACTATTGTTTCACTCCCTTATTCCTCCTCGTTTCGATTGCATTGACCGTCATTAACACCTTTGCCACTTCCCTCTTTGACTGCTGTGTAGGCCGAATCAATCCGGGAATATTTGGCGCGGCGCTCACATCCTGCTGCTGTCGGCTGTCCGGATCCTCGATGCTATTGTCTTGCTCTATATCAGATTCAACGTCCACCCTGCTATCACCCTCGCTGTCATTCAGAGCATCTAAGTCCCCATTCCAGTTAAGCCAATGTTCAGTGTCCAAAATGCATTCAGGTGTGCTATCCTCATCACTTTCGACTGGATGACGGTTGATTCTTCTGATTCGGCGGACATTCAATATTTGAGTTCGTCCTCCAGGGAGGTCCTTTGCAGACAAAGGTGGTGGCAATCGAGATCTTTCTGACAATTTAAATGCAGCCACAACATCATGTTGAAAGGGTGACCAGGATGCATTGATGATCTCTTCCGTGTCCGAAATGTATCCCATGGCAGTCATCTGCTTGTTTTCAGGGCAAGATTCCTTTTTGGTAGCACGAAGGTTTTGGCTGCCCTGCCACAGCTCCATAAAGTCATGAACCTTGGCCATTCTGGGCACTTTCCGTTCCTCTGCCTCTTTCTTCATTTCTGTGTCATTTTCTGTGTTCATTGTATCCAATTCTGGGTCAGCGCCTGCCAGAATCCTGTCATTGGCTCGAGTAAACTACCTTAGAACGACTTTTTCGCAATGAGTCTCGCCTGTGGTTGTTGACTGCCTCCAGCCGATAACATCTCAGCCTAGGGAAAAAGTGGCCTCCACTCCGACACCATGCGGTATGATAGAGATTATGTTGCGGGCCACATTAGAGAGATCAGTGTATGTGGAGAGCGTTTCCTCCTGTTGACGCCACCAGTCGGTTATGTCCGGTAACCAAAATTTACTGCTAATCTCCATTGGGTCGGAGTGGTAATCATTGAGATTTGGATTTATTTGCCCCCAGTGCTTTGGTGCTTCAGGTGGCGAAATCAAATAGAGCCTGGCGGCAGTCAATAAGTGTGCTGCGCGATCGCTTCGTCCTGGTGTAGTCTCAGCCACATTGTTAGGCGTTAAGTATTCTTCATCATCGCTGGACACATCATATGGATCAAATGATGATTGAGAGGATCCTGAAACCATTCTGGAGGGGATGAGATTGCTCCTCTGTAAGCTTTCGTGTTTATCGATGGGCACATGTTGATGTTTGGCACAGTATTTATTCTCCACGTACTTTACAAAGGCATCTTGGTATTGGGTAGTACAGGATGTCTTGTCCTCAGGATTGATATCCATTCCTTTGCCCCACTTTCAAAACGATCGCAACTTCTGGAAAGAATTGAGGATATGTGCAGAAATGAGACGCATGCCCGTCGATGGAGTCAGTTCAGCCTGATATTTGGACAGCTTCTGTCGAGCTAACTTCACGGCGAAGAACAAGTTTTCCTGCCATGGAGTCATTTTCTTTGCCCACGCTCGCGTCACGCCATCCATGTGGTCGAACATATCATTGTACACTGATAATGCGATGCCATGTGACTGTATGCATCTTCAACATCCACAGGGTCCAATATCGGAATGGCCTCAACACTTCCATGACATACTTCACAAAGGTCCATTCATCTTGAGTTGTGAAGAGTGGCCGGTAATCGCTGTATTGTGGGTTTTTAAGCCACTCGCATGTAAATTCATGTAATCAGAAGGTGCGCTCGAGCAACTCCAGGGCCGGGATCACACTAGCCTTGACATCCATAATCAGAAGTACCGCGATACGGACTTTGGCTTTGTAACTGTCACTGAACTCGCTTCGACGACCAGGTGTTAGCGTAATCAATACAGCAAGATTCTCTGCTATATGAAGGTCAGTTTCAGCACTTTCAAAATATCTTGAAATACGTACTTGCTCAATTATCTTTGCTAAACCTGGTGTCATGGCCGACACCTGATTAATTCTAGCGTTGCCCTCTTTTCGAAGCCTTTGACTCTGCCCAATGTCTAGGCTTGAATTCTCTCCAAATTGCTGATTGGGCTCATGGGCTTCCCAAGACTAGGTGCGGCCTTTGACTCCGAGACTGCTCATGAATGCACCTAAAGCCAGCTGTGTGACGTGCGCCCTGCAAGGTATGTGGTTCCTCAAATCAGGCCAATTGATTCCAGAGGCCTCAAGTGGTAATTACAGCTCGCGTGTCATCGAGGAATTTGAGGAGGCATGATCAGTCGTGATTCCAAGTAAACGGCCATCGGTAAGCTCAAAACGATTCAGCACGTGCTTCAAATGTATGGCCAGCCTCACTCCACTATGTTGGCCCTTGACCTATCATCCTTAATTTGCTTTCCAAAGATGAAAAGAACAGGCGATCAACCTCATTGAATGCGAGTTGAACTTCACGCCATGCCCAATTTGGATCCATAAAGTAAGCAATGACTGATGTTATGGCTAGTTTGTTTGTTGATGTCCATCTGTCCAAAGCTAAACTAACCTCATCTCGTGACAGCAATTGCTTCTTGATTGCATCCACGGTTGGTGCATACTCCCTCCAGCAAATATTGCTGAGGGTTGTAGCAGATGGCAGCACTGAGTCATCACGTAACGCCTTATATGAGCATGGTAGCTATGGATTTGGTATAGCATTCAATAGAATATCAGCCGAAACGAATCCTAACATGAGGTAGCGATTCCATGTGCCTTGGTGAAATTCGGAAGATTCAAAGTCCTTCACTGCCAGTTTGGAACGATTTGTCTGTCATGTCGGTCAATATTGATCAACTTGGATGTCAAATCTGATCTTCCTCTGCGAACTTACCATTGTGATTCTTTGACTTTGTTGCCTATTCAGGATGGCCAAAGCTGTTTCATCGACCGTGGAACTGGTCAATTCAGTGACCTCTGACTCTGTTAATATGTTTAACTTTGCAATGTGAGCTTTTGGTAGCAAGTGATTCCCCATTGAGCTAGCCCCATGTTCTGATGGATGGTGAAGAACTTGATGAAAAATGATATATATGATGCCAGGGCTGCCAGTCTCTTCAATTCTGTAGTGTAAATGGAATCGCTACCAAGGCGCATGTCTAGAATTATTCGAAGCAATAGGCCGCTTCAAGTCTACATTCATTGAAGCCCACCGAGCATTGAAGACGATTTGTAAAGTAAGGTTGCTCAAATCGTGAATAAAGACAAGTTTATTTTTGGAAGATAACATAACCTTGAGCAATGAGGTGTTCCAAAATTTTGAATCCGACATGGTGGTAGGAATTGGACAGCTGGGTAACCAGACTCGAAAGATTGCCAAAGGTAACGATACAGCAATGCAGACTGCGGGTTCGTAAAAAGTGACTCTACTGCATCAGCAAGAACTCTAGTTTCCGATACAAACACCCGGGTGTTCCGAACGGCTCTGACTGCTCTGACGGTACCTCGTACCCTTTGACGGAGAATTTCATGTTACCCGTCGTCCAGGCAACCGGTTGCGCTGCATACCTACTCCTTTACTTTGTGGTAACGATTGCACCCCATCAGAATGACACGTGTGTTACCCTCTTCCCAGGGGCTGCAGTTATGCTGAAGGCATTTACACAACGCCTGGAGATGTTAAATCATAGCTACTACTTATCATTCAACGATTTTCAAAACTTATGCATTCAGTTTGTATTCTCATCAATGTATCTATGTATCTATATAGCTACCTATCTACACACAGTATATCTGGACTGGCAGCATGCAGTGATTGTCAGCAATTCAAGGTGTGCCTGAAGATGACGATCGGAGGCCGTGATCGAGCGAGTTCAGAGATGCCCTTGGAGGCCAGGTTGAAGTAATCTCAGAGATGCACTTGGAGACCGAGATTAAGTGAACTCAGAGATGCACTCGGGGGCTGTGATCGAGCGAGTTTGGAGATGCACTGGGAGGCTGTGATCGAGTGATGTTGCAGAGGCACTTTGAGGCCGTGATCGAGCAAGGTTGGAGATGCAATTGGAGACTGACATTGAGTGAACTCAGAGATGCACTGGGAGGCCGTGATTGAGTGAGTTTGGAGATGCACTTTGAGGCCGTGATTGAGCGAGTTTGGAGATGCAATTGGCGATTGAGATTGAGTGAACTCAGAGATGCACAGGGAGGCCGTGATCGACCCACTGCGGAGATGCACTGGGAGGCCGTGATCGAGTGAGTTTGGAGGAGAACTTCGAGGAGGGTAATCTGCAGGCTGTAGTGCGGAAGGGAGGCGCGATGGGAGTTGAGACTATATTCATTGGTTAACTCGTAATTGTGGGAATGTAGAGAATTGAGTCCAACATGGTCTGCTGAGAGATGAGATACTGGCTGGGAGCGGGAGACAGTCGATGTTGGGATGATGCAGTACGTGGTGTATGCTGTATTCAGTGTATGCTGCACTCAGTGTTAACTCTTGATAATGGCATGGAGAGATAGAGAGGGATGACATAACTTCATGATCTTGAGTGACGGTAGAGTTGTGAATGAGAAACAGAGAGATGGGGGATGAAGATGAGAACGATGTGGAGGATACGAGCGGACCTAAGAAATCAGGGGTACGACTTGCCTGATTGGGTTTACAAGACCTCGTATCGATGGTATTACCCGCCAGATCGGGACTTGTACCTGCCATATCGGGGATGGTCAATGAACTCACACACGAAATTCTGTTAAGTCCCAGTTTCTCATGATGATTTCCCCCATCTCCTCTGATCTCTCTTATTCTTGTGCTGAACTCTACCACCACCTGAGAACACGAAGTTAAGTCATCCCTCTCTATCTCTCCATGCCATAATCATGAGTTAACACCGACTACAGCATACACCAAGTACAGTATCATCCCAAGAGCGACAGTCTCCGGCTCCCAGCCAGTTTCCCATCTCTCGGCGGATGTTGTTGTACTCAACTCTCTACATTCCCACAATCAGACGTTAACCAATGAATAGAGTCTCAGCTGCCGTCGCGCCTTCCTCCAAATCGACTGCTTCCAAGTACTCCTCCAATCTTGCTCGATCATAGCCTGCAAGTGCATCTCCAAACTCGCTCAATCACGGCCTCCTAGCGCATTTCTGAGTTCACTCAATTTCGGTCTCCAATTGCATCTCTAACCTTGCACGATCACGGCCTCAAAGTGCATCTCCAAACTCGCTCTATCACAGCCTCCCAGTGCATCTCCAAACTCGCTCGATCACAGCCTCCCAGTGCATCTCCAAACGCGCTCTATCATGGCCTCGAAGTGCATATCTGAGTTCACTCGATCTCGGCCCCCGAGTGCATCTGCAAAGTCGCTGGATCAGGGGCTTGGAGTGAATCTCGGAGTCCACTCGATCGTGGCCTCCAAGTGCATCGCTCAACTCGCTTGATCACGGCTTTCAAGTACATCATTACTGAGCACCGGCAGGTGTACAGAGATACGGGGGTGACCGAGGTGGACTGAGCGACGGGGAGTACATATTCGGGAGACCCCAGGGTAGATAGACATTCTCTCATTTCCATCGAATCTGGATCCATGCAATTGCGTGGATTCTCACGGTCGGGTAGTATCATATCTTCTCCTTTGTTTCCTAGGCTCCGCGAGCTAGAACCTCCGATTATGCTCGACTACCATCTGGGGCCAGATTGCCCCTATGTACATATACAGTGATACTTAAATAATGCATCACCATATTATGAGGTAGCGAATGTTGTGACTGTAACAAAGACGAATATGATAGACGAAATGCTTTGTGCTTATGGAACCCTGCGTGTGCCTTCCGGACCGATTTACATTTTGCTGATGTACCCAATGAACCCATTCCGCCATATGGTCACAGTTGGCCACAACGCCACATTGTTCATTTACGATAGGATACCGACAGAGCGAGAGGGAAAGGCGAAACCGCAATCGCAGGCCGATATGCAACGCGACGAGTCGTATTGGCGCCGGGAACGGAGCATTCTGCCACCGTGGTATCTCTGACAGCTCTGACGCAGCACGTCCACTCTGACGGAAGCATTCCGCCTGGACGGAAATGTCTTTTGCTGATGTGCTACAAGTAAAGAAATCAGATCTGTAAGACATTGCATGCATATTTGTGAAATTATATAAAAGGTCAGAGTGCAAAGACTGACCGCATAAAACTCGAATTAGGAACAGCACAATGCAGTTCATTGCTGTGTAGCATTCTGAGCCTCCACAGAAACTGTGGACGCTCTGTGAGCGTTCAGTTTTAGGAGGCGGACATGAGGTCGTCACTAGCATCTTTGCGAATAAAGGCTGCCGATGGGTTTATTGAGGGTTACCTACATTTCATTGCCGTTAGATTGTCCAAGATGCAAGATAAAAAGTTGTTGACGATCCGTTGACGTTCATTTTGGGACATGGTTAAGACCTTGTAGTAAGCATTTTTGCCTAGAAAGGCGGCCGATAGTTCGATTATGGATCAAAGTAGTCTCATAGTCCCTTGATCTTCCATGATGCAAGGCCTAAAATCTTCGATGCTCTGTTGACACTGATTTTTAGGGCATAGTGATGAAGTCGTCGAAAGCATTTTTGCCTAGAAAGGCGGCCGATAGTTCGATTCTGGGTCAAAGTAGTCTCATAGCCGCTCAATATTACAAGATGCAAGACCTGAAATCGTTGACGCTCCGTTGACACTCATTTTCAGGGTGTGGCGTCGAAGTTGTTGAAAGAATTTTTGCCTAGAAAGGCTGCCGATAGATCGATTATGGCTGAAAGTAGTCTCATAGCCCCTTGCTATTCCAAGATGGAAGGCTTGAAATCGTTGATGCTACGTTGACGCTCATCATTAGGGCATAGTGAAGACGTTGTTGAAAGCATGTTTACCTAGAAACGCGCCTGATAATTCGATTATGGTTTAATGTCGCTGCCTAGCCCTTGCATTTTCCAAGATGCAAGGCCAGAAGTCGTTGACGCTCCTTTGATGCTCATGTTTAGGACAAAGTAGCGATGTTGTCGCAACCAATTATGAATAGAATGGCGGGCTATAGTCCGATTATGAATGAACGGTGCAGCGAAACCATCTGGATGTTCCATGATGTTGTAACGACACAGCTGCACGAGATGTGTTCAGGGCCGGGTAATACCTGCTTTATATAGTCGCCTCGCCACGAGCCTTAGATCTCTAGCGATAATCTTACCTTTATACTACTCTACAATATTGACATCCACATTTGCAACCGTATCTACTGATGTACCTTCATACGAGGCCTTACACGGGTGTATGCCTTTACACTATAATCGCTCTTACAATTTCAGATACGTTTCGCATACGGCATTTCATGAATTACCACTTTCCAACGCGTCATGACACGTAGTCTATAGTCTACGCGCGAGATATCCTACAGATTCGAGAGCACTGATTGCATCAGCGAAGTGTCTAGATATATTTATTGAATTTAGGTTGATGATAACAGAGATGATTTCGAGCGGATTCCAGAGGACAATTGGCCAGAGACGCATCGCGACACCAAAGAACGAGAAATTGTACGGATTTGACAACGACCCATTGCAGAAGCAACTAGGCTTGGGGAGTACACCCAATTGAGGTTGACAGTAACAGAGACAAGTCCGAGTTGATTCGCGAGACCAACCGGGCTGGGACGCATCACAGACCAATTCAGACGAAGCCCATTTCAACGGTTTCATACGAGAACTCAAAGGCTTTTAATCACGGCATCAATGAAATTCGATAAGTTACCTTCCAATTGAGTCAATTGACGACTACAGGGACAATTCCGTAGGCCATACGCCACGACAGTCGTGACACTGGCAATGCCGAAGCCGGCTCCATTTCCGAGATATCTTCGATCGTTATCCGACAAGCGCAATGGATACTGCGAGGAGCATAAACGGGCACATACCTCGAAAGATGTGCAGCTACGGAAAATCAGGGTGGGTTTATGAAAATACGCGCAATTCACGTCGATTCACATCGCCGACGACAGTTGCAATCGCGATTACCTTCTACACAACTCAATGGAGTTATCTACATTATGGATAATGATTACTGATATGATTACCGGTATCATTGGTGTATTGACGGACAGAGTTCAAGATATGGAGCCGTGATCGCAGATCGTGGGGCAGCTCCCAATGTGAAGTATAATAACCGCGAAGGTTCTAAAGTGGCTAGCAGGTACTATTCTTGACAATCATCGTCAATTATCACAATCGGCACCTGACTGGACGACCGAATTTGATCGTTGGGAAGAGAGAGAGAGCCATCTGCGCCAACTCTATTCAATTTCATCAAACATAGGCCAACGAGCGAACACGGTTATGCGCTCATACGATGGTATACGAACATGGTTTTTATGATTGCAGTGGTGATGTTTATTTGTAGCGGGGATTCTCTGGATCCATGGGGCTACCGGATGGACCGTCTGGGCACTCTCAGGAGACCAGCGGATTCAGCATGTATTTAAGGCGCGCGGAGGTTCAATTGATGTGTCATATCCCCACGTGGGAATGGACAGTATTTGGTTGTCAGACAGTCCCAATTGGGTGTGACAAGTATGTGATTCGCTCAGTGAGCGTATTTGTACACATGGTGGCAGCCGCGGTGGACGCACTGTGTGAGCTGGAGAATTAGTGTCAACTTGCAAAGCATTTGACTTTTGGCTCTGCAACCCCAGGGTGAGCGGAAGAGGTGGCAGTGGACCGGGCAGGCCATCAGGTATGCCCCGGGAATGTACCTGGATCACAGCTAGGGAGGAAACGTGTTCCGAAGGTGGCTGTACATTATATATACAAATACTTGGAGCTACTGCTATTGATGATCTACTGGCCAGTGAGCAGGTCGTTTGGATGTTCTTCCTAAGAGTGGGAGTTCGTACAGGGCTGCTGGGAGCGACCGTGGAAGGTATCACTGATGGTGAGTGAGATAGGCCCCAGGAGCTGGACGGGTGAGCAGGGAGCAGCGGCGGCAACGGCCAGAAAAAAGTTCCCAAGGGTATACTCGCGTAAACGTTGTCGGCACGCCGAGACACGAAGGGAGTACTGGATGCCGGGGCTTGGCCCTCTTGTGGCGAACCGTTTTAGATCCGGGCTCCTGGATATTCCTTCATACCGCTCCATATCTAGTATGAATTGAGAACTAACGTTTGCAGATGGAGCTGGCACAACAACAAAGATGGTGCCTACAGATGATGGAGGACATATCCCGGCTATATACGGAGATGTCGGGGAGGTTATCAGCAAAGCTAAGGCGGAGGCACTGTAGCCGCATCCAATTGATCATGCAATCGACTTGGAGCCCGGCTACAATTTGCCATTTGGGCGGATTTACAACTTCTCGGAGTTGGGTGGAGCGATATTCACGCTATTGCGTGGATTAAGATCATGTGCTCATGAGGCCGGATCATGGATTTGGACTTAAAGATCCCATGCCATATGGACGGATCGATGAGTGGGTATTTTCTTATGATGGACAATATGTCACCGGATGGATTATGGGTCTGCGATGAAGAGTCAATGGAAGGCAGACATCATGGAGGTTAGTAAAAATGACCTTTAGAGAGCTTACAGAGCTACAGGAGAAGTCACAGAATGCGGCCCATACGAGCGTAATTACGCACTGAGTGGAACCGAATGGCTGAAGCCAGAGGGATCACGACCAGATGGATCGCAACCGGAGATCGATGACCGCCGATGGTGACAGGAGATGGATGACAAGTGATGGATCCCGTCCGGAGATGGATCGTGGCCAGATATGGATCGCGACAGGATATGGATGGATGACTGGAGGTGGATCACGGGAGACGGATGACAATCAATCTCCTTCACTTTTATGAAGATATTCAGGCTATGCGAAGTTATACCATTCTCGAAATCACGACTTTGAATTCAAACTATGAACTTTCAATGGAACGCAGATATGCATGTATACGGTGTACCGGCGGCATGGCTCCAATGAGTACGATACTGAGCACTATTCAGAGCAATATTCAGAGCACTATTCAGAGATACCGAATTATGCATGTACATACCCCAGTTACAATGCCGATGTAACGGCGACACGTGATGCGAGGCCGGGTAAGCGCCAATGTATATAGGTCGCCGCTACGGCACTTAGATCTGTATCGAATATCTTACCACTATACTCTCCATATATACTCACTCGCTCTCGTGTGCAACCGTATTACCATATCATACGCCTGCCGGCAAGCATAGGCGTACTTCCCTTTACATTATATTCGATTTTTCAGTTATCGGATACGTTTCGCTCATGAGGATACACGAGTTTTATCCCTATTGTCAAAGAACGACACAACCGACAGCAAACGAACAGCTTGTGAGTCACATTTACCGTCAATCGTCTTCTATGCCTTCTGAGAAAGCTGGCAAAGATCAATTGCGCTTGGCTAGTACACTTTCGAGCACGGAAAACCTACGAATCCTCGGTCGAGTTACCACTATTTTCACCTGACGAGTCTCCGTGCTTCAGGAGGATACAATCTGCAACAAGAGTGATCACGAAGACGAAGAAAACACTGCCGAGAGATCCCGACCATGCGAAAGATGATGGAAAAACATCTATACGATCGTGGTACCCCTAAACGCGTCAATTCACGGTTGACAGAGACGAGTTCAAATACCGACAGCTACATTGAGCACCCATTGTCGAAGTCTACACGATCGCCGTACCCCTAAACGCGTCAATTCCCTGCGGAAGTTCAGAGAAATCAGGAGACGATATATGAAGCAACAATCCTACTTTCCAAGATCAGATCCACTTATGATCGGAAACCTTCGAGTTGAGCAATGCCCACCTGTATTCGTACCGCAGAGACCAATTCCTAAACACGCCTACCGAAGAGACGAAAAGTTGAAGCCTATTCAGGAGGAGCTATTCATGCTCATGATGACCCGGTCATCTTACCGGAGGAGCTGGCCATTGTTATGGAGGGCCACAAAGT
>Ga0307515_10014513_pt1 | contig 14591 bp, 10 predicted proteins | sample 17_EM_MG_FD_194513 | JGI IMG/M metagenome (GOLD analysis project Ga0307515, IMG submission 194513) | Populus trichocarpa ectomycorrhiza microbial communities from riparian zone in the Pacific Northwest, United States - 17_EM | ecosystem: Host-associated > Plants > Roots > Unclassified | place... | reverse complement strand
GAGATCTCAATAGAATGGTGATGATAACAAAAATTCAAATATATTTCTAAAAAAATTAAATATTTTTGTATAGATTATAGAGCTGATAATGATGGTGAAGTAGTAGTGATAATAATAATAATAATAATATTTAAAAAATAAAGGTAAAGAAATGATAATGAAAATGGTGATTATGATAATTAATAATAAAAATAATTGTGATTATTATATTAAGATAATATTAGCGTGGTGGTATAATGCTTGTAATATAAAATCTTTCAATTAAAAACCAAAAATAGAAAATGTTTTTTTGTTATCTTAAAAGATAGTTTTAGATTTTGAAATTGTTCATGGAAAAAAAATATAAACAATAATTGAAACAAACATTTAAAAAAAAATTATAAGTTTTAAAATAATCAAATAATTGGATTTAAAATTGATACGGATTAACTCGCATCAACAAAACATTTCATTTAAAACTAATAAAGAGGTCCCCATCAAAGTTAATATATTAAAACTAAAAAAAGAATTATAAAGGATATTGATGTAAACAAAATACTAAAAAGAGTCTATTAATAGTTTAACATGATAAAAGAGGTATCAATCTAAATAAATAAATAAATAAAAGTAGAAAAAGCATCAATCCAAATAATCGATAATTCAAAGGGTGTTCATACATATATATTCACCAAAATAAAAATTATAATGCTATACTAATTCCGAGGATGTAGCTCAATAATTGGTTAGACCCTAAATTTGCTCTTTAAAGGTCATCAATTCGAGTCTCATAAACCTCAGAGCTACAAGAGGTTTACATAATCGTTAACTTTAGAGTTCGTGGGATTAGTCGGGGTACACACAAGCTGACTCGAATATCCACATTAATAAAAAAAAACAACTAACAAGGTTTAGTTTAACTTTTCACTTGAAGAACAAACCAGGTTGACATGTTTTTAAAATTTTTTTATAACAAATTTATATCTAGATTATTGGTTAGCACACGAGATAATTTAGAAATTGCGGGATCAAGTGCTAGGGTGCAGATATTTTCTGCATTTATGATAAATGATTTATTGTTTATCATATTTTTTTTAAAAAATAAAAAACAGAAAATATGTCATCCTCTCTTTTAAAAATATAATAAAAAAAAGTAAGGCCAGACGAATGAGCCAGCTACTAGGAGGTCAGGCACTGGAACTGTTTTTTTGTACCTGTCACTTTTTTTTATTTTTTTTCTTAGAAAGAATTTATTAGGTTTACTTACTTTTCAGTTTTAACGTGGTTTTTAATTATTATTATAATTTTTTATTTTAATCTTAATATTTGTTTTTCAATTATTATGTATATGATATGAAAATAATAATAATAAATTGTTGATAAAAATTCAATTTAAATTGTTTTTTATTCTTAAATTTTTAAATAGATTTTGAATATATCTTTTTTTTTCTTCTAATTACACGTAAAATATGGATATAGTGTTTAATTTTGTTTTTTGTTAATTTTCTTTAACAATTATAAAATACATTTTTTTAAAGAAACAATAATTTTAGTTAAAAATATCGTGATAAGATAACTAGGATAAATAAAAGATACATTAATAAAAAAATATTTTAATAGAAAAAAATAAAACAATTATATCTTCACATTTAATAACAACGCTAAAAATAATAATTAAGGCCCTGATATTTTTTTATATTTAAATAAAAATTTATTCTCACAAAGGAAAATACCGCGCGTATACAATTAGTTGCTAACTATGTAGCATACTCTGATTTTAAAAGAAGCAGGTCCTTACTTTTAGAAGTTGAGAATTTTAAGTGATAAGTGCTTTATGTTTATGTGTATTTATTAGGAAATAAATTTGGATACTTAATATATATTTCAATGATTCTAATTTTATACCAACATTATTCATATAATATATATTTTTATAATTTACTAGTGGATAAACTATTTAATTATGAGTTATAATTTTATAAAATTGAATTTATTATTGAATACAACACGTGTATTGATACAAAGATAAATGTCTTAATTATTGTCAAATTATATACCTTGATATTTAAGGATAAAATAGTAAATTTCACTCTCACTATCCATGAGTTTTCAATGAAAATCCACACACATAAATAAACATTATTAAAAAATTTATTTTGAAACAAACACATATATTACATTCTTAACCATCATATTCTAACAATACATCCAAGAATCCATACCCCATGCTCCGATGCCAAGTATGGAGAAACCAGTAGCACCTTTATTTTTTTTAAATGGATTAATGTCCATATTTAATTGATAAGATAGTAATAATAATTAGGATAAAATTGCAAAATGTTATGTATCTTGAAAATCAAGCTTGGCATCTTAGTAGAATGATTTTTTTTTTTGCAGAAATACTTTTTAATTGAAAATATATTAAAATAATATTTTTTAAATTTTTATTTATTTTTTATATCAATATATTAAAACCATAAAAAACAATTAAAATGTATAATTTAATATTTTAAAATAAAAAATATTTTATAAAACAAATTAAACTAAAAAAAAACATTTTTTCACCTTCACTGTAAAAGTGTGTTTGAAAATGTGGTATCGATTGTTTTTCAAAATGTTTTTCATTTTAAAATACATAAAAAATATTTTTTTATTTTTTAAAATTATTTTTGACATCAGTCTATCAAAATTATTTAAGAATATTAAAAAAAAATTAATTTAAAAAAAAATTAAAAGTTTTAAAAATATTTTCAGAATGCTAAAAACAACCGAATAACGGTGTAGTGCCGTGAAAAAGAAGGGTGCGTTGTTTACAGCGCACTTTTGTCAAAGCGGCTGGCGCAGCTTTGGCTCATGTGCTGTGGTCAGTGGATGCACATGTTCCAAGCAGCCCTTGCCCTTCTAGGATTTAATTTAATTATTTTTTATTTTAACTTGCTTCTTTTTTTTCAATAAAGTAATTTAACTGCTTACAATAAATAATTCAGTTCTGCTTATCCGTCAGTGTGGGCCCCACTTCCACAACTACTTAACTAACTCTGCCTTCCCCTCTTCAATTCAATCCACCGTCGGTCTTTTTTTCGAGTAAAAATCATTTTGGCCCTTTTCCTGTGGTTATCTTTTGACCCTAAATTTATTGCTTCCATAAAGACTGAGCTAGAAGCTTTATTACAGCTAATCGTTTGCATTTCAACCTCTTACCTTCATTTTAAAAATATTAATTTTTTATATTTTCAAAAATTTTAATGTTTTAATATTAAAAATAAATTTAAAAAAAATAAAAATATATTAATTCAATATATTTTCAAACAAAAAATATTTTAAAAAACAACAATAGACTCTCACCTGCTCACAAATACTCATGTTAAGCATCCTACACTATAATATTAAATACATATTTAGAGCCAGGATTCCACCACCATTATTGGAATGAAATATTACTTTAATATATTTTTAAATAAAAAATAAATAAAAAACAAGATCTTAATATAAAAAATAATTAAAATAAAAAAAATAAAAGAACTTTTAAACATGAAAAGAAACAGGATAAATTGTTAAAAAAGAACTCTGGTGGTGGAATTAATTCACATGTTCCTAATTCCAAGTAATAAATGAAAGCATATAGATGGAGGCCACTGCCTAACTAATTAATGGGATGGAGTTTGTTTTTCTTTCAAAATTGTTTGTGAAAAAATTTAAAATTTTTTTATTTTTTTTTGTTTCAAATAAATATTTTTTTATTATTTTTAGATCATTTTGATGCATTGATTTTAAAAATAAATATTTAAAAATAAAAAAAATATTATTTTAATACATTTACAAGTAAACAGCAACCACAATCACACTTCCAAATAGATCAATCACCATATTATAAACAAGCATAGAATTTAAGCCAACTTCATTTCCGATTTCTTTCTTACGAGAATCATTATTAATTTTATGTTTTTAGATTAACATCTAATTTCCTAATCCATGAACAAATGACCGACGGGATTTAATGGTGTTAGGGCTAAATTACATGATCTAAATATATCAATTTTAGTTAGGAGGAGGACTAAGCGATGAATTATGAACCGTTCATTATTTGTTTCTTAACCATATGAATTCCATCAACTCTACTATTGGATTTTGTGCATCTGTGTGTTGTAAGATTGGAATCACAATAATTTTTTTTTTTTTTTGTTACAATTATACTAATCACTCAAGTTGACAATTTCCAGCATCTTTGCCCCATTACACTTTTTACACAGTTCCGCATAAAAACACCAACATTGAGCAGGAATCAATTTCCCCTGAAATTATGGAGGGGTATTCCAAAATTTCCTCTCTCACCTGAATATCTTATTAGAATTTTCGGTGGTAGTTATTTTTTAAAATATATTTTAAAAAAATATGTATTAATTTTTTTAAAAAAAATTATTTAAAAATATAAAAAAATTAATTTAAAATTTAAAAAATCTTCAATATAAACGCATAATTGAACTGCAATAACAAAACATGGATGAGGGCAAGGGCATGCAAAGGCGTGATTTCATTCCCAGAAGGCCCCATTCTACCCATGTGAGTACACAGATAGATAATGTGCTCTTAGCTCAATCACTTCCCATTAAAAATCCCTATATATACCCTAGTCAGGAAGGTACTCTCTCAAGTCTTAACAAGCAAATCCCCTCTTCTCTCACTTTCACATCTCTTTTCATCTCTTTTTGGTGTTTAGACAATCCTAGGAAGAAGGGTTTTGCCTTGTAGCTAAGGCCATGGCTAAGTTTGTTGCTGTCTTCCTCTTGGCTCTCATTGCCATTTCCATGCTCCAAACCTTGGTACGGAAGACCCTTCCTTTCTTCGATCTTTATGACCCAGAAGCTGAAATGGGTTTGTTTCTCCTTTAATTGTTTTTCTTGACATTGTTTTGTTTTGCCCTGTTTTTTCAGGTTGTGGCATCCCATGGGCGTGGAGGTCACCACAATAACAACAAGGTTAGCTCTCTCTTATAATCCCTTGATGCGTATGCGCATTATGATGCGGATTCTTTACCTTGACAATGTTGTATCTTCAGATCATGAATCTTAGTCACGTTTTGAGTTTGTAATGTCAAATGTGCTGTGATTGCAGAACAAATATGGACCTGGGAGTCTCAAGAGCTTCCGTAAGTGCTTCGACGACCAGCCTATTTTCCATTTTCCCCTCATTTGGCGTTTTAAAATCTTTGTCAAGAGAATCTGAATAGAGAAAACAGTACACCTGCCTTTTAAAAAAAATTGCTTGCAATTTCCCAGCTTAGAAAAGATCTGTGAGATTATTTTGTTCTTGCTCTTTTTTTTCCCAGAAATCAACGAGTTTAAAAGGGATAATACGCCATTGAAAATATTGATATGTGGGTTGTGGATTTCAAGATCTAATCAAGTCAAAAGGTCTGAACATGGTCAAATTCTTGATAGTGGCCTTTTATTATCGCTTACGTTGATTGTCTTGTGTAATGACCAGAATGTCCATCACAATGCACGAGGAGGTGTAGCAAGACCCAGTACCATAAGCCATGCATGTTCTTCTGTCAGAAGTGCTGCAAGAAGTGCCTCTGCGTTCCCCCAGGGTATTATGGGAATAAAGCTGTGTGCCCTTGCTACAACAACTGGAAGACCAAGGAAGGAGGGCCTAAGTGCCCTTGAACAATAATTAATTTCCCTTCCCTGGTCTCCTTTTACTATATTATATGTATCAAGTGTTATGCTCTCGGAATAGCACTAACTATATACTATATGTTTGGAAAGCTGTGGTTCCGGCGGGGAAAGATGGACTTGTGTTGTCGTCGGTCTATCGCTCAAGAAGTCAGTCCTTAGGCCTCCGCAAATGAGAGCGGCTAATCTGTTGTTCTATTTATCAATGAGAAATCGTGTTTTTTTTTGTGAGTTCACCTCTGAGTCTTGTGGGTGGTTGGTTGATGAAAATTGATATCTGACCTGAGATTTCCTTTTCTAAAATGTTTTGGGTTGTTCTTTAATGGTGATGAGGGAAGAAGCTTGACTTCTCTTGCCTAAATCTACCCGATTTAGGCAGTAGTTTTCTAACATTACATGAGGACAGAACTCTGCACGGAGCCGATGCACCTGAATCTATGGAGAATGAACTCCGAATATAAATGATATAGACTTGAATTCATAAAAGATCAGACTTCGATGGGGACGATAAACCTGAATCCATTTGTTCTTTTTAAAACTATAGATAATAAATACATTTATCATCTTACCCTTACATTTACATGGATATATGCCTCTACATAAACAACCTTAAATCTCGAGATGCTCCTTGGCCATAAGAAAACATCTTTCCCTTCAAGCTTTACCATGTAAAATGTAAACACACACAACATAGCTTTTCAAAAATCTTTTTCTTGCGCTTGAGGTTGTGCCCAGCGGTGGAAGGAACTTCCTTTGCATCAGGTTTGCCTCACTGTGTACTCCTATCACTCTGAGGTGCATGTGCAGATGCTCAGTGAACTTGAGGATTAGTTGTGGTGATGCGTATAAATTTTTTTTTTTTTTCTTCACCACCAATGCTAACATAAGCATGGAATGTCCTCTAAATCTACAAAAAAAAAAATGATTTATTTTACAAGTATTCTAATTGCAAAAGCTCAAGCTCGGTCAAATAGTATGCACTAGTCTTGTTGCCCATGTTTTGTTGCCAACCGGATAAAAAAATTAATTTCAATGTAAGAAAAAAAAATTATTTTCAATGTAAGAGAAAAAATATGTTATTTGGGAGCTGTTAATTTTTTTAAAACTAAGAAAAATCGCAAAAATTGAAAACTTTACACATGTATTGATAATTATACAAGTCAACAAATGCTAAAAAAAATCATTAATGATAACAAAAAATTTAATAAAGAAGTTGAAATATATATGCAATTAAAAAAATGATCTCACACCATTTAATATTCTTTTATTTAATTTCATGTCAATATTTGTTTAGAAAAAAAATTAAAAATAAAACTCAATCAAAACAAAATAATTTGCAAGTATAGTTCCTCAAATTCTTATTAATATGATATAGTTCTTTAGATAGCCTAAATTTCGAATTAAACTGTGTTGGAGACTTGGAGTTGGCTAAATCAAGCAGGTCCAAACATGACTTGATTGTTCCGTTTAAAATTTGATCTGGATAAAAAACATTTCAAGCCCTTGTTCTTTTTTTTTTTCTTTATAAAAAAACTTTTTTGAGACAATGATTTTTTTTTTATCAACTTAAGTTAATTTGACAAACCTTTTATATAGGTCATGAACCTATTTGGATTTAATAACTTTTTTTTTAATCAAGTTTTTCTTATAATCAAATTATACAATAAAAAAATAGAGACAAATAAAAAATTTAAGGAAATTTACGGAAAAAAAATATCTAGAAGAGCAGTGAAAAATCACAACCTTGTTAATATTAAAAAAATAATATAATCCTATTACAAAAATATAAAAATTAAATTAGACTTTATTAAATAATATATCAAATATATTTTTAATTAATTCATTTAAATGATATTTAGACCTAGCTTGAATTAAGAAAAAGATATATTTCAAGTTGATGTCGTAGCCTACTTAACTAATAGAAAACTTGGGTCGTAGACATCCTGGAGTTTAGTAATTTTTTTAGAACCTAACACTCATTTAATTATTCAACACTAGAAACATACGTTTACAAGAAAGTGCTAAAATAAAACTAAAGATAATAATAAAAGAAATAATTGAAATTATATTTAAATTAAAAGGAAATAAAAATTTCATGCGTGTGGATTTGCAGGATCTGGCCCACGTGCATACCCTTTTTTTCTCTCTTTTTTTTTTTTTGTTCTTTTTTGCTTGGTAAAAGGAGCGTCTATTTCTTTTAAAAAAATTTGATGATGCGTTATCCGCGAACCCAGTTTCTTACAACTTGAGAGTTAGTCAAAAATTTAGGCTGGGTTTCTTTTAGCTCTAAAAAGTTATTTTTGATCTAATTTCACTTATAAACACTGTTGGCCTCAAAAAAACTAATATCCCAACTAAAAAATAACTAAATTGCTTAAACCCATAAAATAATCAAATTGATTTTTTTTTTGTTAACCTTGTTCTATTTTTTATAACAAGATAAACAATAAAAAAAATTTAAATGAAACTATTCTTGTCAAATAAAATATGTGAATACCAAAAAATCAGCTTTTTTGTCATTGGAGTTTGGTTAAACATAAACTTTTTTACTCCTGTTTTTAAGTGATTTTTTCTCCAACTAGTTATCTAAATAACAAATAAAATAAAATTTTATATCAAAATAAAAATTGAATCAATTTGAAAGAAAAAAAATATTAAAAAGGCGCAATCTCAACAATGCTTAAAAAACTCTTGGTTTTGGACATATTATCAAATTAGGTCCTTGAATTTCAATATCTTTAAAGCATAGTTTTTAAATCCGGCCTGGTCTAAGGCCAAGGTTCCGGGTTTTGAACGAGTTACCAGGTCGACCGAGTCAATCCCTATTTTTAAAAAAATTCAAAATGGGTCGTTTTAGTAAAAAAAACAAACAAAAGTCAACGGGTTGCAACCGGGTTTTTGATCTAGTTTTGCCGGGCCAACCGGGTCGGCCGGGTCATGACTTTTCCTATTTTTTCATCAACCCGGCCCGGTTCCAGCCCCGAGTCGGCAGGGTTGACTCGCCGGGTCGGGCCGGGTTTCAAAACTATACTTTGAAGTAACAAAACTATTTTTAAAAAAATTTAACCGTAATGCAATGCTCATCAAGCTTGTGATCTCAACATCGTTGATTTAATAGCAATCGATACATGATTTGTGGAGTCTCGTTGAGGTTGGCTTTAGCACTGATGTAGATAGGTTGCAAACTTTAGAGGCAGCACTTGAGCAAGATTAGCTAAAGTGTGAGTGCGTTGTGAAGGTAGGCAGTGGGGTCTGTTTGTCGCGGCAAAAGTCAACTTGAGCTCTTGAATCTTCAACGGATGAACAGGAAAAGCATGTGATTACTGACCAGCTAGTGGTATCCTACATGGTGCCTTTTTAGCGAAAAAGAGTGCCTGAACACGAAGCACAAAGCACAAAGCATGCAAGGAGGGACGGTATAATGATATTTTGCCTGCTGGGGCATGCTTTTACTGGTTGATTTTGTGTTTTTTCAAAGAGAATGCCAGGGTCTCTTTTACATCCAGTCGCCTTTAAAACACTTGTTCTTTATCGAGTGGTAACCACAACCAGAGCCAGAGATGTATGCTTCAAAATACTTAGAGAACTTTTGTCGTCTGCTATGGTGTTCTGGTTTTCCAGTTTGGCGGGATCCTTTTTTTGTGCAAAGAATGAAATGGTTGAAAAGACTCGTGGGGGTTCATGATACAAGTGCAAGGTGCTTCAAAGGTTCGAAACCTCTACAAATGCTTCCCAATTTTGCAAATATTTCTCGGTTTCAGATGTTTATTTGTTATACATAAAGATAATACTTTTAGAATTCAACTAAAATTTTTAAACTTCTAACATAATAAAATCTTTTTTTTTACATATTTATTTTCTCTGTGTAATAACAGGTTTATATAACCTTGTAACATTATAATAAATATTATGACACTCAATAAAACAATTATATTTTAAATATATTGAATAACTATTATTTAATTTTATCCCAACAATTATATTATAAATGTAATAACTTTGGTTAAAGTTTTGAAACAACAACTTCAAATGATGAGGGATTAAAGATGAGAATCTTTAGTTGATGAGATTTCTTCCTTTCATAAAAGACATAGCATTAGTAGTCCAAAATTGGATAATATGTTTGTCATTCATGGTCTTTCAATGCATAATACTCAACAATTAAGAAACTTTCATCATTACCAAAATGAGTTGTTCTACACTACAATTGTAATAATCTTTTTACTAAGATAAATATGAAGTTGCTTCTTAGCATTGCATGTTTGAATCCAAGAGAGTCTTTTCATGCTTGTGATAATAAAAAAGTTGGTGTGTCTTGCTCAATTTTATCCATTTGACTTCTCCATGGTTGAGCTTGTTGCACCTGATAATCAACTTGAAACTTACATTCTTGACATGAGATCTTGTGAGGAATTTTCAAAGCTAAAGGAATCAATGATCTTGTTCAAAAATTGGTGGAGAAAAAGAAGGTTATGATATGTCCTTTAGGTTTTTTACTTGTAAAATTAGTATTAATTTTACCGGTGGTTACTGCAACAATAGAGAGAATATTTTTAACGATAAAATTGATTAAAAGTCAATTACACAATCGAATTGGGGATGATTGGTTGAATGATTGTTTGGTTACTTATATTGAAAAAAATATATTTAAAAGTGTTGATAATGAGAAGATCCTACAATGTTTTCAACATATGAAGTCTCATAGGTAGCAATTGTGAATTATAAGAAGAAAATAAAATTTTGTGGAGCATATTTTTATAATATATGTAAATTTTTTAACTTTTTATTAAAAGCTTATGATTTTTGGACTTTTGAATCTTAATTAATTTAGTTATATACTTTATTATTTTGTCCCTATTGAAATTGGATCCTAGATCCGTCTTTGGTTTCAACCTCATTTCACTAGTTGTTTTCCTTACCATGTCGCTAAATAGTTTTTTTATGAGCGGATTCACTAAATTATTCACAGATTTTACATAAACAATGATGATTATTCTATTTATAATAAACTTTCAAACATATCCATGTAGAATACTTGTGGCGAAGTGCAAGTCAAGTATCTTTTAGGTGATCATTTAATTCTGAATTAAGGTCAATTGCTTTTGATTTTCTAGGCGATGGTGGAATTGGAAGATGGACAAAAATGAAAAAGACATCAAATATGTATGGCGCGCCAAAGATTTTTTAAAAATACACTTTAATCCTTAAATTTTAAAAATAATATAGATTATACAATTTAGGTACTTTTAAATTTTTACAAAAATAAGTTTTGGTATAAAAAGTCTATTTGTATTATTTTTTGTTACACAAAATAGATTTTTTTTGTATCCACGAGTTCCATGAGATAGAGAGGCTTGATGATATTTTTTTAGAGTCTCGATGTTGTCTGAAAAAATAGATCTAAACCAAGGAGAATCTAACCCAGCTTCATTTTGAGTTTGTGGACCATTTTTGGGTATTTTGAGTTGATGAATTGGTTTGTGAATGTTCCAAGAATGTTATTGAGGTGTTTTTAGATTGAAATGACTTGAAAATTGAGTTTTTTGAACAAAAAAGGTTCTGCCCTGATTTCTCAAGCTCCACGGTGGTGGCTGAAATTTGAGCTCGTAGGTGACATGATAAAGTGGCCTTGGCATGCGAGAAAAAAATTTTGCAAGCATATTTTTATAAAAAACCAAAAATTGCATTTTTTATTATGTTTTTAAAAATACAAAAATGGATATCGTAGGATTTTGGCCAAATTTTAAAAAATATCACAAAAATTAATTTATTTAATTAATATTTGAGATATGAATTATACAACGTAATGTATACTCTCGTTATTAAATTAAATGAGTTAATAGCAATAAATATGAGGAATTAGCTATAGACTTTATTATTTGAGGGTATAAAATAATTTTGTAAAATATATCTCCAGATATTAAAGATACAAAGTAAGAAATAAATGTGATACTAAAATTTAGGCCCTATAACAGTTAAGATTTAATCCGATGAGGTAGAGACTTCCTCACGAATGGAGATTTGCTTTAAACTTTAAAAAAGACCAACAAATAGAAACATGACCTAGTAAAACAACCAATTAACAATGTAGCTTACCATAAGTAAGATGCACTAGGGATGATTCATTTTTTTCTTGCATAATTAGTTCTCTTACACTGACTCTCGCGGACCATTAGGTTTTCCAGTGACCATGATATTAGGAGACAACTCCTTTAAAATCATAATTTTATGATTAATCTCAAAACCGTTCAATCTAAGATGAAAACTCGTCATTCGATACCATGCATGCCACAACAACTAACATTGTCTTTTTTTAATTATATAATTGAATTAATCGAGCATAGTGAACTTAGTGAAGTCAATAATCTAAATCTTAGATTTATTAATTTTTTATATTAAGAAATAGTTGGTCTAACCACTGCGTAGTGTGAAACGCTAATCTATTTTGCTTCTAAGAAGTAAGACCCATAGTTGATAAATTATGACATGCAATTTAAGCGAAACTTGTATTTATTTTATGTAGTTATGCATTCATCCCTGGAATTAATTAATTAATGATATATTAATCATGCTATTTTTCTTGATTTTGTACGAGTCCAAACTTCACGTCAAATGAACTGCCTATGGGCTTTTATCCGGCATAAATTTTGTAACACAAATACTATTGCAAGGTCAGTGTCCTTATCTTGTATTTGAGATACACTACAGAGATTAACCCAGTGGGCTTAAAGCAGGATCGCTCAAAGAAAACCCTATTTATTTTAACATTTGTTTTTAAAAAAAATTAATTTTTTTTTCTTCAAATTAACATTTTTTTTATATTTTTAGATCATTTTGATGCGTTGATGTTAAAAATAATTTTTAAAAAATAAAAATAATATTTTTTGATACATTTCTGAATAAACAATACCTTCAAAATAACCACAACAATACTTCCAAATATATTTTTATATTTTTAACTCGAATTTGATAATCTATGGAGACAAATCAGATGCTTTATTTAAGCATAAACCCTGACACACTTTAATGTAGATAAGTTTCTTTTCAATAATATTTATGAGTCATGACTATAACTTTCTTTTCCACGTAGCATTGTCCCAAATTTATTGCAGGTGGTTAACTGGATCTTAAAGCAGCCTTATTAGAAGTTGGACATCTTCCATATAGCCACCTTCCAATAATAACATCCTCTTCGATTCAATATTTTTTCTTGGTATTGGAATAGATCGATCATGCATTGCTTTAGAACGACTTTATACTATCTGTTCGACAATTTTAAAATACTTTGTTTATAATTATTTTCATTGTTTATCAAATGTTTTATTTATAATGTATTTTTAATAATGAATTAACTCATGATAAGGAGAAATCTCAAGATCACGTGGATAATCAAATAACATCTAAATAAAAAAATAAATAAAGGTGTATTTTGACAAAACTCAACAAGAGAATTGAGATTTGCATAAAGAGAAAGACAAGAGACTTCCTACAAGTTAATAAGTTTTTACATAAGAGATAAGGTGGTACAAAAAAGATGATCAAGAAGCCATTGTATGAAGAAGACATTATTCAGATGAAGAGTAAACCAAAATAAAATGATGACTTGAAAAGCTAAATTTTAAAAAGAGATATTTAGTCAGACAAATGTGGTAACATAAAAGAAAAATGGCTGACAATAGCCATGTTTTTTTAAAAAATATAATTGTTGAAAATAAACATGTGAGTTAATAATAACAATAAAAATGATGTATGTCGAACTCATAAAAAATAAAATTATCATGGGCTTGAGGAGACGTGTTAAAGAAATAATAAAGGTTAATATTATTAATTATTTCCTAATCAATAATATTTAATCAAAATAAAATCCCTCAAATTTGACCTAATAATGTTATATTAAATTAGCTTACTTTATATTTTTTTCAATACATCAAGTTAATCAATTTCCTTTTCAATAGGTTAGATCATCCATTTTATGTTTTGAGATTGATGCATTTATAAAATTAATTTTTTTCACAATCGTTTTTAGATTTGCACTAGGATGATAAATAGAAAAAACAACCTCTAGGATTAAGTTTGTTCTAACAGTTAAACTTAACATTTAATTATTTTTAAATTACCCATCATAATTGAATAATTGAATGTGCTAACATCATTTTTTTTAGTTTTTTTCAAAATTATATATTTTTTAGTTAAATACATCACTGAATCATGTTGGGTGCAAAATAAGGTTAGTTCAAGATTTTTTACATAATAATAAAGTGACATTTGCTTTAATTCATAATGTTTTTAGTCAAATTATTATTTTTAATTGTTTATTTTGGCTTTGAATTGAGTTATGTCATATAATTTTTATATAATTTAATTTTTTAAAAATATATATTAATAATACTTATATTTTTTTTATATTCTTAAAAAATTAACTCCACTCCCTCATATTTCTCCATCATAATCACATCACAGTAAATGATGTAGAGGCCGTTTGGTAATGCGGCAAGAACTGAGGTGCAGTCAAACCGCAATATATATTTGTTTGGTTACGTTTAAAACGTAGGTTGAAATTGGTGGGACCCATCATTATAGTGGCCGAGCCTGTGGTTAGCAAAAAGCTGGCAATACCTGCTTCTAACTTGCAGCAAACCTCACCTTTTGTTATCCACCAACACTGTCAATAAATTTTAAACTCCTAAAAAAAAAAACCGTTGGATATTACTCCTCTCCCAGCAAATCAATTCAAACAGCCTCATTCACTGTCAAAAAAATATAGTATTGCAAATTGTAATTTTGTGATTAATATATATAAAAAAGAATGCTCAAAATTAGACTCATTTTATCATTTTTTTTTAACCACAATCCTATTCTGTTCAACCAAGTTTTTATAAATGTTACAAAACATTTTTTTTGTCAAATTTTTCTTCATTAACAATAGTGAAAAATAACTTT
>Ga0307515_10014512_pt1 | contig 14592 bp, 10 predicted proteins | sample 17_EM_MG_FD_194513 | JGI IMG/M metagenome (GOLD analysis project Ga0307515, IMG submission 194513) | Populus trichocarpa ectomycorrhiza microbial communities from riparian zone in the Pacific Northwest, United States - 17_EM | ecosystem: Host-associated > Plants > Roots > Unclassified | place... | reverse complement strand
CTGGCCCGAGTAGAACGGCAGCGGCCCGACCCAGCCGATCTGCACGCTGTCGTGCCCGTTCGCCTTCTGGTCTTGCAGGCAGCGGCGCAGCAGCACCCCGCCGATGCCGAGCCCCCGCCCGGCCGGCGCGGTGCCCATCGGCCCGAACCAGCTCGGCCGCGACGACCCGTACGCGGCAAAGCCCAGGATCTTGCCCGTCTGATCGACCGCGATGTGGCAGCCGGCCTGCTCCCGGCCCACCGAGTGGCTGATCTCGCCGGCCCACGACGGCCCGAAGTTGGCCAGCGAGAACTCGACCAGCGCGGGCACGTCCTCGAGCAGCGCCCGGCGCACGGTGACCCCCTTCTCGGCCAACTGCTTCTCGGCCTCGGCCGTGCTCTCGGCGCCGACGACCGCCGTCATGTTCCAGGCCGGTTGGTCCTGCTCGAAGCCCAGCGCCATCGCCGCGCAAATCGCCGGCGTGTACCGCACGTCGATGCCCGGCCAGGCGTAGAACGGCGCGTTTCCGGCGATTACCACCTCATCCGCGCCGTGCCCGGCCAGCGCGGCCTCGACCCGGGCTAGCAGCGCCCGGCCGATGCCGCGGCGCCGCTGCTCGGGCTCGACGGCGATCAGGTCGAGGTGCCCGATCGAGGAGTCGCGGTGCGACACCGAGCCGAGCACAACTCCGACCACCCGGCCGCCGGTCGCCGACATCGGCACGCCGGACAGCGCGGCGCCGGCCAAATCCAGCGCGGCCTCGGCCGGGACGAGCGCGATGAACCCGGCGAGGCGCCGTGGCGCCGGCGCCCACCCCTCGGTGCCGGTGGTCTCGCGTAGCCGGAGCACGATCTCGGCGGACTCGGCGGCGTCCTCGGGTAAGTCCAGCGCGCTTTGGCACAGGGCCACCACGGCGGGCACGTCGTCATCGGTCAGTTCGGAGATCCAGAACTCGCTGTCCACAACCGCCGAACCTACCCAACGGCCGCCCGTGACCGGGGGCACAGCCCGGTTCGCGGTGCCGCACCCGAGGGGAAGCACCTCCGGATAGCTGCCGTCAAGAGGCCCGGACGAGCCAGGTTGGCCACGACGCGGCACATTCCCCCGCCGGGGTGACACCCATGAGCGCTAACGTGGGACGGGTGCGCGAAGCCTCAGTCTCCCGGTACACCGCCGGACGCCTGTCCCCGATCCGCCGCGTCGCCGATCTGCGGCGGCTGCGCGACGAGCAGTTTGACGTGCTCGTCATCGGCGGCGGGGTCACCGGGGCCGGCGCGGCCCTCGACGCCGCTTCCCGCGGCCTGAGCGTCGCCCTCGTCGAAGCCCGCGACCTGGCCGCAGGCACGTCCAGCCGGTCCAGCAAGCTGATCCACGGCGGCCTGCGCTACCTGGAGCAGCTTGAGTTGCACCTGGTGCACGAGGCGCTGACCGAGCGTGGCCTGCTGACCAGCCGGCTCGCCCCGCACCTGGTCCGGCCGGTGCCGATCCTGGTGCCGCTGCCCGCGGCGTCCGGCCCGGCCCGGGTCTGGCACCGGGCCTACTACGGCCTGGGCGTGGCGGCCTACGACGTGTTCGCCGGGGTCTTCGGCAACGGCCGCGGTATGCCGCTGCACCGGCACCTGACCCGCGACGGCGCCCGGCATCTCTTCCCGAGCCTGCGCGCCGACAAGATCACCGGCGCGATTCGGTACTTCGACGGCCAGGTCGACGATGCCCGGCTGGTGGTCAACCTGGCCCGCACGGCGGCCAGCCTGGGCGCGGCCGTGGTCACCAGCGCCCGGGTCACCGGTTTCCTGCGCGAGGCCCGCGAGGTCGTCGGTGTGAAGGTCCGCGATCTGGAGGCGCCCGACTCGCCGGAATTCGAGGTGCGCGCCCGCACGGTCGTCGCCGCCACCGGCGTGTGGAGCGATGACATGTCGCAGATGCTCAGCGACGTCGGCGTCCGGCCGGGCATGCGGGTGCGGGCCTCCAAGGGCGTGCATCTGGTCGTGCCCCGCTCGGCGATCACCGGCGAGGCGGGACTGATTTTGCGTACGCCGACCTCGGTCTTGTTCGTCATCCCGTGGGGTGGGCACTGGATCATCGGCACCACCGACACCGACTGGCACCTGGATCGCTCGCACCCGGCCGCCTCGGCGCGCGACATCAGCTATCTGCTCGACCAGGTCAATACCGTCCTCGACCGCCCGCTGACCACCGACGACATCGAGGGCGTGTACGCGGGGCTGCGCCCCCTGCTCTCGGGCGAGGCCGACTCGACGTCGAAGCTGTCCCGCGAGCACGCCGTCGTCGAGCCGATGCTGGGCCTGCTGCTGGTCGCGGGCGGCAAGTACACGACTTATCGGGTGATGGCCGCCGACGTGATCGATCGCGCCGTTCGCCGTCTCGGTGGTCGCGCCCGCCCCTCGCTCACCGACCAGTTGCCGCTGCTCGGCGCGGATGGCTACCCGGCAGCCTGGCGCGACCGGCAGGACACGGCTCGCCGGCATGGCGTCACCGCGGGTGTGATCGAGCATCTGCTGGAGCGCTACGGCACGCTGACCGTGCACCTGCTCGCCATGATGGCGAACGACCCGGCGCTGGCCGCCCCACTCGACGGCGCGCCCGAGTATCTTGCCGCCGAGGTCGCCTATGCGGCGCTGGCCGAGGGCGCCCTGCATCTCGACGACGTGCTGACCCGGCGGACCCGGATCTCGATCGAGACCGCGCACCGCGGCAGCGAGACGGCGGCGCACGCCGCCCAGGTGATGGCCGATGCGCTGGGCTGGGACAAGGCAGTCCAGGAACGTGAGATTGAGCACTACCTGGCCCGAGTTGAGGCCGAACGGCAGTCGCAGATGATGCCCGACGACCTGACCGCCGACGCGGCCCGGATCGGCGTGCCGGACGTGCGCGGCTTCGCGGCCGACCGAGGTGCGAACGATCTGCTCGAGATCGACCTTTGATCCTGGTCGACGAGCCCCGCTGGCCGGCGCACGGCCGGCTCTGGTCCCACCTGGTCAGCGACGTGTCGTACGCGGAACTGCACGTCTTCGCCGAGATGCTCGGTGCCCCGCGCCGCGGCTTCGACCGGGATCATTACGACATTCCGGCGGCGCGGTTCCGGTCGGCCATCTGGCTGGGCGCAACGCTCCTGCCGCCCCGCGAACTGGCCGCCCGCCTGCGCGCGGCCGGCCTACGCCGGCCCAAGCACTTGAACTAGCCCGCGGTGGGATTGTTTGACCCCCGCCAGGCTAGTCAGGACTGAAGCCCGCTCAGCTCCGCCGCCAGGTTTGCCCGCGCCTTGGCCTCCCACGCCGCGCGCAACGGCTCGAGGCGGTAGATCGACGGGAGCTCGAGCAACGCCTTGAGGACCTGCTCGCGGCCGGCCCGGAAGGCGTCGTCCGGCACATGCGCGTACTCCCGGCGGATCGCCGCCGCGTACGCCGCATAACGCTCGTCGTCGCTGGCCAGAATGGCCAGATCCGCATCGCAAAGCAGCGCGCCGTCGGCGTCACCGTCGGCCGTCGCATGCCCTGCGGTCAACCCGACCAGCCGCGCCACCTCGGCCGCGACCTCGGCCGGCGCCCCCAGCGTGGTCAGCAGCCCCGCCGCGAACTCCGCGCTGTCCCGCTCATTCGCATCGCCCAGCGCCCTCGGGTCATAGACCGCGTCATGCAGCCACGCCGCGAGCCGCACCCGGTCCGGATGCGGAGCAAGACCGGCAAGACGATCAACCACATCGAGTACGGCGGACAGGTGGCTCACGTCGTGATATTGCCGCTGCGGCTCCGACCAGCGCCCGAGCAGGTAGCTGCCGGCCGCGTCCAGATCCGGGTCGGCGGCGGTTGCCCCGGCGCCCCGGGCGGCGGCGTGCCAGCGCTCAACAAGAGTCGTCACGGCCGCCATCCTGGCACGCGAGCCCCTAGAGTCGGATCATGACCGGCGAGGCTGGAACATCACCGGCGCCCGAGCCGCCCGGGCCGCCCGCCGGCGAGCCTGTGCCTGAGCCGCCCGCCGGCGTGCCTGTGCCTGTGCCTGAGCCGCCCGGGCCGCCCGCCGGCGAGCCTGTGCCCGAGCCGCCTGGGTCGTCTGTCGGCGAGCCTGCGGTTGAGTCGTCCAAGTCGCGTGTTGAGGAGCGTTTGCCCGCGTTGCCTGGGTCGCGTGTTGAGGAGCGTTTGCCCGCGTTGCCTGGGTCGCGGGTTGAGGAGCGTTTGGCTGAGCCGCTTGGGTCGCGGGTTGAGGTTGCTGAGTCTGGGCCGCGTGTCGAGGTGCCCACGGCAGGGACAGGTGCCGAGGAGGCGGGGGCTGAGCGGCTGCGCGGCGTGCCGGCCGTGCTGGCCGAGTTGCCCGGGCGTTCGCGGTCCGGGGTCAAAGCGGCCCTGCACCGAGTGCGCGGCGGGCTTGCCCTGGCCCTGCAGTCCGGCGTCGCCGCCGGGCTGGCCTGGTTCATCGCGCATGAGGTGATCGGGCGCCCCACGCCGTTCTTCGCCCCGATCGCCGCCGTGATCACCCTCGCCTCGTCGGTCGGTCAGCGCGTGCGTCGCACCGCCGAGTTGGTCGTCGGGGTGGCGATCGGCATCGGCATCGGCGACTCGCTGATCCTGCTGATCGGCAGCGGGCCGTGGCAGATCGGCCTCGTCGTGATCCTGGCGATCGTGGTCGCGACGGCCGTCGGCGGCGGCACCCCGCTGGTGATCCAATCGGCCTCGTCGGCGGTCCTGGTCGCCACGCTGACGGCGGCCACCGGATTACCCTGGACCAGGTTCTTCGATGCGCTGGTCGGCGGGGCCGTCGGCCTCACGGTGATGACCATTCTGCTGCCGCTTAACCCGCTCACGGTCGTCCGCCGGGCTGCCGACCCGGCGCTGCGGGCCCTGGCGGGCGGCCTGCGGCGAGTCGGCGCCGGGTTGGCGGACCGTGACCCCGACGAGGTCGAGGCCGCGCTTCAGGGCCTGCGCGCCGCCGAGGGAACCTTCGCGGCGTTCGCGGCGGCCGTCGCGGCGGCCAGCGAGAATGTCGCCTTTGCCCCGGCCCGCTGGCGTAACCGCGGCGCCCTCGCCGAATACGTGGACGGCGCGGCGCAAATCACCTATGCGCTGCGGAACTCCCGAGTGTTGACCCGGCGGGTGCTGACCGCGCTGAACGACGAGGAGCCCATCCCGCCGGTGCTGCCGACGTCGATCAAGCTGCTTGGCGACGCCGTGGATCTGCTCCGCGAGGAATGGGCGAAGGGCGTGGAGCCGACGGCGACCCGCGAGCGGGCCATGCGGGCGGCGGCCGAGTCCGGTCGGGCGTACGACGAAGGGGTGGGCTTTTCCGGCGGGGTGGTGGTGGCCCAGGTCCGGACCACGGTGGCCGACCTGCTCAGGGCCACCGGCATCGACCACGCGGAGGCGACGCGCCTGGTCCGCCGAGCGGTGGGCTGGCACAACCGCCCCCGAGCCCAACGCAAGATCTCGGGGCGTACCCACCATGGCGCGCCCGGACGCAACCCCGCCTAACTACTGGCCGATCCTTTTCGTCCCGCCTCGGGCCAGCTTGCCGGTCTCGGGGTGGCTACGCTGGCGGCATGGCCGACGTTGCACCGGGCGGGTCGCCCGATCAGGCTGCCCTTTCCCAGCCTGCCGGGTCCCAGCCTGTCCAGGGCTCGGCTGGTCCAGGCTCTGCTGATGCGGGCTCTGCCACTCCAGGCGCAGCCCCGCCCGTCGTGGGCGTGGGCGGTGACTGGGCGCCGCCGGTGCCGGAGCTGCCGCCCGGCGAGCCCGTGGTTCCGCCGGCACCCGGGCGCCGCCGGAGGAGGCCCACGCCACGCTGGGTGTTGCTGCTGCTCGTGATCCTCTTCTTCGCCGCGTGTTCCGTTGCGATGCTGTTCATCCTGGGCGTCAGCAATGGCATCACCGGCCTGATCATCGGCCTGGGTGCGGCGATTCTGCCGGTGCCCGTCCTGGTCGGGTGTTTCCTCTGGCTGGACCGATACGAGCCGGAACCGACGCGCTACCTGGTCTTCTGCTTCGCCTGGGGTGCGGCGGTCGCGACGCTCGTCGCCTACGGGGTGAACACCGGCGCGGACTCGCTTTTCAGGCTGATCGGGCTGCCGGAATCGCTGGTAGCCGTGCTGGTCGCGCCGTTCATCGAGGAGTCGATGAAGGCCCTCGGTCCGATCTTGTTGCTCTGGCGGCGCCGCCGGGAGTGGTCCGGCATCACCGACGGGATCGTCTACTGTGGCCTGTCCGCGATCGGCTTCGCTATGGTCGAGAACGTTCTCTACCTGGGCGGCCACGGCTACGCGGCGGGCGCCGACCAGTACGGCCCGGCGACCGGTATTCAGAATGTGTTCCTGATCTTCATCGTCCGGATCGTGTTCACCGGCTTCGCCCACCCGCTCTTCACCTCGATGAGCGGCATCGGCCTCGGCATCTCGTCCCGCGCGGCCAACCGCTGGGTGCGGTGGTGCGCCCCGATCGCCGGCCTGCTGCTGGCGATGATGCTGCACGGCACGTTCAACCTGCTGCCGACGCTGTCGGCCGCAACCGGCGAATCCATGATCATGTTGTACGGCTACCTGGGCTTCATGGTTCCGCTCTTCTTCGCCATGGTCGGCCTGGCCGTCGCGTTGCGTGGCTGGGAGGGCCGGCTCAGCGAACGGGTGCTGCCGCGTTACGTGCGCGCGGGCTGGTTCTCCCCGCCCGAGGTGGCCGCCCTGGGCAGCCTCGGACGCCGGCATTCCGCTCGCCGCTGGGCCCGCCGGGTGGCCGGTGATGCGGGAGTCAAGGCGATGCGCGGCTTCCAGCACACGGCGACCAGACTCGCCCTGCTCCGCGACGGCATGCAACGCGGACTGAACGGCACGCCCGAGGGCATGGGCAACGCGGCCGACGAGGAACGGCGCCTGCTCACGGCGATCTCCGACTACCGCTCGGTCTTCGTGGGCCGCGACCCGCAGATGCCCCAGGCGTTCTGGGACGGCACGAGCTATCAGATCGCCTTCCCGGACGGGGTGACCCGCACGGTCTCCGCCCCGGATGAACCGGTCGTCCCGGTCCCGGTCCGCCTCCCGCCGCAGCCGGTGGCGGTCGGTCCGAGCTGGGGAGGTTATGGCGGCGGCTACGGCATGGCACAACTACAGTCGGCCGCGCCGCCGGGTTACGCGCCGGGCCCTGGTTACAGCCCCGGCTACCCGCCGGGCGCCGGCCCCGGTTACGCAGCCACTCCCAGCTCGGGTTACGGGTACAGCCCGGCGTCGGGTCCCGGTTACGCGTCGGGTCCCGGTTACGCGTCGGGTCCCGGTTACGCGTCGGGTCCCGGTTACGCGTCGGTCCCGGGAGTTGGCTATCCGTCGGGTGTGGCACCGGGCAATGGCCAGCAGACTGGCTTTGGCGGAGCGCCGAGCCCGGCACCGCAGCCTGGTTCGGGCAGCTATCCAGACTTGCGCCTGGCCGCGCCCGAGGGCTACGCGGTGCCGCAGGGCTCCGCGCCTACCGCACAACCGGCCTCCTCATCTCCCGGAGGACCCCAGCCTGCTTACGGCCAACCTGTTGCTCACGGTCAGCCCGCCTACGGCGAGCAGAACTACGGTCAGCCCGCCTACGGCCAGCAGCGCTACGGTCAGCCTGCGTATGGTCAGCCCGTCTCCGGTCAAGCCGCTTCTGGACAGCCGGCTAACGGCCAGCCGGGTTACGGTCAGCCGGGCTATGGCCAGCCGAGCTATGAGCAGCCCGGTTACGGCCAGGCGGGTTACGGTCAGCCGGGCAATGGCCAGCCGAGCTACGAGCAGCCCGGTTACGGTCAGCCGGGTTACGGCCAAGCGGGCTATGGTCAGCCGGGTGGTGGCGAACCGGGCAATGGCCAGCCTGGTCACGGCCAAGCGGGCAATGGCCAGCCGGGCAATGGCCAGGCGGGTTACGGTCAGCCGGGCTACGGCCAAGCGGGTTCCGGTCAGCCCGGTTACAGCCAACCTGGCTACAGCCTGCCGAGTTACAGCCAACCGAGCTACAGCCAGCCCGTCCACGGTCAGCCGGGCTATGGCCAACCCGCTTTTGGTGGCCAGCCGGTTCCCGGCGGTGATCCGGCCGCCCGGTTCAGCCCACCGCCGGCCGATCCGACGGCCCAATTCGGTCCGGTGTCGCGGCCTGACGGCGAGACGACTCGGCGTGACGACGAGCCAGCGCAGCCGGGCGCCGCAGCGACCGCCGACGGGCCAGGTCAAGAACCCGGCGACGCGGGCCGCCACGAGCCGAGCTGAGCGCGGCCCGGGGAGCTCTTTTCCCGGCGGTGAAAATCGGTTGGGCTAGGTCCGCCTGCGGGCCTAGCCTGGTTTTTCACCGGTCCGACGTCCGAAGTGGGTGCATTTGATGCCGCGGTTGAGCGTGCTGATCCGACCCGACCAGCCTCAGCCCAAGCGCAAACCCCCTCGAACTTCGTACGTCAGGAGCCCCGGAAGTGGATCTTCCGCGTTACTACACCATTCGCGAGGGCGATCAGCGGATCGTCAACCCGTTCACGGCTGAGAAGCTAGCCGCTCTCGGTCACGCTGTCCGGCTGCGGCCCGGCGGCACCCTGCTCGACCTGGCCTCGGGCCGCGGCGAGCTGCTCTGCACCTGGGCCCGAGATCACCACATTTCGGGTACGGGTGTCGACATCAGTACCGTCGCCGTCGAGATGTCCCGGCGGCGGGCCGACGAGCTCGGCGTCGCCGACCGGGTCACGTTTGTGCACGGCGACGCCGGCGGTTACGTCGCCGACCAGCCGGTCGACGTCGCCACCTGCATCGGCGCCACCTGGATCGGCGGCGGCGTCAACGGCACCATCGAGCTGCTCGAGCGCAGCTTGCGCCCGGGCGGCATGCTGCTCATCGGCGAGCCGTACTGGCGGCTCGACCCGCCCGATCAGGAGACCGTCGAGGCCTGCCATGCCGAGCGCAAGGACGACTTCGACGATCTGCCTGGCCTGCTGCGGCGGTTCCAGGGCCCGGGCTGGGATGTGGTCGAGTGGATGCTCGCCGACCAGGACAGCTGGGATCGGTATGCCGCCGCGCACTGGCTCACGATCCGGCGCTGGCTCGACGAGAATCCCGACGATGAGCTGGCCGGGGACTTCCGCGCCGAGCTGACCGGGGAGCCGCTGCGTCACGTACGCCGGCGGGAGTTTTTGGGTTGGGGGGTTTTTGCCCTGCTGAAGCGGTGACCGGGTCGGGGCGGGTCAGAGGTAGAGGCCCGTCCCATCCGACTCGACCCGGCTCGCGGCCACCGCATGCAGGTCCCGCTCGCGTAGCAGCACGTAGTCCTTGCCGTGCAGCTCAACCTCGGATCGGTCGTCCGGGTCGAAGAGCACCCGGTCGCCGACGGCGATCGAGCGCACGTTCGGGCCGATGCCGACCGCTGTCGCCCAGGACAACCGCTTGCCCATCGACGCGGTCGCGGGAATCAGGATGCCTGCGGTCGAGCGTCGCTCGCCCTCCGCCCCTTCCAGGCGGACGAGCACCCGGTCGTGCAACATCCGGATCGGCAGACCGGCCTCTGTCTTGGTGTCGCTCACGGAAGCAGACGGTACGCCCCGCCCGCAGCAGGCGCGTCGGCTGGTTTGTGCTCGGGTATCGGGGGAAGGTGGGGACGCCCGGCGACTACGGTGGTTACCGCGTGACGACGGCGAGGAGGTGCGCGGTTTGAGTCGCTTGCAACGGGTCCGGCAGAACCTGCGGAAGGCCTACGACACGGGCCGTGAGTCGGTGCGGGTCGCACGTTCCGAGCAGAACGGCGACTTCGGCTCCGAACACGAGACGGAATTTGAGCTGCCGGTCGCCGAGCCGGCCGTGGACCATCAGTCCACCGCGAGCCGCGACGACGCCGAGGTCCCGCATTCCCTGCGCATCTCGGCGGCCTGGTCGTGGCGGTTGCTCGTGGTGGGTCTGCTCGGCTGGGTGCTGCTGCGCTTCATCGGGATCATCAGCATCGTCGTGATCCCGCTGGCGATCGCGCTGCTGCTCTCGGCTCTGCTCGCCCCGGCGGTCGGCTGGATGCGGCATTTGCGGTTGCCGCCGTCGCTGGCCACCTTCGTCGTGCTGATCTGTGGCCTGGCCGCCGTGGCCGGCACGCTGACCCTGGTGATCAACCAGTTCATCGACGGTGTGCCGCAGTTGGCTGTCAACGCCAACGAGGGCGTCCGCCAGATTCAGACCTGGGCTAAGACCGGCCCGCTGCACCTGTCGAACGCGCAGGTCAATCAGGCCATCGACTCGGCGCAGGACTGGATCAATGCGAACACGTCGCAGCTGACCGCCACCGGCTTCGCCACCGCCGCGACGCTGTTCGAGGTGCTTACCGGCGCCCTGCTGGTGCTCTTCTCGACGTTCTTTTTCCTGCGCGACGGCCGCAAGATCTGGCGGTTCATCGTCCGGCTGTTCCCGGTGAATGCCCGCTGGAGCCTCGCCGACGCCGGCGACGCGTCGTGGCGGACCCTCGGCGCGTACGTCCGGGCCACCGTCGTGGTTGCTTTCATCGACGCGGTTGGTATCGGCCTGTTCCTGGTGATCTTCCGGGTCCCGTTCCCGTTCCCGCTGGCCGCGCTGGTCTTCCTGGGCGCCTTCATCCCGATCGTCGGCGCGAGCGTCTCGGGCGCGGTCGCCGTGCTGGTCGCCCTGGTCGACCAGGGCTGGGTGATCGCCCTGGTCATCCTCGGTGCGGTGATCATGGTCCAGCAGCTCGAGGGGCACGTCCTGCAGCCGATCATCATGGGCCGGGCGGTGGCCATCCATCCCCTGGTCGTGATCATCGGCATCGCCTCGGGCGTGGTCCTGGCCGGCATCATCGGCGCGCTGGTCGCTGTCCCGCTGATCGCAGTCCTGAACACGGGCATCCGCCGGCTGGCCCGCCGCCGCCCGGAAGTCCCGCCCGACGCGGTAGTGGTGACCGCTGCCGACAACCCAAGCTGAAGCCGCCTACGTCTTGGCGAGGCGCAGGAGGGCGCCCAGGGCCGCCTCCTGGCGCGTTGTGTACCAGAACGGTGGTAGGGACTGGCGCAGGAAGGCTCCGTAGCCTCTGGCCGTTTCCAGGCGGGAGTCGAGGACCGCCACCACGCCCTTGTCACCCGTCGAGCGGATCAGCCGGCCCACCCCCTGGGCCAGGCGGACGGCCGCGATCGGGACGCTCACCGAGGCGAAACCCGAGCCGCCGGAGGCGTCGACCGCGGCGGCGCGCGCGGCCGCCAGGGGCTCGTCGGGGCGGGGGAACGGGAGCCGGTCGATGACGACCAACTGGCAGGCGTCGCCGGGGACGTCGACGCCCTGCCACAGGGACATGACGCCGAACAGGCAGCTCGATCTGTCGTCGCGGAACTTGCGGACCAGGATCGGTAGCGACTCCTCGCCCTGCAGCAGGATCGGCAGGCTGGTGCGGGCCCGGAGCAGCTCGGCCGCCTGCGTCGCCGCCTTGCGGGAGGAGAACAGCCCAAGAGTCCGGCCGCCGAGCGCCTCCACCAGCTTGAGCAACTCCTCGCCCGCGGCGTCGGGCAGCCCGGACGCGGCCGGTCGCGGCAGGTGCGCGGCGACATACAGAATGCCCTGCTTCGGATAGTCGAACGGCGAGCCCACGTCGAGCGAGCTCCACCCGTCGCCGGAGACCGGGGGAACGGCCGCCGCGCGCGGCTCCGGGACGGTGGACACGGGCAGGCCCAGCGCCCGGGCGACCGTGTCGAAACGGCCGCCCAGCGTCAGCGTCGCCGAGGTGGCGATGACGGTGCGATCGTCGTACAGGTTGCTTTGCAGGGTGCCGGCGACCGAGAGCGGGGCCACGACAAGCGCCCGCCGGCCACTGCCGAGATCCGACTTGTCGATCCAGGCCACGTCGTGATCGGCCTCCTCGAGTAGTCGTTGGGCCGTCTTGGACAGCTCGTCCAACGTCGCTTTCGCCAGCTGTTTGCGGACCGGGTCGGGATCGTCGGCCTTGACGTCGCCGATCGTCTTAAGCGCATCCCGGGTGGCCTTGTCGAGCAGCACCACGCCCTGCGCCAGCAGCGGTGGAAGGCCGCCGGTGAGCCGCCCGGCGGGTAGCTCACCGAGGCCGACGGTCAGCGCGTCGGCCGCCTCGGCTAAGGACTCGGCGGCGGCCGGGGAGATCAGCGGGCGGGCCCGCTTGCCGGCCCGCTCGATCGCCTCGGCGGTCAGCTCGGCCTGCGCCGCCGAGGAGACCCGGTCGGCCAGCTCGTGCGCCTCGTCGACGACTAGCAGCTTGTGCGGGGGGACGATGTGGCGCCCGGCGAGCATGTCGTAGGCGAGCAGGCTGTGGTTGGTGACCACGATGTCGACCTCGCGGGCGCGGGCGCGCGACGCCTCGGCGAAGCACTCGTTTCCGTACGGGCAGCGGGCCACGCCGACGCAGTCCCGGGCCGGCATCGAGACCTGCCGCCAGGCCGTTTCGTCGACGCCGGGATCGAGCTCGTCCCGATCGCCGGTCTTCGTCTTCTCGGCCCAGGCCTGGAGGCGCTGGATCTGCTTGCCGAGCTTGCCGGCCTCGCCCAGCCAGCGCGGCGGCGCGTCGTCGAAGAGGGTGTCGGTCGGCTCCTGCTCGTCGGCGTGCTCCATCTTGGCCACGCACAGGTAGTGGTGCCGCCCCTTCAGCACCGCGAAGGTGGGCCGCCGCCCGAGAACCGGCTCGACCGCGTCGGCAAGCCGTGGCAGGTCGTGCTCGACCAGCTGGTTTTGCAGGGCGAGCGTGGCGGTCGAAACCACAGCCGGGCCATCGACGAGAAGCGCCGGGGTCAGATAGGCCAGCGACTTGCCCGTACCCGTGCCGGCCTGGACGAGTAGGTGCTCCTTGGCGGTCAGGGCGCTCTCGATCGCGGCCGCCATGGCCTCCTGACCGGGGCGCGACGACCCGCCCGGGACTGCTCCCACCGCGGCGGCGAGAAGTTGGGCGGCGGTTGCCTTCTTGCGAGTTGCGGCGGTCACGTCGGAGACCGTACCCGCACCCACTGACGAAACCGTCGCACCATTAGGGTTCTCGTCATGCCGAGCGAGATGGTCCGGGTGATCTACACCAAGTGGGACGGTTCGGCCCATCGGGACTATCCGGCGCGCCGCTTCGCCGAGGACGAGCTGGGCGTCTGGGTCGGGGTAACCCGCGGCACCGCGTCCGTCTATCACGGCCGGCCGTCGGTCGAGCAGATTCCGTTCGTCCTGCTGATTCCGCACCACGCCTGGTGGACCGGCATGTTCAACCCGCCGCCGCGGACCAGCGAGGTGTATTGCGACATCACCACGCCGGCCCGGTGGGACGGTGACACAGTCCACATCATCGACCTGGATCTGGATGTGGTGCGCCGCCGGGCGACCGGCGCGGTGGAGCTGCGCGACGAGGACGAGTTCGAGCAGCACCGGGTCGAGTTCGGCTACCCGGACGACGCGGTCGGCGAGGCCCGGGCGGCGGCCGAGAAGCTTCTGATCGCCCTCGGCGACGGCAGCGAACCCTTCGCCACCGAGTACCGCGAGTGGCTAACCGCCGTCGCCTGAGCCGTCCCGCGACGCAAAAGCTGAGCCATCCTGCGCGGTCGAAGCTGAGCCATCCTGCGCGGTCGAAGCTGAGCCATCCTGCGCGGTCGAAGCTGAGCCATCCTGCGCGGTCGGAGCTGAGCCATCCCGCGCGATGGGTGCTGAGTCGTCCGGCGAGGCGAGACCGGCGATTGAGCCGAGCTTGGCCGGATTGAGCTGGTTGTAGATCCCGGTGATCCGGCCGTCCGAGATGGCGAAGCCCAGCACGGCGAGCAACTGCCGCCCGTCGGCATAGGCGCCGCGCAGCAACAACCCGACGGCGCCGTTGACCAGGACCGGATCCATCGAGTACGTGACCGGCCGCCGGAAGAGGCCGACGTAGAAGCGGGCCACCTTGTCGGCGCCGAAGACCGGTTTGCGCCCGGCATTGACCACCCCGCCACCGTCCCCGATCGCGACCACATCGGGCGCCAGCACGGCGGCCAAAGCGTTGAGGTCGCCGGACGACGTCGCGGCCAGAAACGCCGCCAGGACTCGCTGCTGCTCGGCCAGATCGGCGGTGTGCCGGGCCTGCCCGGCGGTGATCGCCCGCCGCCCGCGGGACGCGTGCTGCCGGGCCGCCTCGGCGGAGGTGTTCAGCACGCCGGCGATCTCGTCGAACGGGACCGCGAACGCGTCGTGCAGCACCACGGCGACCCGCTGCTCGGGGGTCAGCTTCTCGAGCACCACCAGCAGGGCGAGGCCGACCTCCTGTCTGGTCTCCACCGTCTCGGCCGGGCCGGCCGTCACCACCGGTTCGGGCAGCCACGGCCCGGGATATGCCTCCCGCCGGACCCGGGCTGAGCGCAGCACGTCCAGGCAGATCCGCCCGGTGATCGTGGTCAGCCAGCCGCGCACGTTGCGGAGCTCGCCCTCGCCGCGCGCCTTGTGGTATCGCAGCCAGGCCTCTTGCACGACGTCCTCGGCCTCGGCCCGGCTGCCCAGCATCCGGTAGGCCAACGCCATCAGGTGTGGCCGTTCGGATTCGAAGTCGTCGACTACGGAGGACGCGCGAACCGGCATGGGGGAATTCTGCGCGACATTGCCCGGTCCGGACAGTCGCGTGTGCCACAGTGATGGAGCGTTAAGTGCATTTAGTCCTATTTCGCGGC